>Ga0074062_10041111_pt1 | contig 7460 bp, 5 predicted proteins | sample SoimicmetaTmtHMA_FD_74473 | JGI IMG/M metagenome (GOLD analysis project Ga0074062, IMG submission 74473) | Soil and rhizosphere microbial communities from Centre INRS-Institut Armand-Frappier, Laval, Canada - Soil microcosm metaTmtHMA... | ecosystem: Engineered > Artificial ecosystem > Soil... | reverse complement strand
TCCTACACGGGCAACTTCCTGCGCATGACGTTCGGCGTCCCTGCCGAGCCGTATCACGTGAATCCGATCATCGAGAACGCGATGCGCCGGATCTTCATCTTGCATGCGGATCACGAACAGAATGCGTCGACCTCGACGGTACGCCTTGCAAGCTCGTCCGGAGCGAACCCGTTCGCCTGCATCGCGGCGGGAATCGCCTGCCTGTGGGGCCCGGCGCACGGCGGCGCCAACGAAGCAGCGCTGAACATGCTGCGCGAGATCGGCGACGTGAAGCGGATTCCGGAATATATCGCCCGCGCCAAGGACAAGGACGACCCCTTCCGGCTGATGGGCTTCGGCCACCGCGTCTACAAGAATTTCGACCCGCGCGCGAAAGTCATGAAGGCGACTGCCGACGAGGTGTTGAAGGAGCTCAACATCTCTGATCCGGTCCTCGATGTCGCCAAGGAGCTCGAGCATATCGCGCTCAACGACGAATATTTCATCGAAAAGAAGCTCTACCCGAACGTCGATTTCTATTCGGGCGTGATCCTCAACGCGATCGGCTTCCCGACCGACATGTTCACGGCCTTGTTCGCACTTGCGCGGACCGTGGGCTGGGTCGCGCAGTGGAACGAGATGATCGCCGACCCCGACCAGAAGATCGGTCGGCCGCGCCAGCTCTACGTCGGTTCGACGCAGCGCGATTACGTCCCGGTTGAGAAGCGCTAGGCCGCCGGCAGCGTCAAGGTAAAGCGCGCGCCTTCGCCGGGCGCACTGTCGAGAGTCACGTCGCCGCCCAATGAGCGAGCGAGCCGGCGCGAAATCGCCAGGCCAAGGCCTGTGCCCTCGCCCCTGGACTGAGCGCGTTCGAACCGCTCGAAAATCCGATGCTGGTCAGCTGCATCCACGCCGTGACCTTCATCAGTGACGCTGACCGAGGCCCGGCCCGCCGTGGCGCGGAAGCTGAGATGGATGATGCCGCCTTGCGGCGAATGGCGGATGGCGTTGCCAATCAAATTGACCAGGATCTGGATGACGGCGCGTTCCTCACCGGTGGCACCAAGCGAACCGCTGCTGTCCGACCGGATCGCAACGCCCTGCTCCTCGGCTGAGGATTCGAGCATCACCACGGCTTCCGCCGCAAGCGCCGAAAGGTCGATGCCGTGCTGGCTCGACGCCGGCTCCTCGCTCATCGAGGTTAGCACCGAGAGCAGATGGCGGGCGGCTGCGGCGATGTCGTTGCCGTAGCCCGCATAGTCGCTGCGCAACGGCCCGTCGGCGCGCTCGACGATCCGCTCGGCGCTTTCGATGATTCGGTCGAGCGGTGAGCGCAGCACCTCGTCCAGGGCATGGTCGAACGCCGCGGTTCGCCCGTCAGTCGTCATCGGAGGCGCCCCGCTAGCTTGAACTGAGCCACGGAAGCCCGCGAAGCCGCCGTCGGCGCCAGCGACGACTTCGCCGCTCAACACGACGTCGCGGCTTTCATCGGCTCGGCTGCGCGCATGCTGGCCGGTGAAGCTGCGCCGCGACGCGAGCGCGCTGATCAGCGGCATTTCGCCATGCTCGTCTTCCTCCAGACGGAGCACACGCGTCAGCGGCTGGCCGGCGACCCCGGCGGTGTCGACATTGAGCATCTCAGCGAGGTCAGGCGACAACGAAATGATGCGCAGCTCCTCGTCGGCGGCCCATTCATTGCGCTGTCCGCCGGTCTCGGATTCGGCGCCGCCGCCAAGGATCGCGGCAAGGCGCGGGCCGGCGGGAGCGCGCTCCGTCCAGCCTTCGAGCGTAAGGGCAATCTCATCGCCTTCGGGCGTCGCCGTAACCCACAGATCTATGTCGTGGTCGGTCGAGGCGGCTAGCGCTGGCCGCGAAACCGGTGTCCGGAGCTTTCGTGCGAGCTCGGCTACCGAGGCTACCTGCGGCAGGGCCAATGATTGGCCGAGCGCCGAGCCTGCTTCGCGCTGAAGCGATTCAAGCGCCGGATCGGCGGCGACCAAGCGGCCGGCACGATCGATGCGGCCGAACACCGGCCGCGGCTCGGACGGGACGCTAGCCATGCTTCTCACCAAGCCGCTCGATCGCCGAGCGATAGCCGGGCGCCGTCACCAGCCAGCTGCGCGCCGAACGCACGTCATCGTCGCTCATGCGATCGAACAAGGCGATCGCTTCGCCGGCTTCAACGATTCCGAGAAGGTCGCCAATCCCGCCCAGAAGCCCGGCACTAAGGGCGCGAGATGCGCCTGCGACGCGGAGCAACACCATCAACCGTTTGAAGTCGCCTGAAAGCAGCTCCTCTATTGCCGAATCGATCGGAATTCCGGCGCGACGCGCGACATATTCGGCGACGAAACCGATTTCACCCTCGTTGGCGGCGGCCAGGAGCAGATCGTCGGTGAGGCCGCCGCCCTCGTCCAGAAAATGGACCAGGGCCGCAGTCAGCGATTCGACGCTTCGCTCGGAATCATGACCCTCCAGGACAGCATCAGATGTTTCAGTCAGCTCGGCATCGGCAATCGACGGCCCGCGCGTGGCTGCAAGCTCGTGCCTCAGCCCCGCTGCGATGGCGTTGGCCAGATGCTCGGCGGCTGCCTCGGAAAGATCGTCGAACGCAATCAGGCATTGGCCGAAACGGTCACGACGCCGTCCCCGTGCAAGGATCAGGGCCATGGCGGCAGCGGCAACCGCGCCATAATCGTGGCTGACGAGGCCCTGCAGCACCCGAGCCTCGCGGCGGCCGCTGCGCGCACGGGCCGCAGTCGCAATTCGTTCCTCGTCGGCGCGGCGAAGGAGAAGCGCCATCAGTCCAGGCTCGTCGAGCAAGCCGGAGTCAGTCAGCGCCTCGACCAACGCCGCGTCGCCCTCATCATTCGCAGCGATCCGGCCGCTCGGCATGGCAGCGCGAATGGAGTCGGCGACGTCGCTGACGAGGCATTGGAGCATCGCGGTCATCAGCGCCCGCTCCTGCTCGGTCAGGCGCTCCTGCGGGTTGAGGAAGAAGTCGCGACGAACGGTAGCCAGGCGGCCGCCGCGCAGGGGGCGCGAACCGCCGCTCCCGTCAGCTGCCGGTGCAGCAATGGGCCATTCCTCGGGCATCATGCGTCCGCGTTAGCGGAATCCGGTTAAATTGGCGTCAACTCGTTATCTGGTGACGCACACGCTGGACGATGAAGAAAGAAATCGCCGCATAAGCGAGCAGCCCGAGTAGGTAAGCGGTCCATGTACCGGCTATCGCGAACGGGATCGCCAGGGCGATGGCATTGCGGCGCGACAGCAGCCACAGATCACCACCCGAAAGCATCGCCGCTTTCTCGATCCGCATCGCCTCCGCGAAGGCACAGGCCGAGCCGGCGGTAACCAGTGCACCCCATCCTGGACCGTGGCGCATCTCCCACAAGCCAATCGCAAGCGCGGCAAGGCCGGCAGCCGGCCACAGCGCAAGCCGCGACAGCATCTTTACCGGCAGCGGCTTGAGGCGCAGGCTCGCCAGGCGCGCAGCAATCAGGTCGAGTGGCGTTGAGAGCACGAGGAGGACCAGGCCCGCGCCGAGCCAGCCACGGCTGAAGCAGAAGGCACCGCCAAGCGTCAGGGCGAGCGCCCCCCAGACCAGCCAAAGCGGCCGCACCGGCGTTTCCATCAGTTGCTCGGTGGCCAAATCCTCGATCGAAGCGAGCAAATAGCGGCTGGCGAAGTCGGTCCGAGCGCCGCGTGACGCCTGGACCAGCACACGTTGGAAGCCTGCCAGCTGCTCAGTGCTCTCGACCAACAAGGGCTCGCCGCCCGTCTCGGACGCCGGCACCCGAAGAGCGCCTTCCTGGATTGCGCGCCGGAGAAGCGTTGACTGCAGATCCCAATCGCCAAGCATCGCCGCCGTCGACCCGAGCAATCGGGCATCGGCCATGGCGACTCCGGCCCAGCGCGTTCCCGCATCGATCCGCTCATAGGATTCGTGCTGCTCGTCGTCGGGCACGATGGCGACCGCCGGTTCGGCCTGGTCGGCCATCTGCATCACCAGCTCGACCGGTGGCGCGACACCATCGGCGATGAGAAGAATTGAGGAGCCAGCCTCGAACCTGCTGATCGCTTCGCTGATGTCACTCACTGGGAAGACACCGATCGAATCGAGCCGGAGGCGCTCGAACGCATCCTGCAGCGCCTGCGGCACACGCTCGACGATCACGACGATGGGAGCAGCGCCAGCGGCTGAAGCGCAGCGCGCCTGATATTCGACCAAGGTTCGGCCGGCGAGCGGAATCAAGGCGCGAAGCGCGCCGCTGTCGTCCTCCTGATAGGCGCCGATCAGCGCCCCGACTGCCATGATCCGGTGTGTCCCGCTTCGTTACGCCCCAATTCTCTCTAACCGCTTTCGTGCGCGGTCAAAGATGGTAAACTGCTCCTTGCGATGACACCCACTCCAAAGCGCGCCGAAACTCTGCCACCGGCCGACGACGCGGCAGACACCAACAATCTGCTGTCGAACAGCGTCGATTTCGTCGAGCCGTCGTTCGACCAGGATCAGTGGCTTGAACGAACCGCCGAAGAGCGCGGCTCCGGCGGCCGGCAGGTCCTCGCGGGAGCGCTGGCGGTACTCGCCGCGCTTTGGCTCGCTTATGCCGGTTGGTCGGCTGGACGGACCCTTGGCGGTCAGCCTCTGACCTCGCCGCTGATCGCGCAATGGTTGGCCGTCGCGGCCGGCCCGCTCGCCCTCATGGGGCTTGCCTGGCTGATCTTCGGCCGCACTCGCCGCAAGGAAGCGGAGCGCTTCACGCGCTCGGTCATCACGATGCGCAGCGAAGCGCGCTCGCTCGAGGCCTTGCTCGAAGTTCTATCGCAGCGAATCACAGACAGCCGCACCGAGCTGACCGCGGTCGCTCAGCAGTTGATGCAGCTTGGCGACGAGACCACCGGGAAGCTCGGCGGGATCACGAAGGAATTCGACAGCAGCAGCGAGAAATTGGTGCGCCACGGCGAGGCTCTGGACCGCGCCGCGGGCGCCGCGCGGGTCGATATCGGGGTTCTCCTAACCGACCTGCCAGAGGCTGAAAAACAGGCGCGCGCCGTTGCCGACCAGCTTAAGCTTATTGGCCGCGATTCGGCGGAAAAGGCCGCTGCATTCGGGCAGCAAGTCACCGAGCTGGGCGAACGTGCGCGGAGCGCCGATCAGATTGTGGCCGAAGCCACTGCTCGGCTGGCCGAACGCCTGGCCGAGATCGAGACCGCGAGCGCCAAAGCCTCAACAAGCGTCGGGCAGGCCGAGCAGGCCTTTTCGGGGACCCTCGACGCATTGCTCGAGCGGACCGCTACAAGCCTTGAGCAGATCCGCTCTGGGATCGACGTCCAGGCGGCCGCGGTTGCCTCGCTGGTCGCTCAGGCTTCGGCTGGCATCGGGAAGGCGGGAGCTATCGCTGCCGAATCGCTGGCAGCCAATCTTGACCACGCCACAACCTCGCTCGAATCGCTATCCGGTCGGGTCGCCGAGCAGGACCGCGCATCCCAGTCGATGATCGCCGAAATCGAACGCGGCCTCTCGCTGATCGACCAACGCTTCACCGAGCTTGCTGCAAACGGCGACGAACGCGCCAACCGCTTCCTCGAATCCCTGACTCGTGCCCGGGTCGAGCTAGATACGCTTGCCGCCCAGGCGAGCACGCAGGACGGCGCGATCGGCTCGCTTGCCGAACGCACGGGAGCGCTGCGCGACAGCATCGAGCGCCTTAGCGTCGACATTCGTGAGGGCGTCGGCACGCTGATCGGCGAAGCCCAGGGCGGCGCCGACAGATTGGTCGAGACTGCTGCAGCAATCCGGCCGGAGATCGACTGGCTGCGCAACGCAACGGTCGAGACCACCGAACGGCTCGCAGCGACGGGAACCGAGATCGACCAGCAGCGCGAGCGCTTTTCGATCTTGCTCTCAAGCGTGGATGGCGGCGTCGAGGACGCTCAGTCCAAGCTCGCGGAACTGGCATCGACATTGGTCAAGGTCGAGCGCGAGGCTGCAACTCTCAGCTCGGAAACTGGCCCGGCCCTCGTCGCTTCGCTGGTCCAGGTGAAGGAAGCCGCGGCGCACGCGGCCGACCGGGCTCGCCAGGCGATCGAGGCGGCGATTCCCGAAGCCGCGGGTAAGCTGTCCGAGGAGACGCGGGTGGCGCTCGAGCGAGTCATTCGCGAGAGCGTTGAAGAGCGGCTGCGCGAAGTCGAAACCGTCGCGGCCCGAGCCGTCGAGTCGGCCCGCGCTGCTTCCGACCGGCTCACCCAGCAGATGTTCACGCTTGGCCAAACTGCCTCGGCGCTCGAGGCGCATATCGAGCACACTGGCAAGGAGCAGCGCGAAAAGGACAGCGAGGTCTTCGCCAAGCGCGTCTCGCTGCTGATCGATTCGATGCACTCGGCTGCCATCGACGTCGGAAAGATCATGGCCGACGAGATCGACGACAAGGCGTGGAATTCGTACCTGAAGGGTAATCGCGGCGTCTTCACCAGCCGGGCCGTCCGGCTCATCGGCGGAAGCGAAGCGCGCGCGATCCGGACGCATTACGAAAGCGACGCGGAGTTCCAGCGCTCGGTCAACCGCTACGTCCACGACTTCGAGGCGATGCTTCGGCGCGTCCTCGCCGAGCGCGACGGCGGCATGATCGCGGTGACACTCCTGTCCTCGGACATGGGCAAGCTCTACGCCGCCCTCTCGCAGGCGATCGACAAAAGGCGCTAACGCCGACTGTAGAAGTCGAGATCGTCCGGCGTGATCCAGCCATACGTCCAGTTCGCGTAATAAATCGCGAACAGTACCGCCCCGAGCAGCGCGGCCTTGAGCAAGTGGCGTTTCAGGTCGAACCGATGCGGCGCGCTGTCGGCCTGGCCGGGCACCTTGGGCGTGCCCGCCTCCTCGTCGGTCTTCACGCCGAACGGCAGCAGCAAGAACGCGCTCGCGGCAAAGAACAGGAAATAGATCGCGACGATCGACGAATATTCCATCGGCCGCCTATCGCGCGATCTGCAGCAGCATCACCTCGACCAGCGGTTTCTTGCCGGTCCACAGGGTAGCGCAGCGACGCACTGCGAGGCGCACCGCCTCGCGCAGCTTGTCCTCATCGGCTCCGGGGCTGAACGCCCGCGTCGCGGCGTCGGTCGCGTCGGCGATGAAATCGGCGCGGTCTTCCTCGACCGGTATGCCAAATGGGCGGACCAGCGGCGCGCCCGCAAGCCGGCCGTCCTTGCCGACCGGGACCGCGACCGTGATCAGACCGGTGAAACCCATGCGTCGCCGCTCACTTATCGTGGCCCCGTCGGCGGGCAAGATGACATCGCCGTCGAGCACCAGCCGCCCGACGCGCACCTCGTCGATCTTCCTGGGCTCACCGGGCGCGAGGCGGATCACATCGCCGTTCTTCTGCACCACGGCATGGTGGACGCCGTGGCCGAGGGCGAGGCGCGCATGCTCCGCAAGGTGCCGAGCCTCGCCGTGGACCGGGACCACGATGTCG
>Ga0074062_12193965_pt1 | contig 7513 bp, 8 predicted proteins | sample SoimicmetaTmtHMA_FD_74473 | JGI IMG/M metagenome (GOLD analysis project Ga0074062, IMG submission 74473) | Soil and rhizosphere microbial communities from Centre INRS-Institut Armand-Frappier, Laval, Canada - Soil microcosm metaTmtHMA... | ecosystem: Engineered > Artificial ecosystem > Soil... | reverse complement strand
CGATGATGGGTGGCACCGTGGGCGGCGTGTCTGCGATTTCCATCGGCAGCGGCGGTACGCCTAGCGGCGGTCCCCCTCCACCGGCTGGCGGCGGTGCTGTGCCTCCATTGGTGACGCCGTATCCGCTTGGTGGCACCGACCAGGCGCGAGTCCCGATGGGAACTCCGCCTGTCGCAACACCGATTCTGAATTACAACACGTATGTCGCCACAGCTAGCTTCTCTGCTCGCGTGCGCGTATGGATTTGGACACATGCGGGCGTCACCGCGCAAGCCAGTTGGTTCACCACGGATGGGTCGGTTGAGCAATGGTCGAGTCCTGTGACTCAGACCACACGAGCGGCGGGCGAGACGACGATGACGGTTTCCATCGTCGCCGGTAAGACCTACCTCGTGCGTGCGATTTCCAACACGGACAACGAAGGCGTATACGCCATCGCGCAACTGGAACCAGTATGAAGAAACTAGGTTTGTTCCTCGCGTTCCTCTTGTGGCCGCTCGTGGCGTTCGGTCAGCAGCAGATTGACGCGACCGATATCACCCTCGGACCCTCGGGCACGGCGTGCCTGATGCGAACGGGCTCCGGCGTGCCTCAGGGTGGGAACCGCTGCGAGTTCTACCTGGACCGGAGCACCGGCGACATTTATTCTCAGGTCACGGCTGGCGTGTGGTCGAGACTCCCGCAGACGCAGACGCTTAATACGTTCACGGCGACGCAGACGATTGCGGGCACCACGCCGAGGTTCAATCTTAACGAGACGGCCATGCCCGTTGATCAACGTATCTGGAGCCTCGCAGCTTCAGGCGGGACGCTGTATGTGCAACAGGCGAACGACACAATAACGGGTGGAAACTACTTCACCTTCTCACGAGACGGCACGCTCGGGCATAATCTTGATCTGACGCTACGACCGGCCGGCGACCTGATCACTGATCCTACCGGCAAAGACATCCTGCCCACGAGGAACTACGACATCAATATCGGCGCACTGAACAAGAAGTACCTGTCGTTGAGCATAGCGAACCTTCTTGTTGAATCGCTCGTTGCTCAAGACGTGATGGCGACTATTGGCGGGCACATCATGGTGGCGCCAACGACACAACTGACCGCGGACGTGAATACCTCGGGAAACCCGCCGGTGCAAGGGTTCTGTAGTAAAGATAACAACATGGTCGCAGGTGACATCGTCTACCTGCAGACGGCGCCTGGCGGTATCCCACAATTCGAAGCGTGGCAGATCACCACAGCGGCGACTAATAATCCGGGCTGCACGCCGCCGATAGCCTACGGCGCGACCGGGCTATCCGGTGTTTACAATCATCAATGGTACGCGGGTGACGCCATTGTCAATACGGGCCAAGTGGGTGCAGGCTACCTCGATATCTACGCCATGAGCAACATCCGAGGGTTGACTTACGGCAAAGGGCCGAGCCTAGTCGGCAATGTGCGCACGGGCACGGGGTTCAATGACATCTCTCCGAGGTGGGTGCTTGGGAACCTGAACAATGCGGGCTACGGGCACGTTGCGGACATTTACGGGTTCGCCGCTGGTGATCCTGGAGGCGCGAACTTCTTTATTGACGCGACGTATGGTTTTTATCTGCGCCATGGACAGGACGCCGCAGCCATCAGTATGACGCCGGCCGGTGTGGCGACGTTTGCCGGTGTCGGCACCGGGATCACGCAGATCAACGGCGGGAACATCCAGACGCAGACGATTACGAGCAACCAGATTGCCGCCAACACGATTACAGCGAACAACATGGCGGCAGGCTCGATCACGACGGCGAAGCTCGCGGTCGGTGCCGGCGCAAACATGATTGCGAACGCTGAGTGTCGCACTGGGACGACCGACTGGCATCTTGAAGGCTTCGTCTTTTCGACGTTCAGCTACAACTATGCGGGCAGCGGTTGGTCGCTCAATAGTGAACCATCGACGTGTTACTACACTGATGCCGGCACGCCATCGACCGGCGTGGCGACGTATGGCATTTCGCGGAATTATCCTGCTGTTGCGGGCGGCACATACGAAGCCAGTATCTACCTCGGCAATCACCGTATTAACAGTTACGTTGCGTTGCAGTTCCTCGACACGAGCGGCGCGATTCTGTCGTCAAACAATGGAACGGGCTGCACGATGGCTGATGGGACTGGCGGCACCATCCTGACCGGATATTGTCGGTCAGGCGCGATTGCCGTAGCACCGGCGAATACCTCGACTGCACGCTTGGTGATTGTGAGTATCGCCACGGGCGAAGCCGGGCCGTTCGTGTTTTTCGTGCGTGCGTATCTCGGACAGACGACGCCGGGCGCGACTCAATTCGCCAACTGGTCACCTGCAGGCTTGACGTTGATCGATGGCGCTACTATCAGCACGAATGCTATCAAAGCGGGCATGATTAACACGGGCGCTGTTACGACTGGGACGATTGCCGCAGGGGCCGTCACCGCTGGGACGATTGCCGCAGGGGCCGTCACCGCTGGGACGATTGCGGCCGGTGCAGTAACCGCGTCTGCAATAAATGTCACCCAACTCTCTGCGATCACCGCCGACATGGGCAGCTTGGTTGCTGGGCAGATTGTAGTCGGGAGTAATAACAAGCTCTGGCTGAACGACGCCAACGATGGAGGTATCCATATTGGCGGGACGAATAAGAACGCGGCACCGTTCCAGGTGGACGCGGGAGGCACGATTAACGCGACGAGCGGTTACATCGGCGGCGTATCAATTTATAACAACGGACTTGTTGCAGGCGGCAATGTTACGCTCGATTCAAGCGGCATTACTATTCAGTCAGGCAACCTCGCAGGCAACCAACTGAAGTGGAAAAGCGGTAACTTTACAGACGGCTACGTTGTCGCGGGCAGCAGCACGGCGGAGCTTCACGGGAACAGCACCGTGCAGTTATCGACAGGTGGAGCCCGCTTTGTTCAGTTGAGCGGTGCCGTGCTATACGGTCAGGCCGTCGACCTCGGCTCGTCAGGCAACAAGTGGGGCACGCTCTGGTCGAGTGGCGCAGGACATTTCGACAGCGACGTCGGGATGCAAGGCACAATGTATTCCAGCGGCATTGCAGCGCACACCGGGACGGGCGGCGGTTGGACTGGGCCGATCTATAACATCAATTTCAGTAGCCCGAACGTCGAGTTCTACAACGGCAATGGATTCGTCGGTTACTTCAACATGACGTATTCCGACTTGCGTCTTAAGAAGAACATCGAGCCGCTGTCGGTGGGACTAGACGCCGTGCTGAAACTGCAGCCACGCATGTTCGAGTGGACCGATCCTGAGAAGCCTATGGGCAAACATTACGGGTTGATCGCGCAAGACGTGGTGACGGTGCTGCCGGCGGTAGCTTTTCACGGTACAGCGACGACACCGGAGACGTTGGATGGAACGTGGGGCGTCGATTATCTGGAGGTTGTGCCGGTGCTTGTGCGCGCTATCCAGGAGTTGGACGCCCGCATCAAAGCGCTTGAGGCTAGACGTTGAAAAGGATGGAACCAATGAAGATTCTCAGCATTGTGATTGCGTTGGTGTTCGCGATGGGACTCGTGGTGCTGGCGATACAGACGCCTACGCTTCCGGTGCCTCCACCTCGACCCATCGTGCAGCAGCCGACTCCTACGCCCGCGCCTCCGCCGATGCCTGGCATACCGGCACCGCCATCGTCATCGCCATCGCCACCGTCCTTGACGACTGAGGTGTATCTACTGGCCGCGCTTCGGGCGCAAGACGTCAAGATTGCGGACCTCGAAGCTCGCATCGCCAAGCTGGAGAAGGGACGCGCGAAGTGAAACACCTGTACGTGACCGCCCTCGTCGTCGTGCTCGTGGTTGCGGCCTCTGCGCAGGGGCAGGCACCCTCGGACCCGCAGCAGCAGGTGCAGGCGTTGGTGAACCTTTACCAGGCGGAGAGGGAAAAGACCGAGGCTCTTGCCATGTCGGCCGCGTCCAAGACGCAACAGATTCAGCAGTTGCAGCAGGCGCTGAACGGAGCCTCAGCGACGTGTGTGGCGGAGATTGAAAAGGCTAACGCCGGCAAGACCGTGGATGCGAAGACGTGGGTGATTAGTAATAAACCGGCCGGCAAATGAGCACGTCGTTCTTGGTGTGGGTGCTGATCGGTGTGATGGCAGTGGCGTTGCTGTGGTGGCTCGAACTGAACTTGCCGTCTTGAGGACAAGGTAAATGGAAGATTGGCTCCTGCTCATGGCGACAACGGACGCGCAAAAGTTGGCGGCGTATCCGAATGAACTGTATGACCGGCCGGAGCCGGTGTGTAAGGCGATCTGTGCCGCTCGTGATGCGTTGATGACGCGCTTGAGCGCGGAACAGTTAGAAGAACTACGACGAGAAACATTCAACGACGTGAAGACGTTGCTGGGCGAGCTTGACGCGAGTAAAGGAAGGTAGGAAGAGATGAGATTTTCGCCGGACGGTAGATACGCGCTCAACTCTGACACCCTCGGCTTCAACGCCATGGATGCGTGGTGGCTCACGAACGACACGGTCATGACCTACCGCTATGACGAGGCGGTGCCCGTGGCGGCCTACACCTGCAAGTTCCCTGAGATGGCCTGGAAGTTCCTGAACAACTACCAGGCGGACCATCGGTTGTGGATGCGGGCTATTGGGACGGGGGAATGGTTGGTGGAGTTCGCCGACGATGCCCCGAAGCCCGGTTGTTTCGATAGCCTCGGTGCGTTCTGGCCGCATGTGACTTACGGTGTGATGACCCTCGGGGACCAGCGCGAGCGGGTGTTCATACGCAAGCCTGATTTCGCCGCTATTATCATTAGCCTTGACGGAGTGGAGCGAGTTATCCCTGCACCGAACTGGGGCAGTGGTCCGACGACGATGCGGCAAGGGCATTTGATGTGGGACAGCACCTCCGGTCCGCGTAGCCTCTCCGGCGCATTGATTGGCCCGCCAGGCGCCATGCAAACCTTCAACATTGGACCGGACGGTCAGAAGTGGTGCGTGGGCTATGTCGGCGGTTGGGGGTTGTCCGTGTGGAAGTGGGGCTCCATGCACGGCTACAACCTGTCGAAAGACGAGTTCGACTTCTACCCTGACATCTACGTCGACACGGTGGACCGGATGCGTGTCGGCTCCTCAATGACGCAGGGGGATACCAGGCTCCGCATCTACAGCCTGGACGTTGCGGTCATGAAATATCAAGACCCGCAGGGCGTCATTCACGACTTGGTCGAGGTGGACTTGTCTCAGGAGCCGGTGCAGCCGCCCATTCAGCCACCGATTATCATTAAGCCGCCGGACCCGCCAATCATTCCGCCGGTGAAGCCCCCAATCAAACCGCCGATTGTGCCGCCAATTAAGCCGCCAATCGTGCCACCGATCAAACCTCCGACTCACCCTGCGAGCGCGGCCGCACTGGCATCTCGCTTTTTCCTGAAAGGTCGTTAGTCAATGGCTACAACTCCGATCATCCCCGTCGCCAGTTACCCGCTCGTGATTCAAGGCGGCCAGCCGAACGTCCCTCTGGTCGTCACGTCGCCGTTCGACGTGCCGCACCCGACCATGAAGGACGGACAGTGGCAGCCGTATAACGATTACGAGTTCGCCAGCAACGTGCTCAAGCCGCCGATGACCGATTACGCGGCCGGGTTCGCGGCGGGTTGGCAACTCCTGACCGGAGGCGCAGCCATGGACCTGGCGGCCGGCAAGGCGGCGTATCTCTGCCAGGATGAGCGCAAGAAGAAGAGCCAAAAGGATCCCAACGTCGCGGCTCCTGACTACGGCACAGGTCGCATGGACGTGTGGCGGTTGCTGATCGAGAAGCAGTGCAACGTGGACGAAGTTATCAAGGCGATGTAGCCATGTTCCAAGGCTTCTACACACCTGCTCTCAGCGGTCACGGCAGTCGGCCTGTCGTGCCCGTGTGGCCGCCGAAGACCAAGCGGCCAGCCCTACCTCCGCCACCTGGACTGACCGACGGTCAGCCAGGAGACCCGCAGTCTCAGTGCTGGAGTCGAGAACCGTACTACACCGCCATCCAGTTCACGCCTCCGCCGAGGCCGGACCCGCTGTTCGTGCGTGGGAACTTCACAATGCTCGTGCCAGGGTTGGAGACCTTCCCCAACCCGCTGACCGGAACGAACGGCGGATTCAACGACCAGGACCGTTCACTCCTGATGACGTGGGATCTGCCGGTGCTGAGTTCGGAGGCACAGGACCATTGCCTCGATTACATCGCGTCTATCGGGCATACGCATGTGCTGCTGAGTCGCCCACACGGTCTGAACATGGGAATGACCCTCGGGCAACTGGCCGTCACGGCGCTCAAGTGCAAGGCCCGAGGGCTGTTCGTCATCTTCAACGCCGTGTCCGATGGTGATTCGTTCGAGGTGGCGGTCCCCTGGCTCGACCATCTGCTTGAAGCCGGCGCGATGGTGTCTGGCGAGGACTCGTGCTGCTTCTGTTGGCAGGTCGACCGTTACTACGCACCGCCGGATCTGTGTCGTGAGCTGATTTCACAAAGCGACTACTGCAAACCACGAGGTATCTTCCGGTGGGTTCACTGGCTCAATGGCGCCTGCGCGTGGTGGACGCCCGCAGACGAAAATGACCCGAATGGCAGCTGCGAGCTATACGGCGTCTGCGACCGTTGGGGATTCCAGGCATGGGCCAAGGACTACCTGAACGGACATCTCGGGCAGTTAGACCACAACACGGAGTTAGACCAGTTGCAGAGCAACGATGCGAAGGTGTTGGCCTCGCTGCCGCATGGCCTCGTGCTCTGCTGTGCCGAGCAATCAGCACAAGGGCTGTATGACCGGCCGAACACAGCGATGGCGTTATACGGCACACAGAAAGGACGTTACCTCATGGCGTCCCATTACGGCGCGGCAGCACAGGCGCAGATCGAGCCGATGGTTGCCGAGCATACCGCCACGAAGAAGGGTCTGTCCAATGCGTCGAGGAAGAAAATACTGGCGCTGCTGACGCACCCATTGACCAAGACCCGAGCGGCCGCCAACCTCCAGGCGCTACAACTCCGCAGCGCCATGCTACGGCGTGAACTCACGTCCGCGGATCTGCTGGAGGCGTTCGTTGACCACGTCCTGGAGCAGGACCGGAAGTTCCGGCTGAACAGCCCCCGGACTCCGACGCCGACACAGATGTCGACGCCGGTAGTTGGTCAAATGTCAGCACAAGCGACGGCGTATGACCCTCCGGCCGGTGTGATGTCGGGCGGCTACTTGAACGATGCGTGCTTCGATGACGGCAGTGTGCTGTGAAAGCTCGTATGGACAACATCGGGCACATCACCGTGGAGGTGCGAATCGTTGGTGAGCGGTTGTGGATGTTCCGGGTGAAGCTCGCGCTTTGGATTATTCGCTTTGCCAGTTGGCTCATGCCTCGGAACGTGAAGGTGGAAGTGAACTCGGAGACTCGTGAGTGACTATAGCCCTGGTCCTGATGCTCATCGTGCTGATCTTTGTGCTCTGGACCGTGCTGTGGACGTCGTTTCGTGTGTTCTATCTCG
>Ga0074062_10052164_pt1 | contig 7521 bp, 7 predicted proteins | sample SoimicmetaTmtHMA_FD_74473 | JGI IMG/M metagenome (GOLD analysis project Ga0074062, IMG submission 74473) | Soil and rhizosphere microbial communities from Centre INRS-Institut Armand-Frappier, Laval, Canada - Soil microcosm metaTmtHMA... | ecosystem: Engineered > Artificial ecosystem > Soil... | reverse complement strand
TTTTCGCCCATCCAGCCGGTCGCGAACGGAAACAGGGACAGCCAGAACAGCAGGTGCAGGTTGGCCCACATCACGCCGCCCGTCACTTTCTGCACGGTATGCAACATGTGGTGATGGTTGTTCCAGTAGATGCCGACGTAGACGAAGCTCAGCACGTAGCTCAGGAATACCGGCAGCAATGGCTGTAGCGCGGCCAGATCGGTGCCGTGCGGAACTTTCATCTCCAGCACCATGATGGTGATGATGATGGCCAGTACGCCGTCACTGAATGCCTCGAGCCTGTTTTTCCCCATCACCCGCCCGCCCCTCTGCCAACACGGCGAACGCCCGATGCCGGGCGTTCGCTTTTTCTGGATTGTTCCGGAGGGTCAGACCTTGCCGTCGTCCTTGACCTCGGTGAACTCGGCGTCGACCACGTCCTCGGCCGGTTTGCCGGAGTTCGCGCCGGCATCGCCGGGTGCCTGTTCGCCGGCCTGCGCCGCCGCGTAAAGCGACTGCGCCGCCTGCTGCAAGGCATTGGTCTTGGCTTCGATCTGGCCCTTGTCGTCACCCTTCATCGCGGTCTCGAGATCGGACAACGCGGTTTCGATCGCGCCGAGCTGCTCGCCCGGCACCTTCGAACCGTGGTCCTTGATGGCCGTACGCGTGGCGTGGATCAGGCCGTCGGCGGCGTTGCGCGCGGTGACGAGGTCGTGGAATTTCTTGTCTTCCTCGCGATTGGCTTCCGCGTCGCGGACCATCTGCTGGATCTCTTCCTCGCTCAGGCCCGAGCCGGCCTTGATCTCGACCTTCTGCTCCTTGCCGTTCTTCTTGTCCTTGGCCGAGACATGCAGGATGCCGTTGGCGTCGATGTCGAACGAGACCTCGACCTGCGGCATGCCGCGCGGCGCAGCGTCGATGCCGGAAAGATCGAACTTGGCCAGCGACTTGTTGTAGCGGGCCTGTTCGCGCTCGCCCTGCAGCACGTGCACGGTGACCGCGGACTGGTTGTCCTCGGCGGTTGAGAAGGTCTGCGAGGCCTTGGTCGGAATCGTGGTGTTCTTCTCGATGATCTTGGTGAACACGCCGCCCATGGTTTCGATGCCGAGGCTGAGCGGGGTCACGTCGAGCAGCAGCACGTCCTTGACGGTGCCGGCGAGCACGCCGCCCTGCACGGCCGCGCCGATGGCGACGGCTTCGTCGGGGTTGACGTCCTTGCGCGGCTCCTTGCCGAAGAACTCAGCGACCGCCGCCTGCACTTTCGGCATGCGCGTCTGGCCACCGACCAGGATCACCTCGTTGATGGCGCTGGCGGCGAGGCCGGCGTCCTTCAAGGCGATGCGGCAGGGTTCGATGGTTTTCTTGACCAGGTCATCGACCAGGGCTTCGAGCTTGGCGCGCGTCAGCTTGATGTTCAGATGCTTCGGACCCGAAGCATCGGCGGTGACGTACGGCAGGTTGACGTCGGTCTGCTGCGAGGACGAGAGCTCGATCTTGGCGCGCTCGGCGGCATCCTTGAGGCGCTGCAGAGCCAATGGATCCTTGCGCAGGTCGATGCCCTGCTCTTTCTGGAATTCCTCGACCAGGAAATCGATTACGCGCTTGTCGAAATCTTCGCCGCCCAGGAAGGTGTCGCCGTTGGTGGCGAGCACTTCGAACTGGGTTTCGCCGTCGATGGAAGCGATCTCGATGATCGACACGTCGAAGGTGCCACCGCCAAGGTCATAGACCGCGATCTTGCGGTCGCCGCCCTTCTTGTCGAGGCCATAGGCCAGCGCGGCCGCGGTCGGCTCGTTGATGATGCGCTTGACGTCGAGACCGGCGATGCGACCGGCGTCCTTGGTCGCCTGGCGCTGGCTGTCGTTGAAGTAGGCCGGGACGGTGATCACGGCTTCGGTGACCGTCTCGCCCAGGTAGGCTTCGGCGGTCTTCTTCATTTTCTCGAGGACCTTCGCGGAAATTTCCTGCGCGGCCATCTTCTTGCCGTCGCTGGTCGACACCCAGGCGTCGCCGTTGTCGTGGGCGAGGATCGAGTACGGGACCAGGTCGAGGTCTTTCTTGACTTCATCGTCGGTGAATTTGCGGCCGATCAGGCGCTTCACCGCGTAGAAGGTGTTCTTGGGGTTGGTGACCGCCTGGCGCTTGGCCGAGGCGCCCACGATCACTTCACCGTCCTTGGTGAACGCGACGATCGACGGCGTGGTGCGATCGCCCTCGGAGTTTTCAATGACCTTGGCGACGCCGCCTTCCATGACCGCGACGCAGCTGTTGGTGGTGCCGAGGTCGATACCGATGATCTTGCCCATGATGCTTGCTCCGTAATGCCTTGATTCGTGAATGTGTTGATTGGCGCGAAGGGATGAAACCAATGTTCCGCGCTGTTCGAGATGTATGGCCGGGGCCGGCTAATTCAACCGCCCCGGCCTCGGCCGTCAGTCAGCGGCGACCACCACGAGGGCGGGACGCAGCAGGCGGTCGTTGAGCAGGTAACCCTTCTGGAAAACCTGCAGCACGCTGCCCGGCGCGGCGCCGGCGGCTTCGGCCTGGCTGATCGCCTGGTGATGATCGGGATTGAAGGCTTCGCCGACCGGATCGATCAGGCGCAGGCCGTTGTCGGCAGCGACCTTGAGCAATTGCTTGAGGGTCAGATCGAGGCCATCGCGTAGCGGGCTGGCCTCGCTGCCTGCGGCCGTGAGGCCAGCATCGAGGCTGTCGAACACCGGCAGCAGTTCGGCGAGCAGGCGTTCGTTGGCGAACTTGCGTGCCACGTCAATATCGCGGCCCAGGCGCTTGCGCTGGTTGTCGAGCTCGGCGCGTTCGCGCAGGGTTTCTTCCTTGAGCGCGACGATGGTGGCGCGCAGCTGGTCGAGTTCGGCCGAAAGCGATTCGGTCTCGGACGCAGTTTCGTCTTGCGGCGCTTGCGCGTCCGGCTGGGGGTATTCGCTGTGCATGGTCTTCCTGCTGGCTAGGTGTAGAGGGCCGGCCCGCCCCTGCGGGGGCCGCCTCCTTCATGGGGTCATCGAAAAGGCTTTCAAGACCCCGATTTGCTGAAATCAGGCCGATGAATCCGGGGCCAACGCGGCACCGAGCAAGTCCGCGGTCGCCTGCACCATCGGGATCACCCGCTCATACGCCATGCGGGTCGGGCCGATCACCCCGAGCACCCCGAGCACCTTGCCTTGGCTGGCATAAGGCGCGGTGATCACCGTGCACGCCTCCAGCGGCGCCAAGCCGCTTTCCTCGCCGATGAACACGCGCACGCCCGGCGCATGGGTGCAGCGCTCGAGCAGGGCGAGGATTTCGCGCTTGCGCGAGAAAGCTTCGAACAGCTCGCGTAATCGATCCATGTCGGACAGGCCGTTGAGGCCCATCAGGCGGGTCTGGCCAGCCAGCAGCATGTCGTCGTTGCTGGCAAAACCGCTGCCGGGCCCGCCCAGGGTCTGTTCGGAAATCTCCACCGCCGCCGACAGCACCCGCTCCATTTCGCTGCGGGTATCGCGCAATTCGCGCAACAGCACCGCGCGGATGTCGGCCAGCGGCCGGCCGGCGAAATGGGCGTTGAGATAGTTCGCGCTCTGCTCCAGTTCGCTGGGCGAATACGCACGGCGAGTCTGGATGATGCGGTTTTGCACCTCGTTGTCGGTAAACACCAGGATCACCAGCACGCGGCTGCCGTCCAGCGGCACGAAATCGATGTGCTTGAAGGCAAAGGCCGCGCGCTGCGGCACCGTCACCACACCGACGAACTGGCTCATCGCCGACAGCAATTCCGAGGCATTGGCCAGCAGCGACTGCGTGCCCGCACCGGTCGGCATGTTGATGCGCAGACGGTCGATCTCGGGGTCGCTGAGCGGCTGCATCTGCAGCAGGGAATCGACGAAAACGCGGTAGCCCTGCGCGGTCGGGATGCGCCCTGCCGAGGTATGCGGTGCGGACAGCAGGCCGATTTCCTCGAGGTCGGCCATGATGTTGCGGATCGTCGCCGGGCTCACGTCCAGCCCCGACTGCTTGGCCAGCGTGCGGCTGCCGACCGGCTCGCCATCACGGATGTGCTGGGCGATCAGGGTGCGCAACAGGCGACGGGCGCGGGGATCCAGGGGCAGGCTCATGCCTCATAGATAAGGCCGCGGCGCCCGCGGCGCAAGTTTTCCAGTCTCAGGTTTTCGGACTGACATCGGCGATAGTGCCTGAACGATTCCGCCACCGTTTCAGGCAAACTCCCGCCCATCATGCTCAGTCATCTCACCCTCAAGGATTTCGCCGTCGTCAGTGCCGCCGAGCTCGGCTTCGACGCCGGACTCACTGTGGTTTCCGGTGAAACCGGCGCCGGCAAATCGCTGCTGGTCGACGCCCTGCTCTGGCTCACCGGCGCCCGCGCCGACGCCGGCATCGTCCGCCACGGCGCCGAACGCGCGGAGCTTTCCGCGGAATTCTCCCTCGCCGATGCCCCCGACGCGGCCGACTGGTTGCGCGAACGCGAACTCGACGACGACGCCAGCTGCCAGTTGCGCCGGGTGATCCGTGCCGATGGCGGCTCGCGGGCCTGGATCAACGGCCGCCCGGCGACGCTGGCGCAGCTGTCGGAACTCGGCGCCCTGCTGGTCGAAATCCACGGTCAGCATGAGCACCAGGCCCTGCTCGAACGCAGCCACCAGCTCGGCCTGCTCGATGCGTTCGGTCAGCACGAAGCCCTGCTCGCCGATGTTCGCGAACACGCCCGCCGCTGGCAGGACCTCGACCAGGAGCTCGCCGCGCTGTCGCGCACCGGCGATGTCGGCGACCGCATCGCCTACCTCGAGCACCAGCACGGCGAACTGGCACGCGAAGCGCTGGCCGCCGGCGATATCGACGACATGCTCGCCGCGCACCGCCGCCAGGCCAATGCCGCTGGCCTGCTGGCAGGCTACGAATCGGCGCTGGCACGGCTGTCCGGCGACGAAGGCCAGTCCTTGTCGCGCGGCCTGCGCCAGGCCAACGGCGAACTCGGACGTCATCTCGACAGCGAGCCGCGCCTGCGCGAAGTGACGGCGCTGCTCGAGTCGGCGGAGATCCAGATCGACGAAGCCGGCGGCCTGATCGAACGCCTGCGCGATGAGCTCGACATTGACCCGGCGCATCTGCAACAACTCGAAGCACGCATGACCCGCCTGCACGATCTTGCGCGCAAGCATCGCTTGCCGCTGGCGGAACTCGCTGCGCGTCGCGATGCGATCGAAACCGAGCTGGAATCGTTGCGCGGCGCCGGCGAACGCAGCGAATTCCTTTTCGCCGAACGTGAAGCGGCGAACGCGCGCTGGAAAACTGCGGCGGCCAGACTTTCGCAGTCGCGCAATGCCGCCGGGAAAAAGCTCGGCAAGGCGGTTTCCGGACTGATGTCGGAACTGGGCATGGGCGGCGGCGTATTCGCGGTCGAACTCACCGCACAGGACAACAACAAGCCGCATGCGCTGGGCGCCGAGCGCTGCGAATTCCTGGTCTCTGCCAACCCCGGGCAGCCGCCGCGGGCGCTGCGCAAGGTCGCCTCGGGCGGCGAACTGGCACGCATCAGCCTCGCCATCGAAGTCGCGGCGCTAGGCCTGGATTCGGTGCCGACGATGATCTTCGACGAAGTCGACACCGGCATCGGCGGCGCGGTCGCGGAAGTGGTCGGACAAAAACTGCGCGCGCTGGGTGCTTCGCGCCAGGTACTTTGCGTTACCCACCTGCCGCAGGTCGCGGCGCAGGGCCATCACCATCTGCAGGTGAGCAAGGCCGTCAATGGCAGCAGTACGCACAGCGCCGTGAGCGTGCTCGCGGAAAAAGAGCGTATCGAGGAACTCGCGCGCATGCTCGGCGGCGTCGAGATCACCAAAGAAACGCGAGCGAATGCCCGGCAGATGTTGTCGCGGGCGCAGGCGTGATTTTCGTAGGAGCGATGGTAATCGCGACAGGGTTCGCTGCTGTGAAGATCAGCACAATCCAACGCCCTTTGGACTAGCTGCTGCTGCGACAAGCATGGTCGCGATTGCCATCGCTCCTACACCCGCGGTTATTTTTTCTTCTTGGGCCGCACGTACAGCACGAGGCTGTGCTCTTCGATCACAAAGCCGTGCTTGTCGGCGATCTGCTTTTGCAGAGCTTCGATTTCCGGGCTGGTGAATTCGATGACCTTGCCCGATTCGATGTCGACCATGTGGTCGTGGTGCTGGCCGCGATCCATTTCGTAGACGGCCTGACCGCCCTCGAAATTGTGCTTGAGCACCAGGCCGGCGGCCTCGAACTGCGTAAGCACCCGATACACCGTGGCCAGGCCGATGTCCTCGCCACTGTTGAGCAATTGCCGATAGATGTCTTCGGCAGTCAGATGGCGGGTGCCGGTGGTCTCAAGCAGCTCCAGGATACGGATCCGGGGGTGCGTGACCTTGAGGCCGACTTTGCGCAGATCCTGCGATTCCATGAATCTTCCGCTCCCGTGCAACTTATCCGGCCGACGTCGGTCGGTGCTTGGTGTATTATCGCCCGGCTACCCACCTTTGACTATGCTAACGATGCGCAAGGCCCTTCTCGTTCTCTCCGCCGCGGTCCTGGTTTCAGGCTGCAACCTGGTCTACCGCCAGCCTATCTATCAGGGCAGCCTGCTCGAGCAGAAATACGTCGAGCAACTCAAGGAAGGCATGACCCGCCAGCAGGTGGAATTGCTGCTCGGCACGCCGTCGGTAGCCGACCCCTTCCACCAAGAGCGCTGGGATTACGCCGCCAGCGAGCGCTACAAGCGCGATCCGGCCCAGGTCAAGAATCTCACCGTGTGGTTCGAGAATGACCAGGTCACGAAATGGTCCGGCGAGTATTTCCCCGACCACAACAGCGAACTGCTCAAGCAGGCCGCGAAATTCGGCAACCTGCCGAAAGACAAGGACAAGGACAAGAAACACCGTTAAAAGCGGCGTTTCCCCGGGCCCGAGGCGCGCTCACGGCGCGCCTGCTTCGGATCGGCAAGCAAGGGCCGCAGCAGCTCGAGCCGATCGCCATCACGCAATCTTGTTTCGGCAGTGACAGGCCGGCTGAAAATCGCCAGACGCGTCGCGTCCACTTCCCAGTCGTTCGCTTCTTTTTCTTTCCCGATCATCGCCAGCGCGTCCGCGACGACGGCGCCTTCGGGCAGCGTCAGCATCAGCGACCAATAGCGCTCCGGCAGCGCGTAAACCACGTCGACGCGCATCGCGACCGGCACTTGCTCAGTCATCGCCACGATTGGCCTCGCGACAAAAATCATCGACCAGGCGATCGGCCAGCCCCTGAAAACCCAGCGCCAGCGCCGAGCCCACGAGTTTTCCAGCGACATCGAAATCCAGACTCAAGCTGACCTTGCAGGCATCCTCGGCCAGCGAATGAAAAACCCACAGGCCGCTGAATTTTCGGAACGGCCCTTCTTCCAGTTGCAGTTCGATGCGCGTCGGCGGCGTGAGTGCATTGCGGGTGGTGAAACCGATCCTCAGGCCGGCAACGCGCAAATCCAGCCTGGCCAGCATGTGCTGATCGGATTGTTCGATCACTTCGGAAGAC
>Ga0074062_10028914_pt1 | contig 7558 bp, 6 predicted proteins | sample SoimicmetaTmtHMA_FD_74473 | JGI IMG/M metagenome (GOLD analysis project Ga0074062, IMG submission 74473) | Soil and rhizosphere microbial communities from Centre INRS-Institut Armand-Frappier, Laval, Canada - Soil microcosm metaTmtHMA... | ecosystem: Engineered > Artificial ecosystem > Soil... | reverse complement strand
TGGTTCCTGGACGGCAAGCTGACCAAGCGGACGAACACGTTCAACGACTTCGTTGACGTCGCAAAGGGGCTAGTCGCGGAGAAATTCACGAGGCCCGGGCGGATCGCGATCAACGGCGGTTCGGCCGGGGGCGAGCTGATGGGCGCGGTCGTGAACTCCGACCCCGAGCTATTTGGAGCGGTCGTGGCCGACGTGCCCTTCGTCGACGTGCTCAACACGATGTTGGACGACAGTCTGCCGCTGACGCCCGGCGAGTGGCCTGAGTGGGGCAATCCGATTACCGACAAGGACGCGTTCGACCTCATCCGCAGCTATAGCCCGTACGATAACGTCAAGGCGCAGGACTATCCGCCGCTGCTCATCACCGGCGGGCTGACCGACCCCCGCGTCACCTATTGGGAGCCGGCCAAGTGGGCGGCCAGGCTGCGCGCTACCAAGACGGACTCGAACCCGCTGTTCCTGAAGATCAACATGGGCGCCGGCCATGGCGGCAAATCGGGCCGCTGGGAGAAACTGCACGAGGTCGCCGAGACCTATGGCTTCATGCTGACGATGGTGCAGTGACGCGGCCGGTCTTCGAATATGAGCTGACCGCGGCACCCGAGCACATCGACGAGCTCGGCCATGTCAACAATGCGGTTTGGGTTCAGTGGATCCAGCAGGTAGCGGTCGCCCATTGGTATTCAGTCGCCGACGCTTCACATGAAGCGGCTTACTTCTGGGTCGTGGTGCGGCATGAGATCGACTATCTGCGCGCCGCCTTCCCCGGCGACCGCATCACCGCGCGGACCTGGGTCGGCGACGCACCGCAGGGCGCACGCTTCGACCGTTACATGGAATTCACTGGACCGGACGGGAAAATTTGCGTTCGCGCGAAGACCCAATGGGCGATTATCGACAAGGCGTTGGGACGGCCCATTCGGGTACCGATGGATGTCATAGCGCCCTTCATTTCACCAGTGTAAGCAACCCGACATTATGCCCCGACCGATCTTCTACGAATATTGGCGCTCGTCCGCCGCCTACCGCGTCCGCATCGCCCTCAAGCTCAAGGGCATCGATTACGAAAGCCGCCCGATCGACTTGCGCGAGGGCGCCCAGAACAGCGCCGACTATCGAACGGTGAACCCCTATGGATTCGTGCCGATGCTGGACATTGATGGCCAACGGCTCACCCAGAGCCTGGCGATCATCAACTATCTCGACCTCCGCTATCCCACCACGCCCCTGATTCCGGCTGTCGCCGCCGAGCGCGCCCATGTCGTCAGCATGTCGCTGGCCATCGCCTGCGACATTCATCCGCTGAACAACCTTCGGGTGCTCAAATATCTGAAAAACGAGCTAGGCCACTCGCAGGAAGAGGTCGACGACTGGTACCGTCACTGGATTCGGGAGGGTCTGCCGGCCGTCGAGGCGCAGGCGAAGGCCCGCTCCGGAGCCTTCATGTTCGGTGACGGACCGACCGCGGCCGACGTCTGCCTGGTGCCGCAGCTTTACAATGCACGGCGCTTCGACGTGCCGCTTGATGATTTTCCAACATTGCTGCGCGCGGAAGAGAGTGCCAACAAGCTGGACGCATTCGCAGCCGCCCACCCTGAGCGTCAGGAGCAGTCGCAATGAATCGAGTCGCCAGCATCAACCGCGGTATGGACGAGATGAAGCCGCTGGATTCCGTCCAGATCCCCTCGCTCGAAGGCAAGTGCAGCCCGGAAGAATGGGAAATCCGCGTCGAGCTCGCCTGCGCATACAGAATGGTGGCGCATTATGGCTGGGACGACCTGATCTTCACGCATCTGTCGGCGCGCATCCCAGGCCCCGAGCATCATTTCCTGCTCAACCCGTACAATCTGATGTTCGAGGAAGTGACCGCGTCCTCGCTGGTAAAGGTCGATGTGAACGGCAATCCGGTCGACCCGACGCCATTCATCACCAACCCTGCGGGCTTCACAATCCATTCGGCGATCCACATGGCGCGCGAGGATGCGCATGCCGTGATGCATCTGCACACGCCGGCGGGCCAGGCGGTAGCAGCGCACAGCGAAGGGCTGTTGCCGCTGACGCAGACGGCGATGCTGATCCGCGGCGACGTTGCGTTTCACGACTATGAGGGGGTCGCCGTCGACCTCGACGAGCGTGAGCGGCTGGTCGCCGACCTCGGCATCAAGAATGCGATGATCCTCCGCAATCATGGCACGCTCGCGGTCGGCAAGAATGTCGGCGAATGCTTCGTGCGGCTCTATTTCCTCGAGCGTGCGTGCCAGGCGCAGATCATGGCGCTGTCGGCAGGTGAGAACATCAATAATCCGCCGCAGGGCTCGCCCGAGGTGACCGCCCAACAGGGCCAGGTCGGGGTCGCGCTGGCCGCCAATTTGCTCGCTTGGCCGGCACTCAAGCGAAAGGCATATCGCCTCGACCCGAGCTTCGCGACCTAAGCTTGGGCGGCAGAGCGGCATCCATTTCCGACTATCGCGCGCTGGCGAAGGCTCGGCTGCCGCACTTCCTGTTCGAATATCTCGATGGCGGTTCCTACGACGAGGTGACGCTTCGGCGGAACGTCGATGACCTGCAGGGCGTCGCCCTCAAGCAGCGCGTGCTTCGTGACGTCTCGTCGATCGACCTGTCGACCGAGCTCTTCGGCAAGCGCTGGAACCTTCCGGTCGGGCTGGGGCCGGTCGGCCTGTCGGGCCTCTATGCGCGGCGCGGCGAAGTTCAGGCGGCGAAGGCGGCGGCGGCTGCCGGAGTTCCGTTCACGCTATCTACTCTGAGTGCCTGCGCGATTGACGAGGTCGCGGCCGCCGCGCGCGGCTTCTGGTTCCAGCTCTACATCGTCAAGGATCGCGACTTCGTCAGGGACATGATCCAGCGGGCGAAAGCGGCGGGCTGCGGCGCGCTGATATTGACCGTCGATCTCCCTGTGCCCGGCACCCGCTATCGCGATTATCGCGCGGGCCTTTCGGGATCGATGAGCGGGCCGTTCAGCCGGGCGACCCAGGTCCTCCGCCGTCCCGATTGGGCGTGGGATGTCGCTGTACGCGGGCGGCCGATGACGATGGGCAATATCGCGCCCCTGGTCGGTTCCGGCGCCGTGCTTTCCGACCTGATGGGCTGGGTGTCACGCAACTTCGACGCCAGCGTTACATGGAAGGACGTCGAATGGGTGCGCTCGCAGTGGGAGGGGCCATTCATCATCAAGGGCATCCTCGATCCCGACGACGCGCGCGAGGCGATCGCCAGCGGCGCAGACGGTATCGTCGTTTCCAACCATGGCGGGCGCCAGCTCGACGGCGCGCTGTCGAGCGCTCGCGCGCTGCCTGTCATTGCAGACGCCGCCGCCGGGCGCCTCAAGGTGCTGGTCGACGGGGGCGTCCGCTCAGGGCTCGATGTCGTTCGGATGCTCGCGCTGGGCGCTGACTTTGCGCTGATGGGCCGAGGCTGGGCCTATGCGCTGGCGGCGCGTGGCGGCGCGGGAGTCGCGCACGTGCTGAAGCTGATCGATGCTGAGATGCGGGTTGCGATGGCGCTGACCGCCTGCACGTCGATCAGTGAGATCGATGAGCAAATTCTCGAGCGAAGCGGAAATCAGGCAACGTTCTGAAGCGCGTCGCTGCCTTCGCTGAATAGCCGCTCGACCTCTTCCATCGCCATCGGCTCGGCGAACAGATAGCCCTGGACCGACGAGCAGCCGTGCGCGCGCAGCTCCATCAGCTGCGCGGTTTCCTCGACGCCTTCCGCCGTGGTCTCCATCCCCAGCGTATTGGCGAGCTCGGTGATCGCGTGGACGATCGCAATCGCGCCGTCGCGGGTCAGCAGGTTCTGAATGAAGCTGCGGTCGATCTTCAGCTTGTCGAACGGGAAGCTCTGCAAATAGCTGAGTGACGAATAGCCGGTGCCGAAATCGTCGAGCGCAATGCGCACACCGAGGCTGCGCAATGAGTGGAGCAGACGCAGAGCCTCTCCTCCCTCCAAGAAGATCGACTCGGTAATTTCGATTTCGAGGCGGTTCGGCGCCAGCCCGCTTTCGGCAAGCGCGCGCACGATGCTTTCGTTGAGCTGGCCGCGATGGAATTGCACGGCGGAAACGTTGACCGCGACGCGGACATGCTCCGGCCAATTGGCGGCGCAGGCACAGGCCTGGTGGATCACCCAGGCGCCGATCGGCACGATTAGGCCGGTGTCCTCGGCAATCGCCACGAACTCGTTCGGCGAGACCAGACCGCGCTTCGGATGACGCCAGCGCAGCAACGCCTCGAACGAACAGATGCGGTTATGCTCGAGGTCGAACAGCGGCTGGTAGACGAGCTCGAACTCTTCCCGCTCTAGGGCCAGGCGAAGATCAGTCTCCAGCTGGCGGCGCTGCTGCGCGCGCTCGTTCAGGCTCTCCTCGAAGAAGGCGTAGGTGCCGCGGCCGGCCTCCTTTGCGCGATACAAGGCGAGGTCGGCGCTGCGCAGCAGGCTGCCGCCATTCTCGCCGTCCTGCGGAGCAATGGCGATGCCGATGCTGGTCGACGGAGCGAATTCATTGCCGTCGATCATCACGGGCCGCGTGATTGCGGCAAGAATGTCGCGTGCCAGCCGGTCGATCGCGTCGCGGTCGTCGCCGACGGTCTGGAGCACGACAAACTCGTCGCCGCCGAGCCTGGCGACGAAATGGCCGCGCGCCGCGTCCTGCACGCGCCGTCCGGCCTCGACGAGCAAAGCGTCGCCGGCCGGATGCCCGAGCGTGTCGTTGATGACCTTGAACTGGTCGAGGTCGAGGCAATGCAGCGCGAACAAAGAGCCATTGCCGGCGGCGGCCCGGAAATGATGGTCGAGCTGCTGGTGGAACATGGTGCGGTTGGGCAGCCCGGTCAGCGTGTCGTTGAAGGCGAGCTGGGTGATGCGCTGCTCGCGCTCGGCGATCTTGCCGGCCATTTCGTTGAAGCTCTCGGCAAGGCGGGCAAGCTCGTCCTCGCCGCGCACGCGGACCTGGACGTGCTCGCCCGAGGCAAGCCGGCCAGCGGCTTCGTCGAGACGGGCGAGCGGCTGAGTGATCCGTGCGGCCGCCTTCCATGTCGCCAGCGCGACGACGATCAGGCCAAGCAGCGTCATCAGCGCGAGCGCCCACTGTAGCTTGCGCGCGTCGGCCATGGCCTCGGATTTCGGGTAGGCAAGCAGCAAGATTGCCCGGTCTCCGCCGGAGAAGGTCGCGAGCGGCTTCGCGAGCGCGATCGAGGGCTGGCGCTGGACGTTCATTTCAAACGCGGCAGTGCGTGCAAGATGGCCTTCGATGATCGAAATGTCGTGCTGCTTGAGGGTCGACAGGCTGCCCGAGGCTTCGGCCCATCCATCGTGGTCGTCGACGATCACGGCCGCCTGGAGCGGGATGGCCGACAGGTTCTCGAGGCTGCGCATCTCCCTGGAATCGAGGTCTGATGCGAATACGACCCAGCCAATCAAGGTCGGCGCCATGATCGGGGCAGCGACCAATTGCCTGGGATGGCCGCCGAGGACGGCAACGCCGGTGAGGCGCCCGTCGTCCAGTGCGTTCCAAAGCGCCGAGACCGTGCCCGCGGGAATCGCCGGACCGATGCTCGAGACTCGCCCGTCCTCCGTGATGATGAAAGCGGTCCGAACCCTGAGGCGCGAGGCCGCATTGCCCAACGCCGACTGCATGGTCGGCTTATCGCCGCTCGCAACGGCGGCACGAAAGCCGAAGTCGCGGGCAAGCAACTGCGCCGCATTCTGCAACTCGCGCGAGCGCTGCTGCCACAGGCGATCATAGACCGCGCCGCTCGACTGGAGCTGGCTTTCGACCTCGCGCGATGCAGCCCCGGCGATGAAGGTCGAAAGCGCGGCCGACACGGCCAACATCGTTACCGCGAACAGCAGCGCGAATTGGACGGTCAGCCGCGCACTCAGGGAGCGGAATGGGCGCATTCGCTCAATAATCCATCGCCATCGCCGGCGGCGGTGCGCGGAGACGGACCTGGAAGCCGAGACTGCGCTGGCCCGCCGCGATTGACTGCTCGACCTGGCCGCCGGGCGCTCGGAGGTAGGGGTGCCACAAGGCAACGCGCGTCGGTGCGTTCGGCGCGTCGGCGAATGAGGCGATCCCCTGCGCGTTGGTGCGCGCGGTCCAGGCACTGTTCGTGACAAAGACGAACGCGCTCATCTGGTCGTGGATGTTGCAACCGAGCGCAACGACGCCCGGCTTGTCGAAATGAACCGTTCGCGACTGGTCCTTGGCGAACAGCTTCAGCTCGAACCTTTTCGCTGCCGAGAAGGAATAGACGTGGTGCTTGGTTGGATCGAGGTTGGGGAAGGACACGTCAGCGCCGACCGGGACGACGGTGAGGAACGGGTGGAACTGAAGGTCCTTCTGGGCAACCACGTAACGCCCGCCGGCTCGGGCGGGACGAGCCGCATTACCGGCCGGATAAAGGGTCACGACCGCGTCGCGCACGGGACGGCCGGAGGCATCGACGACGCGCACGTTCAAGGGAGCCGCGGCAAGCGGCATCCCTACGCCGGCAACAGCCAGCGCTAACAGAAGATTACGCACCATTGGGTAGTATTAAGCTGGAACCGGTAAACGCGGCTGCTGCGAGCGTGGTTACCAATGCATTCGCACTTCGGCCTGCAGCTCCGTTTGGCCCTGTCGAGGCCGCCCGCCGACATATTCGCGCAGATCATTGTCGCTCCACACATGGAGAAGCTCGAGAAGGCCGGTGAAATGCTGCCAATCGCGCTTGGCCGCGACCATCGCCGACCAGCCGTGGTCGTCATATTCCGAATTGACGTCGCTGCCGTGGTTACGTGTACCGAATGCCTCGACACGTGCCGTGGCGCTATAGCTTCCGAACGGGCGTGTCAGGAGCAGGTAAGCGGCGCGGAACCGGTTATCGATCCAGCGGCGGCCATTGTCCGGGAAACCCATCTTGGTGCGGCCCTGCAGCGCCTGGGCCTTTAGCTGCGTGCCCGAGCCAAGATCGGCGACGAGGCCGGCATTGTTGAAGCGCGTCCGCCAGCCCCATTCCAGATTCATGTCGACCGCTTCCGGGTCGGCGTTGTTGTCGTAGCGGAACAGCTCGATCCGAACCGGAATTGGCGGCTGCCAGGCGAGCTTCGCATAATAGCCCGGCCGGTGTGCGAAGCCAGGAGCGACATCGAGCAGCGGATGGGTGTACGGCGCCTGGTAACCGGCAATTTGCTCGTCGAGCGGCGGCAACGGCTGGCGATTGAAGGCGAGCGTCGTCCGGTCGTGGAGCGCCCAGCCGCGGAAGGTCAGGAGCGTGCCCGACGTGTCGTTCGCCGCGATCAGCGCCGCCGTCGCGCGGACCTTGTGGGATCCGAGGCTCGCCGCGAGCGTCGCTTCAGCGCCGACCGGGCGAACTTCCTCGCCAATCCAGCTATTGATTGCCGACGGCGTGATCGAATCCTTGACGTGCCAGTCGGCGCCTTCGTGCTCGAGGCTGACTGGAGGCCACATAAGGCCGGCGCGACCTGAAAAAGCGACATTGCCCGAGCGCATCGGCTTAAAGGTCAGATAGGCCTGGCTGAGCCCGGCCTCGGTGCGCTG
>Ga0074062_10058848_pt1 | contig 7560 bp, 6 predicted proteins | sample SoimicmetaTmtHMA_FD_74473 | JGI IMG/M metagenome (GOLD analysis project Ga0074062, IMG submission 74473) | Soil and rhizosphere microbial communities from Centre INRS-Institut Armand-Frappier, Laval, Canada - Soil microcosm metaTmtHMA... | ecosystem: Engineered > Artificial ecosystem > Soil... | reverse complement strand
GCCTATGGCGTCGAAGTCGGCGAATTCATCGAAACTGTCGAAGCCTTCCAGCGCGACACCGGCCAGATAAAGCGATTGTCGAAATCCGACTGCGAATTCGCCTATCGCGACAGCCTGTTCAAGCGGCAACTCGATCGTTGGGTGATCACCGCGGTCGAGTTGCGCCTGCCGCGCCAGCGCGAACTCAAGCTCGACTACGCCGGCGTGCACGAGGAACTTGCGGCGATGGGCATCGCCACGCCGCGCGCGGTGCATGTCGCCGAAGCGATCGGCCGCCTGCGCACGCGCAAGCTGCCGAACCCGGCGATCGTCGGCAACGCCGGCAGTTTCTTCAAGAACCCGATCGTGCCGGCGGCGCAGGCGCTGGCGCTGAAAGAAGCGCATTCCGCGCTGCCGATGTATCCCGGTGATTCCGAGGCCACGCGCAAGATCTCCGCGGCCTGGATGATCGAGACCGCCGGCTGGAAAGGTTTTCGCGACGGCGACGCCGGCATCTCGGCGCAGCACGCGCTGGTGCTGGTGAACCACGGCAACGCCACTGGCGCACAGCTGCTGGCGCTGGCGCATCGCGTCGCCGATTCGGTGCAGGAGAAATTCGCCGTCGCGCTCGAACCCGAGCCGCGACTGATCGGCGCCCGCTGGCAGTCTTCATGAGCGAAAACAGCACCGTGACTGTGGCCGCCTCGGGCGACAACGTCCCGCGCGCAATCGGTTTCATGGTGATGAGCACAGTGCTGTTCGGCGTCATGGCCGTATGCATCCGTTTGGCCTCGAAGCAGCTGCACGCGTTCGAGATCGCCTTCTTCCGCAATTTCTTCGGTTTCATTTTCACCCTGCCGCTGCTGTACAAGCACGGCCTCGGCATATTCAAGACCAATCGGCTGTCGCTGTACTTCATGCGCTGCGTGATCGGCATCGTGTCGATGCTCGCCGGCTTCTGGGCGATCGTGCACTTGCCGCTGGCGCAGGCGATCGCGCTGTCGTATTCGACGCCGTTGTTCGTGACCATCGGTGCGGTCATGGTGCTGGGCGAAGTCGTGCGTGCACGGCGCTGGACCGCGGTGCTGGTCGGCTTCATCGGTGTGATCGTACTGATGCACCCGGGCGCGGACAGCTTCACGCTGGCCAGCCTGGTCGCGCTGCTCGCGGCGGTGATGAGTGCCAGCGTCGCGATCAGCATCAAGTTCCTGTCGCGCACCGAGAAGCCCGACACCATCGTGATCTACACGACGATGATCTGGGTGCCGTTGTCGTTGCTGCCGGCGCTGTTCTACTGGACGCAGCCGACTGGCATCACCTGGCTGTGGATCGTGCTCTCGGGTTTGTTCGGCACCACCGCGCATCTTTGCTGGACGCGCGCGCTCAAGCTCGGCGACGCATCGATGCTCACGCCGATCAGCTTCCTGCAGGTACTGGTGGTCGGCGGTTTCGGTTATTTCCTGTTCGACGAAAAGGTCGACCGCTGGACCTTGGTCGGTGCGGCGATCATCTTCGGCTCCAACGTCTATATCGCCCATCGCGAATCCAAGCTCGAGCGCCCGACCGTCACCGACCGCGAAATCAATCCGGAGACGCAGCAGCGATGAGACGCGCGGAGAACAAGACGGCATCGCGCTGGGGGCATGGAAGACACGCAGCGCGCCAGCCTTGGCTTGCCGCTACAATCGCGACAACCCGGCCCGACCGCTCCCCATGAGCCAGCGCGACCAAGACCCGATCACCACCCAGTTCACTGCGGTCGCCGCGCCCCTGCTCAATGGGCCGCGTTCGGCCTGCGTGATCGTGATTCATGGCGAGAGCCTGGGAAAACGCGCCGATATCGAGGACAAGCCGGTGGTCATCGGCCGCTCGCCCGAAGCCGACCTGCACATCCCGAACAAGAGCGTGTCGCGCGAACACTGCAAGATCTGGCGCGATGGCGACACCTATCACCTGCGCGATCTGAAGGCGACCAATCGCACCCGCGTCAACGACGAACCGCAGACCGAGACCGAGCTCGCCGACGGCGACCACATCACTCTCGGCGAAAGCGTGCTCAAGTTCATCAGCCACTCCAGCGTCGAGGCGCGCTATCACGAAGAGGTCTATCAGCTCGCCACCCACGACGCGCTGACCGAGTTGTACAACCGGCGGCATTTCATCGATCTGGTCGACAAGGAAATCGCCCGCGCGGTCCGGCATGGTCGTTCGCTGGTGATGTGCATCATCGATGTCGACCGCTTCAAACCCATCAATGACGAATACGGCCATATCGCCGGCGACGGCGTGCTGCGGCAGATTTCCGGGCTGATCGCCAGCTTCGTGCGTGGCGAAGATACCGCTGCACGCATCGGCGGTGAAGAGTTCGCAGTGATGCTGCCCGAGTCCGATATCGATGCCGCCCTCGCCTTCTCCGAACGCCTGCGCGAAGCCGTGGAAAACACCGATTTCATGATCAACGGCGAGGCCAGGCGCGTGACCGTGAGCATCGGCCTGGCGGCGATCGCCGAATCCCGACGCGAGCGCACCAGCCTGATCCACGCCGCCGATGTCGCGCTTTACCGCGCCAAGGGCGAAGGCCGCAACCGCGTCTGCGTCGAACCCTAGAAATCGCTGTACGGAGACAGCCCATGCATCGTTTCGCACTGTTGTTCGTTCTGCTGACTCTGACCGCCTCCGCGCAGGCCGCCAGCTTCGATTGCCGCAAGGCGGCGAGCAAGATCGAAAAGAACATCTGCGCCGATCCCGAACTTTCCCGCCTCGACGAGCAGATGGCCGTCGCCTACAAGCATGCGCTTGGCGCCTGGCAGGGAAGCGCGGCGAACTATGTGCGCATGGACCAGCGCGACTGGCTGACCGGGATTCGCCGCGCCGCGGATCCCACACTCGATACCGATGAGATCGGCGACAAACTCTGCGAAGGTCCGCTGCTGCCCTGCCTGCGCAAGAATTATCGCGAGCGCATCGCCGTCCTCGAAGGCCCCAGTTACGGCAGCAGCGGCGTCTATGTCCGCGATGACGGCAGCAAGCTGTTGCTCTACGCCCGGCCCGACGGCCCGGCGCTGCGCGTGTGGATCAAGGCGAGTGCCGCGCTGCTCGATTCCAGCGACGACCCGAAGCGCAACGGCTGGTCGACCAGCGATCTGCTGAACGCGCGCATCGAAGGCGACCAGAAAGTCTGCGACGTGCGCGTGCTGTTCACCGGCAAGGAAGCGACGCTGAGCAAGACCGGACCATGCAAGGTCGCCAACATCGAAGGCCGCTTCAAACGCGCGCCGGACCTGCGATTGAGCGACTACGAATACAGCATCGACTGAACGCTGGCGGCAACGCCGCGATCAATTCGCTGCATTGCCACGCAAACGAAATACCAGCAGATAGACGCCGAGCACCCAAGCGCAGGCTGCGCTCCAGCCGGCGAGGATGTCGGACGGGTAATGCACACCCAGGTAGATGCGCGATACCGCCACCAGCAAGGCGAACGTCAACGCGATCAACAACACCAGCCAGCGCCAGCGTGTCGGCCAGCACAGCACGATCACCGCCAGCGCCAGCGTCATCGAACCCATCGCGTGGCCGCTGGGAAAACTGAAAGTGTCTTCGGGCGCGATCGACGCCCAGAGATCGGGGCGATGACGACTGAACAACTGCTTGAAACCGAGATTGAGCAAAGCCGAACCGATCACCGCCACGCCGAAGAACAGGCCTTCGCGCAGGCGTCGCCGCCAGGCTGTCCACAGCACGATGGCGATATCGGCGGGAATCACGCCCCAGCCATAACCGAGCATCGACATCAGCACGAAGAAATGATCGAGATGCGGACCGTTGCGCGCGTGCAGCCAGAGCAGGGTCGGATCGTCGAACAGGAAACGTTCCTGCGCGTGCACGTCTTCGGCGAGTTCGGAAAATCCCCAGAGCGGCAGCAGCACGCCGACGAACAGCAGGGCCAGCGTCCAGCCATGCTTGCGGAAGAACGCCAGGCCGAAACGCGCTTCGGCCTGGACATTGGCAGCCACTTTTTCCGGCGGCTCAGTCCCGCTGGCTGACATAGTGCGAGGCGACGTAGGCATCGATCAGCGCGACGAATTCCTGCGCGATGTTGTCGCCGCGCAAGGTCACCGATTTTTCGCCATCGACGAATACCGGCGCTGCCGGCGCTTCGCCGGTGCCCGGCAGGGAAATGCCGATGTTGGCGTGGCGCGATTCGCCCGGGCCGTTGACCACGCAGCCCATCACCGCCAGCGTGAGATTTTCCGCGCCTGGGTTGCTGATCTTCCACATCGGCATCTTCGCACGCACGTGTTCTTGCACGGTTTGCGCGAGCACCTGGAAAAATTCCGAGGTCGTGCGCCCGCAGCCCGGACAGGCGGTGACCAGCGGCGTGAACGCGCGCAGGCCGATGGTCTGCAGCAACTCCTGCGCGACGATCACTTCCTGCGTGCGCGGCGCGCCCGGCTCGGGCGTCAGCGAAATGCGGATGGTGTCGCCGATGCCTTCCTGCAACAGCACTGCCAGCGCTGCCGTCGAAGCGACGATTCCCTTGCTGCCCATGCCCGCTTCGGTAAGACCAAGATGCAGCGGGAATTCGCAGCGCCGCGCCATGTCGCGATAGACGGCGATGAGTTCCTGCACGCCGCTGACTTTCGCGGAAAGAATGATGCGATCGCGCGGCAGACCGATCTCGATCGCGCGCTCGGCCGAATCGATCGCCGAGCGCACCAGCGCCTCGCGCAACACCCGGCCCGCGTCCCAGGGTTCCGCGCGCTGGGCATTTTCGTCCATCAGCTGCGCCGCCAGCGACTGGTCCAGAGAACCCCAGTTCACGCCGATACGCACCGGCTTGTGGTGTTCGATCGCTTTCTCGATGATCGCGGCGAATTGCGTGTCGCGCTTCTTGCCGAAGCCGACGTTGCCGGGATTGATGCGGTACTTCGCCAGCGCGGTCGCGCAGGCCGGTTCCGCAGCCAGCAATTGGTGACCGTTGTAGTGGAAGTCGCCAATGATCGGCACCTCGATACCCATCATCGCCAGCTTGTCGACGATGCGCGGGACTGCCGCGGCCGATTCCGGATTGTTGACGGTAACACGCACCATTTCCGAACCAGCCCGCCACAGGTCCGCAACCTGCTTGACGGTCGCCGCGACATCCGCGGTATCGGTATTGGTCATCGATTGCACGACGATCGGGGCATCGCCACCGACTTTCACCTTGCCTATCGCCACCTGCCCGGCGTGCCGCCGCGGCTGGGTCACCGCTTCGGTCATGCCATCGCTCCGTCGCCGGTTTCCGCCTCGGCTTCGCTCGCACTGACGAGATCGCCACGCAATGCCCGCAGCACGGAGTAATCGCCGGCATTCATCATCACGTCCACGCCAGCCAGAAGTTCTTCATTCAAGGCACGCACCTCGTAAGCATAGTCATCGTTCTTGCGGATCACTTCGACACGCGTGGCCATCGCATCGAGCACGGTGGCGGCGACGAAAGCACGCTCGTCGCTGCCATCGATCGCCTCGAGTTCGACCGCGCGCAGCGGCGTGCGCGACGAGCCGTCGCGCTCATGCAGGCGCAGGCCGACCGCCGATGCACGCCGCGACAGCAATTCGACGCCGGCCGACAAACCGCCATTGGCTTCGTAGCGAAGCCAGCGCACGACGCCGACCATCCACTCCGGATCATCCTCGCCCTCGGCCAGCGTCAGGCCAACCAATTCGCCGACGCGCGCACGGATCTGGTCGGCGTTGTCCCAGGCCATGCGATAGCCGCCGAGACTCTGGTCGAGCGCGGTCGCGCTGTACACCGGTGCACGCGCGAGATCGGTAGTTGTGTTGGCCCAGTCGGCGCGATCGACCACGTGCACCACCTGCTGCGTGGTCTGGCGCATGAAGGTATCGAAATCGCGCATGCCGGCAAGATGGAAATGCAGGCTGGTCAAACCGACCACCGTGCGCAGTTCATGACCCGCGCCCAATCGCTTGTGGCTGCGCGCCGCTGCGAGACCGAAGGCGCGCTTGAGTCGCTGCAGCATTTCGGCGCTGACGCGGATGCCCATGCCGCGCGCCGGCACCATTTCGCCGAAGCCATCCTGCTGCCGCGCCAACGCGCCATCGACTTCATTGCTGAAAACGCGCATGTCCAACCACTGCGCATGACTCTCGCCAGCAGCCCCGGGACCGGGACCGCGATCGGCATCTTCGGGCACCACCGGCGCGTTTTCTTCCGGTGGCTGGCGCAGCAAGGAAGTGCGCGGCGCGTAACTCTTGGCGATCTGCCACAGGCTGTCCTGCTCGGCCTGGCTGAAAGCGAGCGGATTGGTCACCGCCATCAACAGCGTCTGCACGTACAGCGTGCGGATTTCGACCGGCGCGCCGGCGATCTTGTCCTCGACCGACTTACCCTCGAGTTTCATTTCGACGGCATAACTGTGCACGCGATGCAGACCCTGCCAGATGCCGGCGTCCGGCGCGCGATAGATGCGCCAAGCGACGGACAGAGCACGGCTGTAATGCCAGGCCGCACGTTCCAGCGCCTGGCTGACCGAGCCGCCGCGCAGCATCGGGATATTTCCGGCCGGCGCGCAGATTTCGACCGCCGCTTTTCGATAACCATGCGCGAGCGCGAGATGAAAGGCCTCGGCCTGGTAGGCGGCCTGCGCCTTGGCCGGCGGCAGCGGCAAGGGGCTACCGGCGTATTGCTGCTGCAGCAGGCCGATCGATTCGAACACTGCGCTACGCAACTCTTCCATCGCCGCGAGTCGCTGACCGCCATCGAGACGCTGCGCGGCGAGGTTTTCCAGCGCCTGCTGCAACTCCTGCTGCGCGGCCTGGGCATTGGCCCGCGGCAGCGCCGCGACCCAACTGCGGACCTTGCGGGCATCGGCATGGAACTGCCCAGCGCCGCGACCCTGCGGATCCGGCATCCCCTCACGCAGCAATCGATAGGCCTGGCTCATGGGGTGCTCCCTGCGAGGGGCCCAGTTTAGACCAGGGCGCCGGACCGTGGGGAAATCAGCCGCTGCAGGCGTGGGTTCGTGCGCGGAGCGCGCGCCACATTTGGGGAAAAGCGGGCAAGAAAAAGGGCGGGGAAATCCCCGCCCTTCTTCTTGCAAACCGTGCTTCGATTATTGATTGATGCCGAGGTTCAGGAAGAAACCGCGCATTGACACCTTTTCATTTCGATCGCCGTAACTGGCGTAGTTGGGCACAAAGGTCGCGCCCGTGCTTGGAAACGAGGATGCGCCACCAGCGGAAATCTGCGGGATGTGCGTGGTGTCCAGTCCGCCCTGACGCACGTCCTGGTAGCCGAGGCTGACCGTCGCCTTCCTGCCGCCAAGGATGAAATGTTTGCCGATCGAGACACGCAGCATGCGATCGGTCACACCGACGCTATCGTCAGGGCGGATGCCGGAAAGCAGGCTGACCGGGACGAAGGTCGGAATCTCATAGGTGAGCTTGCGCGAACGGTCGCCACTGGCGTGCGCCTGCTGCGCTTCGGCATTCACGTACCAGGTCTGTGCGAATTCGAACTGGTAACGAACGCCGGCCACCCAACCATAGTGATTGAATTTTGTCACGTTCGCGTTG
>Ga0074062_10043097_pt1 | contig 7723 bp, 4 predicted proteins | sample SoimicmetaTmtHMA_FD_74473 | JGI IMG/M metagenome (GOLD analysis project Ga0074062, IMG submission 74473) | Soil and rhizosphere microbial communities from Centre INRS-Institut Armand-Frappier, Laval, Canada - Soil microcosm metaTmtHMA... | ecosystem: Engineered > Artificial ecosystem > Soil... | reverse complement strand
CGGGTCGAGGATGTTGCCCTTCGACTTCGACATCTTCTGGCCGTCCTTGTCGCGCACCAGGCCGGTGATGTAGACGTCGCGGAACGGCACCTGGCCGGTGAAGTGGTCGGTCATCATGATCATCCGGGCGACCCAGAAGAAGATGATGTCGAAGCCGGTGACCAGCACCGAGGTCGGCAGACGTTTGGCGAAATCGTATTTCGCCATGTCGCCGGCATCGGGCCAGCCCAACGTGCTGTGCGACCAGAGTGCGGAAGAGAACCATGTCTCAAGGACGTCACTCTCGCGCGTCAGCGCCACGTCGGTGGGCAGCGAGTGTTTCGCCCGCACTTCGGCTTCGTCGCGACCGACGTATATTTTTCCGTCGACGCCGTACCACGCCGGAATCTGGTGACCCCACCAGAGTTGGCGCGAGATGCACCAGTCCTGGATGTTGCTCATCCAGTGGCGATACGTGCTGATCCAGTTTTCCGGCACGAAACGCACGCTGCCGTTCTCGACGAGTTCGAGACCGCGCGCCGCCAGCGTGTCCATCTTCACGAACCACTGGTTGGTCAGATACGGCTCGATCACCTGGCCGGTGCGGTCGCCGCGCGGCACCTGCAATTTGTGTTTCTTTTCCTCGACGAGCAGGCCCAGCGCTTCGAGATCGGCGAGCACGGCCTTGCGGGCGACGTAACGATCCAGGCCGCGGTATTTCGCCGGCGCGTTGTCGTTGATCTCGGCGGTCGGCGTGAGGATGTTGATCATGGGCAGCGAGTGCCGCTGGCCGACCGCGTAATCGTTGAAGTCGTGCGCCGGCGTGACCTTGACCACGCCGGTGCCGAACTCGCGATCGACATAGTCGTCGGCGATGATCGGAATTTCGCGATCGCTCAGCGGCAGGCGCACGGTCTTGCCGATCAGGTGCGCGTAGCGCTCGTCTTCCGGATGCACCATCACGGCGGTATCGCCGAGCATCGTTTCCGGGCGCGTGGTCGCAACCACCAGCGCGCCGCTGCCGTCGCTCAATGGGTAGGAGATCGACCACAGCTTGCCTTCTTCTTCTTCGCTGACGACTTCGAGATCGGAGATCGCGGTCTTGAGCACCGGATCCCAGTTGACCAGGCGCTGGCCGCGATAGATCAGTCCTTCTTCGTACAGGCGCACAAAGGTTTCGACCACCGCCTTCGACAGGCCCGCATCCATCGTGAAGCGTTCGCGGCTCCAATCACCCGAGGTGCCAAGGCGACGCATCTGCCGGGTGATGGTGTCGCCGGACAGCTGCTTCCATTCCCAGACTTTTTCGATGAACTTGTCGCGGCCGAGTTCGTCGCGGCTGAGATTTTCACGGGACAGATTGCGACCAACGACCATTTCCGTGGCGATGCCGGCGTGGTCGGTGCCGACCTGCCATAGCGTGTCGAAGCCGCGCATGCGGTGGTAGCGCACCAGTGCGTCCATCAGCGTGTGCTGGAAGGCGTGGCCCATGTGCAAGGTGCCGGTGACGTTCGGCGGCGGCAGCATGATCGTGTACGGCTTGCCGGTACCGGACGGCTTGAAGCAGCCATTGGCTTCCCAGTGCGCGTACCACTTGGTCTCGAAAGTCTGCGGCTCGAAGCTCTTGTCCATGGGGCTCACTGCGGAAGGCAAAGACGGCGCGCCCGGCACGGGGCCGGGCGGCGGAAGGTCGAATTGATGGCCAAATCCTATCAAAACAGGGCTTTGGGCGCGATGCTGGCGCGCTTTGCGGTCCTTGGCTGCGGCCACACGCGACGGCGGCTATCGGGAGCATCGGCAGTGGTCGCTCGGGCGCGAGCGTCATCCTGACCAGCTCACGAGCGACCGTTACGGCCATCCATGGCCTTCACTCCACTGCCGATGCCTCCGATAGCCGCCATCGCTCGACAAGATTCAGCGGGTGGGTGAAGTGCGTTTTTTGCCATTGGCCAAACTCGCGAAATTCGTTCAGAGCAGTGGCGACCCGAGGCGGGGCTCGACGAAATGAGGGCCCGGATGGCCCTCATGGCCACTCGTGAGCTGGCCATGGACGGCGTTTGTGACCGAGTGGTCGTTGAGCCCCGCCTCGGGTCGCCGCTGCGGGCGATTTCCTCAGCGAGCAAAGACCTTTGGCGGCCATCGTTTCCAGGCAGGCGTGGTCGCCAGCGAGCTGGCTCCTACAAAGAAATCAGGCGAGCTCCGCGAATGCATCCCGCGTGAGGTTTTCCGGTGCGGCATCCGTGCAGTGCACTTCGTCCTCGATGCGCACGCCGCCGAATTTCGCGAGGTGCTCGACTTTCTTCCAGTCCACGGACGCGGCGTGTTTGGTTTCGCGAAGTTTCGCCAGCAGCGTCGGGATGAAGTAGATGCCGGGCTCGATGGTCACCACCATGCCTGCGGCCAGCGTCCGCGTCATGCGCAGGAACGGGTGGCCGGCGGGACGCGGGATCAGTTGTCCGCGCTCGTCGCTGAAGCCGGCGATGTCGTGAACCTGCAGGCCGATCGGGTGACCGAGACCATGCGGGAAGAAGGTCGAGGTCACGCCGGTTTCCAGCATCGTGCCCGGGTCCATGTCGACGATGTCCAATGCCTTGAGCACACTGCCCAGGCGCAGATGGCATTCCAGATGCAAGTCGCGATAGTCGACGCCGGCACGAACCTTCCCCGCCAGCGCGAGCTGCTCGTGCTCGACGCCGCTGACCAGTTCCGCGAACGCCGCATCGCCATTGCCCCAGGTGCGCGTGATGTCGGAAGCGTAGCCGTCGACTTCCGCGCCAGCATCGATCAGCAGCGAACGCTGCTGCGCCGGCGACTGCGTGTTCTTGTATTGATAGTGCAACGTCGCGCCGTTTTCGTTGAGCGCGACGATGTTGTTGTAGGGCAGATCGAAATCCGTGTGGCCGGTTGCCGCGAGATACGCCGCATGGATCTGCGCTTCCGAAGCGCCGGTCGTGAACGCCGCCTGCGCCGCCAGATGGCCGCGTACCGCTCTGCGTTGCGCCAGACGCTGCCGTGAAAGTTCGTAAGGCGTCTTGTAGGCGCGCTGGTAATGCAGCGGGTTCAGCACCGACTCCGGATTGTTCGGCACGAAGCCCGGCAGCGCCGCGTCGCTTTCGCCGATGATTGCCGTCTTGCCCGTGCTCGGCAGATGTTGCGTGGCCTCGGCGGGATCGCGCAGGATGCGGATGTCGAAGTGTTCGACCCAGTCGCCTTCCGGCGCGGTCGGCGGCACATGCCAGTAATCATCAGGCTGATAGTAGGCGAGCACCGGTTTCTTGCCCGGTGTGTACGCGATCCAGCTGTATGGATGTTCGGTGAGTGGCAGCCAGTGCAGGAAATGCGGATTGGCCTTGAACGGATAATGCATGTCGTCGAGAAAGCGATATTTGGCGATGCCGGCCGGTACGATCAGGTGATCGAATCCGCCTTGTTGCAGGGCAAGATCGCTGCGAGCCTTGATTGTCGCAAGGTGCTCGCGGTACACAGTGGCTGCATTGCTCGTCATGGCGCGTGACCTGTCCGGATATCGCGCCAATTCTGCCTCATCCGGGCCAGCCAGGGACGAGCCCATGGACAGGCGTCGCGATGACGGAGGATTTCTCGGCCAGCCCGCCTGGTTGTGGACGTTTGCCGCGTTGCTGCTCGGCCTGGGCATGACCGCGATCACCACGCGCATGCATCACAACGCGCTGGCGCAGGCGGAAAGCGCGCAGGCGGCGCGCCTGGCCGAACGCAGTTTCGATGCTGTCGAGTCGCAGCTGCGCAGTTGCGGTTTGCTGGTGCGTTCGGTGCAGGCCTTGTTCCTGGCCTCGCAGGAAGTGACGCCCGACGAATTCGAAACCATCTACACCAATCTGCGACCGCGCGAACATTTCCCCAGCCTGCAGGCGATCGGCGTTGCGCATCGTGAACTGCGCGCCGATGGCGAGCACTTCGTCACCGACCTGGTGACGCCGCGCGACGGCAACCAGCGCCTGTACGGTCTGGATATCGCCAGCCAGCCGGCCAACATGAGGGCGCTGGAGTATTCGCGCGACAAGGACGAGCCGGCGATGTCCGGTGCGTTCGAACTGATCCAGCGTACGGGTCTGCCGGGACCGAAAGACGGCGTGATCATCCGCCTGCCGGTGTTTTCGCCCGGGCCGTCGCCGACGACGATTGCCACGCGTCGCGCGCGGCTGGTGGGTTCGCTGGCGGTGTCGTTCCAGGTCAGCAGCTTGATCGAGCGCGCCCTGCCGCGCGAAACCCGCGAGGATTTCGCGGTCCGCATCACCGACGTTAGCGACCAGGCGCCGCACCTGTTGTTCGCCAGCGATACCGCTGCCGAGACTTCTGCACTCCCCGACGCGCTGACCTACCGCTATCGCCGCGACATCGTCTATGGCGGCCGCATCTGGCGCATGGAATTGCGTGGCACACCCGGTCAGATGCAGTCGATGTCGCTGCCGGCATTGACCTTCGCGATCGGCGTGCTGGCCAGCCTGCTGCTGGCGACGCTGGCCTGGTCGCTGGCCAATACCCGCGCCCGCGCGTTTCGCATGGCCAGGAATCTTTCCGCGCAATACCGCGACAGCGAGGCGCGTTTCCGCGCCCTCAACGAACTGCTGCCCACGTTGGTGCTGCTCGCGCACTCGCAGGACGGCGGCCTCACCTATGCCAATCACGCCGCGCGCGAACGCCTGCAGCTGCCCGATCCCGAGCAGAGCGGCAAGACGCTGGCGGATCTGTTCGAGGACGAGGATCTGCAGGAGCAGTTCGACGATATCGCCAAGGGCGGCTGGGCGATGATCAACCGGCCGACGCGCTTCCGCAGCAGTGGCCGACGCGCGTACTGGATGACGCTGTCGGTGTCGCAGATCACGCTCGAAGGTCAGTCGCACCTGCTCGCGGTCGCCAACGACATCACCGAATTGCGCGAGCTCAACGAGATGCTCGCCTATCAGGCCAGTCACGATGCGTTGACCGGCCTGTCCAATCGCCGCGAATTCGTCCGCCGTCTCGATGCCGCGATCAACGACCTCGTCGACGGTACGCAGGTGGCGATGCTGTATCTGGATATCGACCAGTTCAAGGTGGTCAACGACACCTCTGGTCACGTCGCCGGCGACCAGTTGCTGGCGCAGCTGGCCAATCTGCTCAGCAGCCACTTGATCGAGGGCGAGGCGATCGCACGCCTGGGCGGCGACGAGTTTGGCATCCTCGTCGAGCGCACGACGCCGGCCGCCGCGTTGGCGTTTGCCGAACGCATGCGTCACGAAATCGAAGTGTTCGAGTTCAGCTGGGAAGAACGCGCCTACACGGTCAGCGCGAGCATCGGTCTGGTGCTGATCGATCACGCCGGCGCGCAGCAGCGCGAGGTGTATTCGCTGGCCGATACCGCCTGCTACATGGCCAAGGAACGCGGCCGCAATCGCGTGCAGCTGTATTCGGAGGACGACCAGGAAATCGTCCGTCGGCGCAGCGAGCTGCAATGGATAGGTCGGCTGCGGCAGGCATTGTCCGAGCAGCGGTTCTGCCTGTATTTCCAGGAATTGCATCCGCTGCAGGTCGTGGCCGATGCCGGCGGCGCGCATATCGAATTGCTGATCCGCCTGCGCGACGAGCGCGGCGTGATGGTGCCGCCCGGCGATTTCATTCCTGCGGCCGAACGCTACGGCCTGATGCCGCAGCTCGATCGCTGGGTGGTGGAGACGGCGTTCGCCAACTTTGCGCGCCTGCATCCGTCCGGAGAGCCGGTGCGGCTGTGCGCGATCAACCTGTCGGCACTGACCATCGAAGACGATACCTTTCCGGCATTCGTGATCGAGAAATTGCAGACGCATGGTGTCGCCGCCGAGCGCATCTGCTTCGAGATCACCGAGACGGCGGCGGTGGCGAGCATGGCACGGGTGATCGCGATGATGAATCGCCTGCGCGATATCGGCTGCCATTTTTCGCTGGACGATTTCGGCGCCGGCATGGCCTCATTCGGTTATCTGAAGAATTTCCCGATCGACTACATCAAGATCGACGGCAGCTTCGTGCGCAATATCGAGACCGATGCCGTCAGCCAGTCGATCGTGCGCGCGGTCACCGATATCGGCCACCAGCTCGGACTGATCGTCGTCGCCGAATGGGTCGCCGACCAGCGTGCCTACGATCTGCTGAAGACCTTCGGCGTCGACTACGCGCAGGGCTATCTGCTGCATCGGCCGCAGGCGTTGCTGCGCTGACTCAACCGCCCTTCTGCAACCGGCAATCCGCGCCGCTGTCCACCGCTGCGCCCAGCGCCACCGGATCGCGCAGGAATTGCATGCGCGCGCGCATCGCGCGGGTGATCAGCAACTCGTTTTCCTCGGTCACCATCAGTGCGCAGCCGAGCTTCATCTGCTTGACGATGCGCGCGAAGCCGGCCGGCCCGCCGGCCATGAGCGCGGTGGAGGCGGCGTCGGCGAGAATCGGATCGTTGACCAGCACGGCGGTTGCGGCCGCGCCCCGCGCCGGCATGCCGGTGCGCGGGTCGAGGATGTGGCCCCAACGCGCACCGTTCGCGGCCTCGCGGAATTTGTTGTAGTTGCCCGAGGTGTAGAAGGCTTCGTTGTCGCCGAGTTCGACCGAACCCAGCGCGCCGCCGTAGGGATCCTTCATGCCCACGACCCAGGGCACACCGTCGCCGTCGCCGTCGCCGAGCGCCATCATGTCGCCGCCAAGCCCGATCAATGCGTGCTTGATGCCGCGACGCTGGAAGATCGCGATGATCTCGGAGGTGGCGGCGCCCTCGGCGACGGCATCGAAATCCAGTTGCACGGCCGGATTGCGGCTGTACAACCGATCGCCCTGGATGCTGACGTCGAGGACGCTCGGATGCGTTCGCAACCATTCCGCGACCTGGTCCAGCGTCGGCACCGGCGTGGTGACGGGAAAGGTCGAGGTGTGGAAACCCCAGAGTTCAACCAGGCCACCGACACCGGGATCGAACAGGCCGCTGCTGCTGACAGCGTAGTTTTGCGAGCGGCGCAGCAGATTGATGATCGACGGCGGCGCTTGCACCGATTGTCCGGCGCGGAAAGCGGCATTGATGCGGGTCAGGTCGGACGGCTTCCAGGGATGCCATTCGCGCTCGCGCTGGTTGAGCATTGCCGAGGCTTCGGCGATCGCGGCTTCGGCGTGTGCGGTATCGGTGCCGCGGATCTCGACATCGGTGATCGAACCGAAGACATGCAGCTCTTCGCGTGTGACCGGGCCGCTGCGCTGGCAGGCGCCGAGCGGGAAAAATACCGACAGCGCCAGGCCCAGCAGCAGGAGCCTGCGCGCGGGCACGCGCTCAGACGTACTGGCTGCCGGGGGCGTCGACCCAGTCGCGGATGTAGGCGAGATCGGTGGGTGCAACGTCGATGAAGCGGAAGCCCGACCAGGCCTGGCCGGGGGCCGCGGCTTCGTCGGCCCAGAGTTCGTGTGCGCCGACTTCGATGGCGCGTTCGACACCGGTGTGGTCGGGCAGGCGGAAACGGAACTGGTAGAGCGCATCGTTCACCAGCGGCTGTTGCAGGATCAGCAGCATGCCCGATTCGGACAGATTGCTGAGCTTGCCGATCGGCAGCTCGGTCATGGTGTCGACGATCTCGACGTTGTAGCCCACCTTGCGGCGTCTGGCGCGGCGATAGTCATTCATGGCACGGGACTCGGGGCGGGTTGGCCGGCGAAGGAACGCAGGGCATTCATCACGGTGGTCCAGGCGCGATCGATCAAGGAGCCTTTTTCTTCC
>Ga0074062_12999583_pt1 | contig 8025 bp, 6 predicted proteins | sample SoimicmetaTmtHMA_FD_74473 | JGI IMG/M metagenome (GOLD analysis project Ga0074062, IMG submission 74473) | Soil and rhizosphere microbial communities from Centre INRS-Institut Armand-Frappier, Laval, Canada - Soil microcosm metaTmtHMA... | ecosystem: Engineered > Artificial ecosystem > Soil... | reverse complement strand
GTCGCGGCGGTGAGCTGCCATGAGTTGGCGCCTTCGCTCAACCATTCCATAGATCCGGTGTTTCCTTTCTTGTTGAGGGCCGCCGATCGCGAAAGAACCGCCGCCGGCACCACGCGCCCAATGAATTGCCCGTAAGCCTGCCGTCGCGGTCCAGGCACCACCACGTACAGCTGTCTAAAGATCGGCCCAGGGGGTTCGCCAGATTGGAGGGTTCGCGCTCCGGGATGAGCCGTTAGCCTGCCCTCCGATGCCGCTCGAAGGACATTTCAACCGCGTCAACACTCCCCTGCGACGATTGACGAAGCGCGAGCGCAACGTCGTCACCGCCGGGCTTGCGGTGATTCTCATCGCGCTCGCGGCCCTGCTCTTCGCAACCTCTGGAAGCAGCCAACCGCCGCCCGCGTCAGGGTGCATCCGAGTTTCAGTGGCCGGGCGCACGGGCGCCGAGCTGATTCAGGCCTGCGGCACGGAGGCAAGGGAACTCTGCGCCCGCAGCGTAGGCGTGGACGAGCCACAGTTCCGGGCGATCGCCGCGGGCTGCAGCGAGCAGGACATACGCCCTCTCGGCTTGCCAGCTGCCGCCGGCTCGGCCTCTACCGGTTAGCCGAGGGCGACGAGCAGCGCCGACAGCTCCTCGGCCACGTCGCCACCGAGGCGCAGCTCCGCATCGGTGTCGTAGGGCGTCGCGCCCTGGGTGACGATCGCGAGCCTGCCACCCTGCTCGAGCGTCAACTGAGGCAGAGCCGCGACCGGGTGGACCACGAGGGAGGAGCCGATGCAGAGCATCAGGTCGGCCCGTGCGGCAAGCTCCTGGGCCCGCACCATCGCCGCTTCGGGCAGCATCTCGCCGAAGAGGACGACGTCGGGCTTCACCGCGCCGCCGCAGGACGAGCACTCGGCGATACCCGCCTCGTCGAAGAGCGCGTCCACCTCGCCGATCCCGTAGGACGCTCTGCAGTCCCGGCAGGTCGAGGTCGCGATCGAGCCGTGCACCTCGACCACGTTCTGCGAACCGGCGGCGCCGTGGAGGCGGTCGATGTTCTGGGTGATCACGCCCTCCAGCAGACCGCGCCGCTCGAGCTCGGCCAGCGCCTCATGCGCGGCGTTCGGCCGCTTGTCGCCAAGCGAGTGAAAACGCGGCCGGTAGTAGGACCAGAAGCGAGCCGGATCGCGCTCGAAGACGTCGATGTGGGCGACCTCCATCGGGTCGACGTTCTCCCAGAGCCCCGTCTCGGGCGTGCGGAAGTCGGGAATCCCGGAGGGAACCGAGACCCCGGCCCCGGTCAGCGCGACAGTGCACCGCGAGTCGCGGATCAGCTCCGCCAACTCCGCCGACGGGCCAAAAAGCGGACTCGGAGTCCGCTTTTCGGCCCGTCGGCCCTCGGTGGTTGTTACTTGCCGCTCCATTTGGGGGTTCGCTTGCTTAGGAAGGCAGCGATGCCCTCCTTGGCGTCCTCGCTGTTGAAGGCGGTGGCGAAGGCCTGCTTCTCGGCCTCGATGCCCTCGTCGAGATCGCCCTTGTGGGAGGCGCGCTTGATCTGCTCGCGGGCCACCGGCGCCTGGCCGGCCAGCTTGCGCGCCCACATCAGCGCCGTCTCGAACAGATCGTGGTCCGGCACCACCCGGTTGACGAGGCCGAACTCGAGCGCCTCGCCGGCCAGCACCGCGTCGCCCACCAGGTTCATCTCCAGCGCCTTGTTGGGCCCGACCAGGCGGGGCAGGCGCTGGGTGCCGCCGAAGCCGGGGACGATCCCCAGCTTGATCTCGGGCTGGCCGAAGACGGCCGCCTCGGCGGCGATCCGGACGTCGCAGGCCATCGCCAGCTCGCAACCACCGCCGAAGGCGATCGAGTTGACGGCGGCGATCGTCGCCGGGCTCTCCTGACCGAACTCGCGCAGCAGCGCGTGGGCCCTGTGGAGCAGCTCCTCGCCGCCGCCACCGTCCATCTGGGTGAAGGCCTTGATGTCGGCGCCGGCCGAGAAGACGACCGGGATCGAGGAGGCGACGACCATCGCGCCGATCTCATCCGAGCCCTTGACCCGCTCCCAGACCGCGCCGAGATCGCGGATCACGGCGGGCGAGATCGCGTTCATCGGCGCGTTGGCGAGCCAGGCAATCGCGACGTTGCCCCGAGTCTCCAGCTTCACCGTCTCCGCCTGCTCGCCCTCGTCGGGCTGCGGGTAGGGGTAGAAGCCCTGGCCGACCTTGAGGCCGAGGCGACCCTGCGCGACCAGACGCTTCAGGGTCACCGGCGGCGCAAAGCGCTCGCCGTGCTTCTCCTCGAGCTGCTCGATCTGCTCGAGCACGGTGTCGAGACCTTCGAGGTCGGCTTTCCAGAACGGTGGGAAGAGGCCTTTGCGCGGATCGAGGCCGGCGCCGGCCATCATCCCCAGGTCGATGTCGCGGACCGAGCAGACGCCCTCCTCGACCAGCAGGCAGGCCTCGATCAGCGCCCGGCCGGTGAACATCGCGACCAGCTCCTCGGCGTCGGGCTCGGCCTCGCCGGGGATCGTCTGCTCGCCGTCCTTGAAGAAGCCCTCGCCGCCGCTCTTGGCGCCGAGCTTGCCGTCGGCGACCAGGCCCTGCAGGCCCTTGTGGACGTAGAAACCCTCGCCGTAGGAGTCGGCCAGGTGTTCGGCAACGTGCAGCACGGTGTCGAGGCCGAGCAGGTCGGTGAGGAAGAAGGGGCCCATCGGGGCGACCTTGGCGGCGGCGATCGCCTCGTCGATCGCCTTCAGCGAGAGACCCTGAGCTTCCTGGGCGCGCCAGATCTCGCCGATCGTCGCCATCAGCACCCGGTTGACGACGAAGCCGGGCACCTCCCCGCAGACGATCGGCTGCTTCTTGATCGCCTGGGCGAAGTTGTAGGCGGCGGTGGCGGTCTCCTGCGAGGTCTCATCGCCGGCGACGACCTCGACCAGCGGCATGATCGAGGCCGGGTAGAAGAAGTGGAAGCCGACGACCTTGTCCGGCCGCAGCGTCGCTTCGCCGATCTCGGTGATCGAGAGCGAGGAGGTATTGGAGGAGAGGATCGCGTGGCCGGGGGTGGCGGCGTCGAGCTCGCGGAAGACGGCCTGCTTGATCTCCATCTTCTCCGGCACCGCCTCGACGACGAAGTCGACGTCGGCGAAGTCGGCGTAGCTCGTCGTGCCGGTGATCCGCCCCATCACCTCGGCGAGGCGGGCGTCTGCCTGCTCCTGGGTCAGCTTCTCCTTCTTGACCAGGCGGGCGAGCTGGCCCTCGGTGACGACGCGAGCTTTCTCCAGCGCCGCGTCGACGAACTTCTGGTCGATGTCCTTGACGACGACGGGGATCTCAGACGCGGCGATCGCCTGTGCGATCTCACCGCCCATGGTGCCGCCGCCGGCAACGGCGGCCTTGGATACGAACATTCGGTGGATTCCTCCAGATCGGGGACCGGGGAAGGCTATCTGGGGCGGGTCAACCGAGCTGTCCTGCACCGCCTCTAGCCTCGCTCACCGATGAGCGAGATCGTCGAGGGACTCGGGGGCAGTGAGCGCGAGCGGATCGCCGCGCTGCGCGAGCAGGGCCGCTTTTTCTGGATCGACCTCTGTGTCGCCGAGTCGCCCCGCGAGGAGCTGGGCGAGGCGCTCGACGTCCCCCCGCACGCGATGCGCCCGCTGCTCGAATTCGAACGGGGAGGGCCGCCCTCGCGACGCTTCCACGCCGACGGCCAGCACGTCGTCTTCCCTTTCCACTGCTACCTGGAGACCGACCGCCACGAGGGCGAGGGCTCGCCCCGGCTGGGCGCGATCGAGGTCAACGTCCTCGTCCACGGCGACTACCTGCTCACCGTCCACCGCGAGCGGGTCTCGCTGCCCAGCCTGCTCCCCGGCTACAGCGCCGAGGGGCGCAGCGAGCAGTACATCGTCTATGCCGTCCTCGACGCGATGGTCGCGACCGCCTTCGACGCGCTCAACGACACCGAGCTCGCCCTGGAGGGACTGCAGATCCTGACCGGCGACGTCGCCGGCAACGCGCGGGTGCGGATGGGGACGCTGCGGGCGATCAGCCTGCGGCTGACGACGATGCGGCGCCAGCTGGGGCCGCAGCGCGGGATCTTCGAGCGCATCGGCCAGGAGATCGGCCATGTCGACGGTCTGCTGTCCGACAACGAACGCTACTTCGAGCGGATCTATGAGCAGCTCAACCGGGTGGTCGACGGCATCGACGCCGCCGCCGATTCGATGGCGAAGCTGATGGACCTGCGGCTGAACGAGACCATGTACTGGCTGACGGTGGTGGCAACGATCTTCCTGCCGCTCACCTTCCTCACCGGCTTCTTCGGCATGAACTTCGGCTGGATGGTCGGCAAGATCGACACGCCGCTCGCCTTCTTCGCCCTCGGCATCGGCGGCTCCGCCCTGGCGACGACGCTGACCTGGATGGCGGTGCGGCGCCGGGGAACGCCGGTGCAGCCCGATCAGGACGCGGTCGAGCGGCTGATCGCGACGCTGCGGCGCCCCCTTAGCTGAGCGACCCACGGATGGACAAGGCCACCGGGCGATCCTTGTACCCGGGTACAAAGGCATCTCCGGCGCGCTGGCATTAGGCTCTTTTGGCTCTTCCTAGGGAGTTCAACCGGTAACCGATCGCGCCCACCGACCGGGCGCGCCGCAAGCGAGGGACTGACACAGCGATGACTCGTATCCGCCAGCAGAACGTAACCGCCGCGCAGTGGAGCTCCAACGGGGAGGCCCTCGGCGCACTCGACCTGACCCAGCCCGAGAACGACCCCTTCGGCGCCAACGTCTTCTCCGTCGCCGAGCAGCGCGACCGCCTGCCCGCCGACGTCTTCGAGAAGCTGCAGGCGACCCTGGCCGACGGCGTGGCGCTCGACCCGAGCCTCGCCGACGCCGTCGCCGAGGCGATGAAGGAGTGGGCGTTGGAGAACGGCGCCACCCACTTCACCCATATGTTCCAGCCGCTGACCGGCTCGACCGCGGAGAAGCACGACTCCTTCTTCGACCCCGCCGAGGAGGGCACGGCGCTGGCCGGCTTCTCCGGCAAGGAGCTGATCCAGGGAGAGCCCGACGCGTCCTCCTTCCCGACCGGCGGCGTCCGCGCCACCTTCGAGGCGCGCGGCTACACGGCCTGGGACCCGACCTCCCCCGCCTTCATCCTCGAGAACCCGAACGGCGCGCTGCTCTGCATCCCGACCGCCTTCGCCTCGTGGACCGGCGAGGCGCTCGACGCGAAGATCCCGCTGCTGCGCTCGATGGACGCCCTCTCGCGCTCTGCGATCAAGGCACTGCGCCTGCTCGGCGACGACGGGAGCAAGCGCGTCTTCACCACCGTCGGCGCCGAGCAGGAGTACTTCCTGATCGACGAGCAGTACTACTTCGAGCGTCCCGACCTGATCTCCACCGGCCGCACCCTGTTCGGGGCCAAGCCGCCGAAGGGCCATGAGCTCGACGATCACTACTTCGGCTCGATCCCAGAGCGGGTGCTCGCCTGCATGCTCGAGGCCGAGCTGGAGATGCGCAAGCTCGGCATCCCGGTCAAGACGCGCCACAACGAGGTGGCACCGGCCCAGTACGAGATCGCGCCGGTGTTCGAGAACTCGAACGTCGGCTCCGACCACCAGCAGCTGATGATGCAGGTGCTGGAAAGCGTCGCCCGCCGCTACGGGTTGGTCTGCCTGCTGCACGAGAAGCCGTTCGCCGGCGTCAACGGCTCGGGCAAGCACAACAACTGGTCGATGGGCACCGACACCGGGTCGAACCTGCTCGACCCGGGCGACACGCCCGCCGACAACATCCACTTCCTCTTCTTCTGTGCCGCGGTGATCCAGGCCGTCAACAAGCACCAGGGGCTGCTGCGCGCCTCGGTCGCCAACATCGGCCAGGACCACCGCCTCGGCGCCAACGAGGCGCCGCCGGCGATCATCTCGATCTTCCTCGGTGGCGAGCTGGAGAAAGTGTTCGAGGCGATCTCCAGCGGCGAAGGCGATCCCAACACGCCGGCCTCCTTCCTGGAGCTGGGGGCGACGGTGCTGCCGACGCTGCCGATGCACGGCGGCGACCGCAACCGGACCTCCCCCTTCGCCTTCACCGGCAACAAATTCGAGTTCCGCGCCCTCGGGTCGAGCATGTCGCTCGCCTTCCCCAACACGGTGCTGAACACGATCGCCGCCGAGGCGATCGACGAGCTGGCCGGCAAGCTGGAGGAGAAGATCTCCGCCGGAACCGGCATGCCGGAGGCCGTGATCGAGATCGTCAAGGATGCCTACGAGGCCAACAAGCAGGTCTGCTTCGGCGGCGACAACTACTCCGAGGAGTGGCACGCGGAAGCCGAGCAGCGTGGCCTGAAGAACCTGCGCACGACCCCTGACGCACTGCCCGAGGTGCTGACCGACCAGACGGTCGCCGCCTTCGAGAACTACGACGTGCTCTCCAAGCGCGAGCTGGAGTCCCGCTACGAGGTCTGGCTCGAGCAGTACGCGATCCGCGCCAACATCGAGGCGGAGACGACCCAGTCAATCGCCAAGACGATGATCCTGCCGGCGGCGCTGCGCTACATCGCGCTGGTCAAGGAGGCGGGCGCGGCGGGTGGCGTCGAGAGCGAGGTCAAGATCCTGATCGGCACCCTGGCCGAAGCGCTGGGCGAGCTGGAGAAGGCGAACGCCTACCCCGACGAGCTCGAGGGAATGGAGCTGGCGATCCACGCCCGCGACGGCCAGATCGCCGCGATGGCGAAGGTCCGCGAGGCGGCCGACAAGCTGGAGAAGGTCGTCGCCGACGACCTCTGGCCGCTGCCAAAGTACGAGGAGATGCTCTTCATCAAGTAGCCGCTTGGGTCTTGGCCCGCGGGTCCTGTCGGGGCAGGGGACCCACCGCCCTTCCGGTAGCTAAAGCTTCCTCAGGGCGGTCCCCCCTGCCCCGCCACCCGCGGGTGGGGCGCTTGTCGGGCTACTTGATTTCGATTGAGCTGGGTTGCTCTCGCTGACTCAGTTCGCGTTGGCGCAGATCGCGTAGACCTGTAGGTCGATCGAGGTGCCGGGGCCGCTGGTTTCGTTGTTGAACAGCTGCGCCGACCAGCCCGTACCGGCGCTGTTAGGGCCGCTCAGAGACACCGAGACGCTGCGTTGCTGTTCGCTCTGGGCAACGTTCGTGCCCAGATTCGTGCCACCGCCGATCACCCGTTTGCCCGCCGCGCAGCTCACCGTTTTGACTTCGCTGAGGCCGCGCTGGCCGCCGCCGCTGTTCTCGACGAAGACGGCTTTGAAGGTTTGGGTGACGGTCGCGTAGCCGGAGACACCGGCCGGCCCCCGGGCACCCGTATCGCCCTTCGCGCCTTTCTGCCCTTTCTGCCCTTTGGGCCCCTGCGGTCCTTGTGAACCCCGTGGCCCTCGGGGCAGGCGACCAAACAGCCTGCAGGTCACTTTTTTGCCGCTGAGGACCGTGGTCGGGCACTTGACTTTGACCTTCGGCGCTTTCGAGCTAGTCGCGCCGCCAGCCGCTAGGGCCACGGCCGCGATACCGGCAACTGCGATGACGGTGGCAGCGCCAACGGCGGCTAGGCGACGGCTGGAGCTGGACGGGATGCGCATCCTCTCCTCCTTCGATCGGTTTCAACTCCCGCGAAGCTACCCGTTCGGCAGGCCGTTTCCACCTCTCATCGGGTTGAAGTCGGCGAGGAGCTCGACCAGGAGCGGTTGGGGCTCTTCGTCGTCGATGAGGACGGCGGTGCCGGGCCAGGCGTAGCGCAGGTAGCGGGCGTAGGCCTGGCGCGAGCCGAGGTCAGGCTCATAGATCCAGGAACCCGTGTTCCAGTAGCGGGTGCGCGAGTCGCGGCTGGAACGGACGTCTGCGAGCGGTTGGTGCGTGTGGGCGAAGACGATCCGGTCCGTCTCGCGGCTCCAGCCGAGGTTGTCGACCACCTGGGCGAAGGCCTCGAGAGCGTGCTCGGAAGGGTCGCTCGGCGAGACGACGCTGGCGGCGGGATAGGCCGGGCGCGGCCAGGCGGCTTCGGGCGCCGGCTGCTCGCGGCGCTGGCGCTCGG
>Ga0074062_10036132_pt1 | contig 8095 bp, 8 predicted proteins | sample SoimicmetaTmtHMA_FD_74473 | JGI IMG/M metagenome (GOLD analysis project Ga0074062, IMG submission 74473) | Soil and rhizosphere microbial communities from Centre INRS-Institut Armand-Frappier, Laval, Canada - Soil microcosm metaTmtHMA... | ecosystem: Engineered > Artificial ecosystem > Soil... | reverse complement strand
ATCTGCTGCTCGCGGGTGGCCTGTCGATTTATATGCTGATCGCGATCCGCTATGAAGAGCGGGACATCACCGGCCTGTTCGGCGACGATTATCGCCGGTACCGGTCGAACGTCGGCGGGCTCGTGCCCCGCTTCGGGCGACGCGCCGCCTAGAAGCGCAGGCTGAACCGCACCGCAGCGCCCTTGTCGTCGGGCAGGCTGGCGATGTGGCCGGGCTGGCGGCGATAGAAGAGGTTGGCGCGGAGCCAGCCATTGTCGCCGATCAGCCAGCTTCCGTAGCTCACCTCCGCATCCACTTCGCGTCCGCTGGGGCTGAGCGACATGCGGGTGAGCGTGTCGGTCGCCGAAAGCGTCGCATAGTCGTAGGACGTCGGCAGCATCATCGCGAACCCGCCATGCTCGACGCGGAGCGGCTGGGCGATACGGAAGCCGAGCAGATCGTGGCTCGATAGTATGCCGTTCTTGGCAATGTCGAAGGCATAAGCCCCGGTCTGGAACTTGCCCGCGGTGAAGTCGGTCCAGCCGCGGCGCGCCGTCAGCGTGCTCGTCCAGCCGCCGCCGAAATCATGCCGCGCCTCGGCATCGAGAAACAGGCTGGTTGCGCCGCCCCCGCCGAGCACATTCGACATGCGCCCGCCGAGCAGCGACTGCTTCTCATCGAGCCGGCTCATGCCGACCGAGACCCAGTTCGATCCGAAGCTCTTGTCGGCGGCAACACTGGTGTAGCGGTAGGGCGAACCCGTCGCGCTGGTCTTCACGTCCTGCCAAACATTGCCGGTTTCGCCGGACATGGTGACGCCGACGCTGCCGAACTGGTGGCGGATGGCGACGCTGCCGTTGCGCTTCGCCGCAAAGCCCGGATTGCCGGCAATGTCGCTGGCGATCAGGAACGAACCCGCCTGGGCGCCGCTCAGCTGCCGTTCCATCGCCTTGGCGCCTTCGGCAAAGCCGAACGCAACGGCGGTCTTGTTATTGAGCTTCGCGACCGCCGAACCGGCAATAAGCCGCGACTTGCGCAGGTCTGACGGTCCCACATTGAGCGGCTTGAGCTCGTAGCCCGCGAGGTCGTGGCGCTGGGTCACGGTCATCGCGATCGACAACGGACCTGCCGAAGCCCCGGCCACCTTCACGTCGCCCTGGAGCGCGCGTGACAGCGGATGATCGACGTCGGCGCGGCGCAGGGTCTTTGCGAGGTTCAGGACATAGGCGCGGTCGTAGCCGTCGAGGATGATCGCGCCCATGGACTGCGTCGTTGCCGCATCGCCGGCGGCCGGCGGCAGGTTCCCAGTGGTGTCGGTGACCGGAATTTTGCTGTCGGCCAGACTTAAGGTTCCTTGGGGCTGGAACGCGCGCTGGATGTTCAGTCGCCCATGACCGTAGACCGAGTCCACGCCCGTCGGGCCGAGATCGTCGGCTGATGAGAACAAGATGCTGACGATCTGCTTGCCGGTGAGATTGGGGAAAGCCTGCGCCATGAGAGCCACGGCACCGCTGATGGTTGGCGCCGAGAAGCTGGTTCCCGACCAAAAGAATTGCTGGCCGGTCTGGTCCGGCGCGCGGTCGCGGTAACCGAGCGCCATCAAATACCAGGCGGCGCCCGTTCCGGCGCGGTTCGAGAAGTCCGAGATCGTGTTCGCGTCGGGGCTTCCGCCGACCGAGCCGGCAATAATCACCGAGCCGGAAAGCTGCTGGGCCGGGACCAGGGCGAACGGGTCGGCATCGACGCCCTTGACCGGATCCGCGCCGTCGTTCCCGGCGGAGATGACCAGCACGACCCCGGCATTGGTCGCCCGCTGCATGGCCGCAAGCAACTGGCTGCCGGGTGGGTCGCCGCCGAGCGACAGGTTAATGACCCTGACGCCGGCCAGGCGAGCAGCGTCGATACCTGCGGCGATGTCGTTGTCAAAGAACTTGCAGCCACCATCGGTGCCGGTGGTCGCGCATGACCCCGGATTGTCCGCCCGCTCGCTGACGATCGTCGCGTCGAACGCGACGCCCATCGTGTTGCTGCCGTTGCGCGCTGCGGCCGCGACCGCGCTCACCGCGGTGCCGTGGCCACCTTCATCGCTGATGCCGCGATTGCTTGCGACGTCGCCGCTGGCCGGATCGATTCGTCCAACGAACTCGGAAAGGGCCGGATTGATGCCACTGTCGACGATGCCAATCTTGATGCCCTTGCCGGTCGCGCCCGCGTTGTAGGCAGCGATCGCGTTGGACACGACCGAATATTGCGAATTCTGGTACTCGGTGGTGTTGTAGTTGGTCGCTGTCGGAGTCGGCGTGGGGGTTGGAGTCGGAGTGGGTGTCGGCGTTGGAGTCGGTGTCGGCGTGGGAGTTGGAGTCACAGGCGCGGACGGGATCGGCGAAACGCCGCCGCCCTCACCGCAGGCGCTCATTCCAAACGCCATCACGAGCATGCAAGCGCTCGTCCCGAGTAACCGCCTGTTCATCGTCCGTCTCCGCACAAGCCGTTGAAAAATCACGGCTTCCCGACATTGCTTATGGTGTATGAAGCCTTTCAATTTGCTTAAGAGTTTCAACGCGCTACGCCCCGCGAGGCCCATGGACCCGCGCTTTTCCCATATCACCGATTGGATTTTCGATCTCGACAATTGCTTGTACCCGGCCGGCAGCCGGTTGTTCGAGCTGATCGACCAGCGGATGACCGCCTATATCGAAGAATTGCTAGGGGTCGACGCAATCGAGGCACGGCGCGTACAGAAAATGCACTTTCACGGCTCAGGCACGACGCTCGCGGGCCTGATGAAGCACCACGACGTCGACCCGCACCACTTCATGGGCCAGGTCCACGACGTCCCGCTCGACCGGCTCGCCCGCGACGACCGCCTTATCGGCGCGCTCGCGCGTCTTCCGGGCCGCAAGTTCATCCATACCAACGGCAATGCCGAATATGCCTGGAAGGTGCTCGAGCGTCTCGGCATCGCGGCGGAAGTCGATCACCTGCACGACATCTTCGCGGCCGACCTGACGCCAAAGCCGGAGCTGCACGGCTATCGCAAGCTGCTCGGCCAGTTCGCTATCGAGCCCAGCCGCGCCGTGATGGTCGAGGACATGGTCCGCAACCTCGCTCCCGCGAAGCAGCTGGGAATGACGACCGTTTGGGTCGACAACGGCTCAGAACGTGGCAGTCATGGCTACGAAGAGAGCATCGTCGACGTCCGCGTGACCGATGTCGGCGAGTGGCTCGAGACCGTCCTTGGAGAGTCTGGATGAACGAACTTGAACCGCTGATCGACGCGCTTTGGGAAAGGCGGGCCGAGCTCAGTCCTGAAACTGGAGGCGACAGCCGCCTTACGGTCGAACGGGCGATCGCCATGCTCGACGCCGGTGTCGCGCGCGTCGCCGAACCGGTCGAAGGCGAGTGGCGGGTCAACCAGTGGCTGAAGAAGGCGGTTTTGCTCTCGTTCCGGCTCAATTCGATGAAGATGATCCCCGGCGGCCCGGGTGGGGCGCACTGGTGGGACAAGGTGCAGTCCAAGTTCGCCGGTTGGAGCGACCGCCAGTTCGCGGAAGGTGGCTTTCGCGCGGTGCCCGGCTCGATCGTCCGCCGCGGCGCCTTCATCGCGCCAGGCGCGGTGCTGATGCCGAGCTTCGTCAACATCGGCGCCTACGTCGGCGAGGACAGCATGATCGACACGTGGGCGACGGTCGGCAGCTGCGCACAGATCGGCAGGAACGTTCACATCTCCGGCGGCGCGGGAATAGGCGGCGTGCTGGAGCCGCTGCAGGCTGGTCCGGTGATCATCGAGGACGATTGCTTCGTCGGCGCGCGGTCGGAAGTCGCCGAGGGCGTGGTCGTCGAAAAGGGATCGGTGCTGTCGATGGGCGTGTTCCTCGGCGCCTCGACCAAGATCGTCGATCGCGCGACCGGCGAGGTCCATTACGGCCGAGTGCCGGCCTATTCGGTGGTGGTGCCCGGGACGGTGCCGGGCAAGGACGGCGGTCCCGGCCTCGCCTGCGCGGTGATCGTCAAGCGCGTCGACGAGCGCACGCGGTCAAAGACGTCGATTAATGAACTCCTCAGAGACTAGATAAGCTCAGCTTATCGCCTGAGGTCGGGCATTTGTTGGCGGGACGCGTCTCGAACCCTTAATTCTGCGCTCATGAAACGGGTCTCGCCTTCCGAGTTCGAGCGCAATTGCGCGGACGCCTCCGGCGCTCCGGACACTTACGTTGCGCCGATGATCCGGACGCAAATGAACGGCCGCGACTGGCTAATCCTGGGCACCCTCGCACTGATCTGGGGCGGCGCCTTCTTCTTCATCGGCGTGGCGGTGCGCCACGTGCCGCCGTTGTCCTATGTCGCGCTTCGCCTGAGCATTGCCGCGACCGCGATGTGGCTGTTCCTGAGATTCAAGGGCCAGAGCCTTGGCCTGCCGCGCTCGGCCTGGGGATCGATGCTGGTCCTCGCCTTCCTCAACAATGCGCTGCCTTTCACCCTGTTCGGCTGGGGCCAGACTCACATCGCCAGTGGGCTTGCCTCAATCCTCAATGCGACGACGCCGATCTGGGGCGTGGTCGTCGCCCATTTCCTGACCCACGATGAGCGGATGACTCCGCGCAAGGTCGCCGGCGTGTTGCTCGGCTTCGGTGGCGTCGCAACCATGATCGGCCCGTCGCTGCTATCGAGCCTCGGCTCGAGCGCGCTTGCACAGCTTGCCTGCGTCACCGCTTCGCTTAGCTATGCCTTGGCTGCCGTCTGGGCGCGCCGCTTCCGCAAGCAGGGCCTGTCGCCGCTCAGCGTCACGACCGGCCAGCTGACCTCGGGCGCGCTCATGATGCTGCCGCTGGCGGTGCTGGTCGATAAGCCCTGGACCCACACCTTCCCGCCGCTGACGGCGACCGGATCGATTACCGCGCTCGCGCTGCTCTGCACCGCCTTCGGCTACGTGCTCTATTTCCGGCTGATCGAGACATCGGGCGCGACCAACGCACTGCTTGTCACCTTGCTGGTGCCGCCGGTCGCCATCCTGCTCGGCGGACTGTTCCTCGGCGAGACTCTGGCGCCGCAGGACTTCGCCGGTCTCGGCTTGATCGCGCTCGGCCTGGCGGCGATCGACGGTCGGGTGCTCAGCCTTATTTCGCGGCCGCGCCAGCGTCGGCTTCCGAGAGAAGCTTAGCCGCCTCCGCGCTGGTCCAGTCGAGGTCGCCGACGTAGCGCCAGACCTCCTTGCTTTGTCCATCGTAGAGGATCGTCGTCGGCAGCACCGTATCCGGCCCGAGCGCGCCTGACAGCGCCATCTTCGGGTCCTGGTAGGCCGCGAAGTCCAGCTTATGGCTCTGGAGGAACGCCGCGACCGACGGCTGCGGGCCGTCGTCCTGGCTAACCGGAAGGACGACGAGCGAACCGCCACGCTGGCTGTGCAGCGCCTGCAGCGTCGGCAGTTCCTTGACGCAGGGCGCGCACCAGGTCGCCCAAAGATTGAGCAGCACCGGCTTGCCCGCCGCCGCTGCCGTTCTGACGTCCGTCTGCTTGCCGGCAGGGTCGAGGATCTTCGCGCCAAGAATCGCCTCGCCCTTGTGGCTGCGGTCGACGCCTTTCTGCGGCCCGGCCTCGGCGGCGGGTGCAGCTTCGTTGGTCGGTTGCGGGGCCGGCTTGTGGCAGGCAGCGAGTGCGAGGAGAGCGGCGGCAATGGCGGTGAGGCGCATGCCCGGCCGCTAGCGGAAGCGGCGGCAGTGGGCTAGTCGGAGGCGATGAAGCGCTCGCGCCTAGTGTTGCTCGCCACTGTCGGCCTCGCCGGCTGCGGGCACGTCGGCCAGCTCCAACCCGCGCCTGGCCACACGCTTCCGGTCAAGCCGGCGATGGCGAAGACGACCCCGACGGTCGAGCAGCTGCTGACCCCGCCGACCTATGCTCGGCCCGACCGCGTCGACGAGTTGGTCAAGAAGTCGCAGCCCCGCGCCAACGACCCGTTCGACCTGCCGCCGGCGAGTGGCGGGGACGCGCCCTCGCTGCCCGCGGGAACGCCGCCGTCGACGGTCCCGGCCAACACCACGACGACCACTCCAGGAGCCTGAATGCCAGCCAAGGTACGCAAGGCGGTCTTCCCCGTTGCCGGTCTCGGCACCCGCCTCCTCCCCGCCACCAAAAGCATCCCCAAGGAGATGATCACCATCGTCGACCGGCCGCTGATCCAATACGCGGTCGACGAGGCGCGCGAGGCGGGTATCGACCAGCTGATCTTCGTCACCGGCCGCGGCAAATCGGCCCTGGTCGACTATTTCGACGTCGGTTTCGAGCTCGAGGAGACGCTGAAGGCCAAGGGCAAGAGCCTTGACGTGCTGGAATGCTCCAACGCGCGCTTTGGCGAGGTGGTCAGCGTCCGCCAGCAGCAGCCGCTCGGGCTCGGCCATGCGGTCTGGTGCGCGCGCGACATCGTCGGCGACGAGCCGTTCGCGGTGCTCCTGCCCGACGAGTTGATGGTCGGCCGCCCGGGCTGCCTCGCGCAGATGGTCGAGGCCTATGACAAGGTCGGCGGCAACCTCGTCGCGGCGCTCGAGGTGCCGGCGAGCGAGACCCACAAATATGGCGTGGTCGATCCGGGGTCGACCGACGGCCGCCTGACCGAGATCCGCGGCCTGGTCGAAAAGCCGCCGCGGGGGACGGCGCCGTCGAACCTGATGCTGCCCGGCCGCTACATCCTTCAGCCCGAGGTGATGCGCGCGCTCGACGCCCAGGAAGCAGGCGCGGGCGGCGAGATCCAGCTGACCGACGCCATGGCCAAGGTGATCGGCAGCCAGCCTTTCAACGCCTTCCGCTTCAAGGGCGAGCGCTACGATTGCGGAAGCGCGGCGGGGTTCGTCGTCGCCAATCTCGCGATGGCGCTAGCGCGGGACGATGTCGCGCCGGCGGTGAAGGACTTCCTGTCAGAGCGCGTGTGAGCCGCTGCGCACGACGCGCAGCTGCTCACGCAATTCGCCGATCTGGATCGCGCGCTCGACCACGCGGGCGTCGAGCGCCGCATTGTCGGCCTGCAACCGCCTGACCGAGCGAGCGCGGTCGATCCGCCGCTCGATCCGGGCGTACAATACCTCGAAGTGGAAGGGCTTGAGGATGACGTCGTCGGCGCCGGCCTCGTAAGCGCGAACCGCGCCCTTGGGCTCGGACTTGCCGGTGATCAGCATCACTGGAATGTCGTTCCACTGCACTTCGCCGCGGATCGCGCGGGCAAGCTCGGCGCCGCTCATCCGCGGCATGTCCAACTCGGCGAGGACCAGGTCGATCGGCAGGCGGTAGAGCTCGGCGATGGCCGATGCGCCATTGTCCGCCATCGTCACGCGAAGGCCTGCTTCCGACAAGCGCCGAGCGAGGACGCCGAGGTTGGTGCGGTTGGGCTCGACGATAAGGACTCGCGGGCGCTCGTCGGGCGTGGCGGGATAGCGGATTTCCATGCCGCCCAGCCTAAGTCGAAGATGGTTAAAGCGGTGATAAGGTCTAGATGATCCTATCCGCGTGATAGAGCGCGAAAAAGCCGACAGCCGCGAAAACGATCAACGCCCATCGCGAATTCCAGAGGGCACCTTGACGCGGCGACTCACGAGCAAAAGTCCCGGCGCAAAGATTAGCCAGTTTAACAGTAGGAAGGGCCAGAAAGGAGTTGCTGGCCACCCCATCGAAACTAACAAAAGCAGGGCGGATGAAGCGACAGATGCGGCGAGCCACGTCTTCGCCAAGTCAAGGATCACGGCAGCAGCTCGACATCCCAGTAGAGATAGTCGCGCCAGCTCTCGTGCAGGTAATTGGGCGGGAACGCCCGGCCATGCTCCTGCAGCTGCCAGCTGGTCGGGCGGATCGGCTCGCGCTGGATGTGCATGTGCGCCTCGCCCGGCGTGCGCCCGCCCTTGCGGAGGTTGCACGGCGCGCAAGCGGTGGCGACATTTTCCCACATCGTCCGCCCGCCGTGGGCGCGGGGGATCACATGGTCGAAGGTCAATTCCTTGCCCGACCCGCAGTAAACGCAGCGGAAGCGGTCGCGCAGGAACAGGTTGAATCGCGTGAACGCCGGATATTCATTGGGCCGCACGAACTGCCTGAGCGCGATCACGCTCGGCAGCTTCAGCGCGACGCTGGGCGA
>Ga0074062_10044864_pt1 | contig 8406 bp, 14 predicted proteins | sample SoimicmetaTmtHMA_FD_74473 | JGI IMG/M metagenome (GOLD analysis project Ga0074062, IMG submission 74473) | Soil and rhizosphere microbial communities from Centre INRS-Institut Armand-Frappier, Laval, Canada - Soil microcosm metaTmtHMA... | ecosystem: Engineered > Artificial ecosystem > Soil... | reverse complement strand
CCCCCCGGCGCGCACTATTGCCTTCGGCTGCGAGGCCTTTACCGATGAAATACCCTTTTAATCGGGCGATTAATCGGCCGACTTGCATTTTGCGTGCCAGCCCGATTAGACTGCCCACACACCGGGGGCGGTTCTCCGGCTAGCCAAGGGGTTTCAAATGTCCAAGTCAAACCGCAAGCTCGTCACCACAACTGTCCGTAGCAAGTCGTCCAAAGCTGCGGCCAACATTCGCGCCACATTCGACGGCGGTATGCACACGTCGGCGCTGCGCGAAGTCTACATGCCGGAAGTCGCGCCGGTCACAATCATCATCGGCGGCGGCACTGCACTCCCGCGCCCGCAGTCGTTCGAACAAAAGCGCAAGGCGCACCCGCAGCCCAAGCCTGCCCCGGTGCTAACCGTTGCACAGCAGCGCAAGCGCCTAGCCGCTGCCCGCAAGTTCGAGCGCGGCAATGTGGCCAAGCTGGTCGGGTTTGCGCGCCTAGCCGCAGCGTCCGCCGCTGTGCCTGCCGTGGTCAAGGGCAAGCCGGTTCGCGTGGTGCAGCTCAGCCGCAAGGTTGGCAAGCGCGCCAAGCGCGCGGCGGACGATGCGCTGGTGGCATTGGCTGCCGCACTGGCCAGCGAAGTCAACATCTTCAAGCGTAAGCGCGCCAAGGGGGCGAAATAACATGGCCGTCCTATTCGAGCTCCAATGCGATGCACTCATCCGCCGTATGCGCGACGAAGACGATTGCGACTACATGCTGGCGGTTACGCCTACCGGCTCCGGTTCGTACGTCGCGCGCCTGCTGCACGAAGGCGATCCGGTGGAGCACGTCGACGGCGAGTGGCTGCGCGTCACCGCTGGCACCAGCGAAGCCGCCTGTGAGCGCCTGCTGCCCATGTTGCAAGAATTCTTCAACAGCTAACGGAGCACACTATGGATCACTTCAATCTACGCGCAGACGCTTCCAAGCTCGCTCAGGCAATGGGCATCGACGCCGGTGCCGTGCTGTTCAAGATTAAAGAATCTCGCGCATGCGGGCGGCAGACACGGATGCCGGCGTACGACGTCTTCATTAAACCGCTCAACGGCAAGCGCGGCAAGCATCTGTTCACCATCGTCTACCCCGACTGGGAGCAACTGAACGCCGAGATCGACGCCGACAACGCATCCGTAATCGCCGAACTGGCAGCTACCGTCAACTAACACCTTTCACCGCCAGCCGCAGCGGCTTCCAGCGGCAACCCACTACTCTGACGAGGATCTACCATGAAAACGTATGCCAATAAATCCAACGCCAAGCGCGCCGCCTCTGTCGACGGCAAACTCCCCACCGGCTACACGCTGCACGGCAAGGAGGGCGCGTGGTACTACGGCCCAGCCGCTAACGGCAACGCTGGCGAGGGCAAGACTGCCGCAGCACTGGACGAAAAGCTAATCGCCGGCATCATGGAAAAGGCGAACTGCACACGCGAGCAAGCGGTGGCGTCGCTGGCCAAGGCGCGCGAGAAGATCGCGGCGGCACCAGCCAAGCCGGCGAAGCCTGCTGCGAAGGCGGTGGTGAAGAAAGCTGCCAAGGTGAAGAAGGCTGCCAAGAAAGCGCCGGCGAAGAAAGTCGCGCCGAAGAAGCCCGCGAAGCCGGTGAAGAAGGCGGCGAAGAAAGCACCTGTGAAGAAGAAGGTGGCGGCCGAAGTGTACGACCCGAAGACCGGCGCGAAGCAAGGCCGGATCAGCGGCTACCGTATCGACGCCGACCGCGAGACGAAGCACGGTGTCACGCGCCGCAGCGCCGGCACCATCGGCGGCGGGCTGTGGGCCATCTACGACAAGCTGGCCAAGGGCAAGCCGGCAGACTTGGCCATTGCCACCGTGAAGGAGTCCGCGCTGGTGGCCGACCACAACCCGAACAAGGTGGTGATCGAGTTCTACTACTGGCGTCGGTACAACGGCGTCCGCAGCCGTGGCACGAAGCAAAAGGTGTCGTGATGCGTTGCCCGCAGTGTGGCCAACCGTGCCTCGTGGCTGCCATAGCCGACGCACGGTTGCAGCGCACCGCTGCGCCCGTGGTGACACGTGCGCGGTGTTGCGGGTACGGGGTGCGGCTGGTGCCCGCTGAGGGCCAGCCGCGCGGCTACACCATTGAAGCCGAGCCGCGCAGCGTGCCGCTGTGCAGCTTCGGTCAACAGCTAAGGCAGGAGTGAGCCATGTTTCTTCTAGTCGACACCACTAACGGGCAGGCTATCGCCCGGCACGATAGCCACAAGGCGCTCGCCGCCCTGCACTACATCCAGTTCGCGAACGTGGACGCGGTGGTGCTCCGGTGCGGCGAGAACAGGCAGTTCGCGAAGCTCACGGCGGAGGTGCTGCGCGGCATCATCCGCCAAGCCGGGGCGCTGCGCCCGGAAACACCGGCCAGCTACACCGATCTGATTCGGCTGGTTCGCAGCATCGTGGAAGCGGACGCCGCCGACCGTTGGCTCACGTTCCCCTTCCCGGCGGAAGAAGTGGTCGCTCAGGCGTATCAGATCGACGTGAAAGATACGCGGCCGATGGCGTTCGCTCCCGGTGCAACGCGGCCCACGTTGCTCACAGCGTGGCACTGCCCACCGCAGCGCAGCGTCCAACGCACCGACAGCTCGTTCTGGATTGAATTCGCAGGCGGGCTCGGAACGGGACAACTGGTCGCGGGACCGACCTCCGTATCCGATGCAGGTGTTATCGTACGCGAGCGGAATCCCCCGCCACGTCCATCGCAAGAGGATACGACAATGGCAGCAACCAAGAAGGCGGCCAAGAAGGCGGCCAAGAAACCAGCCGCACCGAAGAAACCCGCCAAGCCTGCGAAGCCGGCCAAGGCCGTCGCAGCGGGCGCACAAGAAGAGCGCAACGGCGTCAAGCGCCCCAAGCCGGGCGGCAACACCGCCGCCGTGTGGGACGCCTGCGACAAGCTGTACGCGGCGAAGCGCAAGAAATGCCCCACGTTCGCTGAGGTCGACAAAGAGATCGGCCGCAAGGCTATCCCCACCGCGACGCGTCGGTCCAACTACGCCGTCTGGAAAAAGTTCCACGGCATCACCGGCCGCGTGAGCGAGTAACCCGCGCACGCTCAGCAACTCCACGGGGCAGGAATCATCCTGCCCCGTTCTCCCTGAGGAACCACCATGCGCCTGAACGAGCAGCAACCCGAGAAGCGTGTAGACGGACACGCGAACAACTACGCCGTCAACTCCATCTTCCACACCATCCAAGGCGAGGGACCGTTCGCGGGCACCCCCGCCGTCTTCGTCCGCCTCGCCGGCTGCAACCTTCAGTGTCCGATGTGCGATACCGAGTACACCGAACGCACGGAGATGACGGCCGAAGAGATAACGCAAGCCGTGCACGACGCGCGTCCTTCGTGGCAAAGCAATCCGCACGGACCTTTCGACTGCCATGCGCCGACGACGCTGGTGGTAATCACCGGCGGCGAACCGTTCCGCCAACCGATAGGGCATCTCGCCCGCGTGCTGCTGAAGACCGGGTACAAGGTGCAAGTCGAAACGAACGGCACCCTCTTCCAGCACGACTTCCCGTGGTTCGACGAGCGCGCTTCGATAGTGTGCTCGCCGAAGACGGGCAGCGTTCACCGCGAGATGCTGCCGGCCATCGTAGCCTGGAAGTATGTGGCCACAGCTGGCAGCCTTGAGGCGAGCGAGGACGGGCTACCCCTGCACGCGCTAGGCCATGCGGCACACCCGCGTCTGTACCGGCCCCCGGCTGGCCACGATGCCCCGGTGTACCTGCAACCCGTCGACATGCAGAACCCGGCGGACAACGCCGCGAACCTTGCCGCAGTGGTAGCGTCGTGCCTCAAGCACGGATACCGCCTCTGCCTCCAACTCCACAAGATCGCAGGAGTGCCCTGATGCACAGATCAACGAAGCACTACGGACACGAGTGCGGCTTCTCGTGCGCCTTCCGCCAGTGGCGCGCTCAGTCGCACTGCCGGCTTCTACACGGCTACGCGCTGGCGTTCACATTCGTGTTCGAGGCCGCCGAATTAGACCATCGCTTTTGGGTCGTCGACTTCGGCGGTCTGAAGGACATCAAGCAGATGCTCCAGGATAACTTCGACCACAAGACCATCGTGGCGGAAGACGACCCGGAGATCGAATGGTTCCGTGAAGGTAACAAGCGCGGCATCTTGGAGCTCGTAGAGTTCCCTGCCGCCGGCTGCGAGAAGTTCGCCGAGCTGGTGTACGCCGTCACGGAGCAATGGTTGCGCGACGCCGGTTACGGCGACCGGGTGCGGCTGGTGTCGTGCGAGGTGCGTGAACACGGGGCGAACAGCGCCCTCTATCTTGAAACGATTATGGACCGGAGGAAACACTAATGGACAACCTGCACCCCGGCGAACGCCGGCCTGAAGCTGGCGAAGTGTGGAACGGCTTCGAATGGGTCAGCCCGACCCGATACGACCAGCTCCGCGCGACCACGATGCCCGAACTGCCGCCGATGCAGCTGGTGCACGGTGAACGCGGTGGCGAGACTGTGTTACCGCGCGACATCGCGGCTAACCTGCTGGCCGGGTTCGACGAGAACCACCGCGCGCAGCAGCACGCGCAGTCGGAAGAGATGCGTGCGCTCGACGTCGCCATTGCCAACGCGCTCGACGCGCTGGATGCTTTCGTGGGCAAGGTGCAGCGCGTACCAGCTTCATCGTTGGAGCGTGCATACCATCTCTACCCGATATCTGCGTCAGACCCGGCGCTCGGCGAGTGGCTGGCACAGAAGCTCGCGATGCTTGATACGGCTGGTATTGAAGAACCCGCCGTGATGGGCGCTGGCTGGTTACGCGCTACAGCTATTCAAGAACCCGCGTTCAACTACCACCCCCACACGCTCAACGACGATGAGAAAGAATACAAGGAGCGCAAGATCACCAAGATCGTGCGCCGTCTTCTCCGGCAGGTAGAGCCGATCATGCGCGGCGAACCGTTGCGCGGTGGGCTGGAAGAAACACCGGAGCGCGCTGCCAAAGCGTGGATGGATTGGACGAGCGGCTATTACATCAATCCGGCCGACGTGCTGAAGCAATTCGAAGACGGCGCGGAAGAGTGCGACGAGATGGTGGTGGTGCGCAATATCCCCGTCTATTCGCACTGCGAACACCACCTCGCCCCCATCGTCGGCACCGCTACCGTCGGCTACCTGCCGAACAAGCGCATCGTCGGCCTCAGCAAGCTGAACCGACTGGTGGACATCTTCGCCCGGCGCTTGCAGGTACAGGAGCGCATGACGAACCAGATCGCCACAGCCATGCAGACGCACCTTCAGCCGCGCGGCTGCGGTGTGGTCATCACCGCCCGGCATATGTGTATGGAGAGCCGGGGTGTACGCCAACCGAGCGACACGGTGACGAGTGCGCTGCGCGGCATGTTCAAGGACGATCCAACAGTACGCGCCGAGTTCCTGGCGCTGGCACGGGAGAGCTGAGATGGACAAGAAGACCACGAGCTTCGTCTGCGCTACTTCACAATATCCGTACGACGCCACGTTACGGGCCGCGCGCGAAGCACTCAGTGGCCCGTGCGAACGTGACGGCGTCACGAAGGCTCTTGTCGGTCTCGGACAGATGATGTGTATCTGCTATACGTTGTCGAAGCGTGCCGGCTGGTGGAACGGCATAGATCCTGCCGACCCGTACGTCTTCGGCACAAAGATTGCGCTAATCCATAGCGAAGTGACCGAGGCTATGGAAGGCGGTCGCAAGGGGTTGATGGATGATCACTTGCCGCACCGCCCCATGGAAGAGGTTGAACTGGCCGACGCCATTATTCGTATTCTCGACCTAGCGGGAGCGCGCGGTCTGGACGTCGAAGGTGCCGTGATCGAAAAGCTGGCATACAACATGCAGCGCCCCGATCATAAAATCGACGTACGGGCCGAAGCTGGCGGGAAGAAGTTCTAATGGACCTGCTGGGGCATCTGCTGCTGGGGGCCGCTGTAGCGGGCAAGGTGACGCCGTACACGGTGGCGCTGAGCCTGCTGCCTGACATCGGTGCGCTGCCCCTACAGTGGCGCGGGGGCTGGCGTAACCCCAGCCCGGCGCAGCTGGCGTGGTACAGGCTTTGCCACAGCCCGGCTATGTTGTTCGCAGCGTTCTTCCTGCCCTCGCCGGGGTTCCTGGTGGTGGCTACGCACGTCCTGTCAGACATGGTTACGCACGACAGGCCGTACAGCGATTTTCCGTTGTTCCAGTGGGGATACGACCGCTGGCAGTATTACATCGTTCTTATCATCCTAGGGGGAATCACATGGCTAAGATTATTCTACTGAGCGGTGGGATGGATAGTTTCATTTCGCACCGGCTGTTCTGCCCGGACTACACACCAGTCTTCGTCCACACCGGCAGCCGCTACGCCGAACTCGACCTGCGCTGCGCCATAAGGCAGACCGGCGAGCAGCTGGTGCAGCTGCACCTGCCGGCGCTACACGAGCGGGAAGACGGCGTGGTTCCGCACCGGAACGCGCTGCTGCTGGCGTATGTGGCCAACGTCATGGAAGCGTCTACCATTGCAGTGAGTGCACCACGCGGCGAGCTGATTTGGGATCAGCAGCCCAGCTTCCACGCCACGATGCAGCGCGCGCTTCGCGGTGTTGATATCTTCAATCCGTTGCAACACATGACCAAAGCACAGGCGATCAAGGAGTATCTGCAAGTCTATCCGGAGCACGTGCTGCGCCGAACGCGGTCTTGCTACTCCGCCACCGAGTTCCGTTGCGGCCAGTGTGCCGCGTGCGTGAAGCGGTGGATCGCGATGAAGTACAACGGCATCGAAGAGAAGTACACGGTGCACCCGTACGTGCACGCGCTGGAGCTGTTCCAGCTGGCCACACTAGGGGCGGTCTTCCGTTACGGCGCGCGCCCGGCGTTCGAGGCGTGGAGCGTGCTGCGGTGACACACCGGACCACCATGTACTTCTCGGGCTCCATGACGCACCCGGACGTCGTGGAGCGCCTCACCAGCACAGGCGTCCACCGCCTGTTCACCTTCGCTGCTCCGAAGGAGGTGCACGAGTATCTCCGTTACTGCGACCAGCGCGGCATCCGTGGGCGCATTATGATTGACTCGGGCGCGTTCACCAGCTGGAACATCGGCAGGCCGGTAGACCTGCAACAGTTGATCGCGTACGACTTGGAACTGCTGCGCCTATACCCGCAGCACCAGTTCGTCTTTATCGCGTTGGACGTTATCCCCGGCTCGCGTGGTGTTGCCGCTACGCAAGTCGACATCAACAACGCGGTCGAGCGGTCGTACTCGAACTTCCGCGTCATGTTGCAAGCGTTGCCGGGGCAGACAGTTCTGCCGGTGTACCACAGCGGCGAGGACCGTTTCATCCGAGACCGCTACTTGGGCCACGTGCCGTATATGTGCCTCTCTATGAACCAGAACCTGTCGGAAGGGCAGCGGCTACAGTGGGCGCGCGAGGCTATGGTGCCGGGTTACTACTTCCACGGCTTGGCGGCCACAGGTAACGCCATGCTCAGTCAGGTCGACTGGTACAGCGTGGACTCCTCCGGCTGGCTAATGGTGGCGGCGATGGGCAGCATCCTCTTCCCCATCGGGAACAAGCTGCGCCCACTCAGCGTCTCCAACACCGCACCCGGCATCAAGGACGCCGGCAAACACATCACGAACATGCACGAAGCGCCGTGGATTGAACAATACATCCGAAGCAAGGGATACGACCCGGTGAAACTTTCAACGGACTACGCCGCGCGCATCTGCTGGAATATCGACCAGTGGAATTCGCCGCCGTGGATCAAAGACGTGGTACAACCCGAGGGGCTGTTCAAATGAATTGGACTGCACAGATTGAACCGGCAACGCCGGCGATCGCTACTGCGCTCGAGCAACTGGCGCAGCGACACGGTATCACTGCGGTCGAGTGGCAGTATTGGCACGGGCAGAACAAAGTCACTTTCCTGCTCGACGGGCGCTACGCCGGCATCAGCAAGATCGAAATCAACTGCGCCCACGATACACAAGAAGCGATGGACCAGATCCACTTCGTCTTCAACTCGCTAGCCGAGCTTGGGAAGCCGCGCACATGATCAAGCAGAAGCAACTCTTCGAGCACAACCCGGCAGCCGGTAGCTACGGCGACTGTCACCGAACTTGTATTGCATGCCTCCTCGACCTGCCGCCGGAACAGGTGCCGAACTTTGGTGAGCACTACGGCGACGCTCCAATGTTCGCCTCGGCTGTCGAAGGATGGCTCAGTCTGCACGGTCTGCGCGGCGTCGACTTCCTGTTCCAAGGCGAGCTTGAAGATGTGTTGAATTGCATGGACAAGATGAATCACGACGTCTACTACCTGCTGGGCGGTACGAGTAAGCACGGGTGGGGTCACACAGTGATCGGGCTGAACGACCGCATC
>Ga0074062_12980790_pt1 | contig 8704 bp, 7 predicted proteins | sample SoimicmetaTmtHMA_FD_74473 | JGI IMG/M metagenome (GOLD analysis project Ga0074062, IMG submission 74473) | Soil and rhizosphere microbial communities from Centre INRS-Institut Armand-Frappier, Laval, Canada - Soil microcosm metaTmtHMA... | ecosystem: Engineered > Artificial ecosystem > Soil... | reverse complement strand
CGATCTTGTTCTTCTTGAACAGGAACTCGATGCCGCCGGTGAGCCCCTTCACCGCGTCGATGCGTTGCGCGTGCATGGCGGGAAGGTCGAGCTCGGGCGTGACCTTGATGCCCATTTTGGCCATCGCGCCACCCGCAGCGGCCTCGAAATATTCCGACGCGTGGAGCAGCGCCTTCGACGGGATGCAGCCGACGTTGAGGCAGGTGCCGCCCAACGTCTCGCGGCTCTCGGCGCAGGCGGTCTTGAGCCCAAGCTGCGCGGCGCGGATCGCGGCGACGTAGCCGCCAGGGCCGGCGCCAATCACCAGGACGTCGAAGTGGTAATCAGCCATGAATAATCCTTAGAGATCGATGAGGAGCCGCGTCGGGTCCTCGATCGCTTCCTTGACGCGCACGAGGAAGGTCACTGCCTCGCGGCCGTCGATCAGTCGGTGGTCGTAGGAGAGCGCGAGATACATCATCGGCCGGGCAACGATCTGCCCGTCCTTTACGATCGGCCGCTCCTCAATCCGGTGCATGCCGAGCACCGCAGATTGCGGCGGGTTGATGATCGGCGTCGAGAGCAATGAGCCGAACACGCCGCCGTTGGAGATGGTGAAAGTGCCGCCGGCCATGTCGTCGGCGGTCAGCGAGCCTTCCTTGGCACGTTTGCCGAAGTCGGCGATCGTTTTCTCGATTTCGGCGAAGCTCATCCGGTCGGCATCGCGGACGACCGGGACTACGAGGCCCTTGGGCGCGGACACCGCGACCGAGACGTCGAGATAGTCATGATAGACGATCTCCTCGCCTTCGATGCTCGCGTTGACCGACGGCACGTCCTTCGTGGCGAGCGCGACGGCCTTCACGAAGAAGCCCATGAAGCCGAGGCGGATGCCGTGCTTCTTCTCGAACAAATCCTTGTAGCGGGCGCGGGCATCGATCACCGCGCTCATGTCGACGTCGTTGAACGTCGTCAGCATGGCTGCGGTATTCTGAGCTTCTTTGAGGCGACGGGCGATCGTTTGGCGCATGCGCGTCATCTTGACGCGCTCTTCCTTGCGCTCCCCTATAGGGGCAGGAGGCTTGGCCTGCGGTGCCGGCGCTGCCGGTGCCGGAGGAGCGGCTGGCGCTTTTGCCTGCGGCGCGGGCGCAGCAGTCGGCGTCGGAGCCCCCTTGCCCTGCGCGGCGGCGATGACGTCGTCCTTGGTCAGGCGCCCGTCCTTGCCGGTGCCGCGAATGCTCGTCGGATCGACATGATATTCGAGGACCGCGCGGCGGACCGCCGGCGACAGGGTCGTTATCTGGTCATCGTCGTGGTCGGCTTCGGCAACCGGCGCGGTCGCATCACCGCGCAGCGCGGGGGTCTCGCCCGCGCCCGCTGGGTTGGTCGTCGTCGCTGCGACGGCAGCATCCGCCTTAGGCGCGGCTGGGGCAGCGCTTGCCGTGGCGCTTTGATCGATGCGCGCAATCACTGCCCCGACCGCGACCGTATCGCCTTCGCCCGCCAGCTGCTCGGTGAGCACGCCCGCAATTGGCGACGGGACCTCGACGCTGACCTTGTCGGTCTCGAGGCTGGCGATCGGCTCGTCCGCAGCAACCGTCTCGCCGGGCTTCTTCAGCCACTGGGCGAGCGTCCCTTCGGTGATCGATTCCCCGAGCGCGGGGACTTCAACATCAGTGGCCACTGTCTTCCCTCTTATTCTGCGGCGACCGCACCAGCCGGCTGGCTCGCTTTTTCATCGTCCGGTCCGTGCCCGAGCGCGGCCGATATCAACGCCGCCTGCTCGGCTTGGTGGCGCTTGGCAAGGCCGGTCGCCGGCGAAGCGCAGGCGTCGCGCCCAGCGTATTGCGGGCGCATGCCCTTGACGCCGGCCTCGGAGAGGCATTGCTCCAGCAGGTCCTCGACGAACAGCCAGGCGCCGTTGTTTTTCGGTTCTTCCTGCGCCCAGATGAGGTCGGTCAGCTTCGGCATCGCTTTCAGCCGCTTGACCAGAGGCTCCGACGGGAAGGGATAAAGCTGCTCGATGCGGACGATCTCGACGCCGAGGTCGCCGGCCGCATCGCGCGCTTCCATCAGCTCATAAGCGAGCTTGCCCGAGCACAGCACCAGCCGCCGCGTCTCGCCTTCGGCGGGCGGGTCGAGATCGCTGACGATGCGGCGGAAATGACTGTCACCGGTAAAGTCGGTGAGCTTGGACACAGCGAGCTTGTTCCGAAGCAGCGACTTTGGCGTCATCAGGATCAGCGGCTTCCTGAAGTCGCGCCGCATCTGCCGCCTGAGGATGTGGAAGTAATTGGCCGGCGTGGTGCAGTTTGCCACTTGCAGATTGTCCTCGGCGCAGAGCTGCAGGTAGCGCTCGAGCCGGGCCGAGCTATGCTCCGGCCCCTGCCCTTCGAACCCGTGCGGAAGCAGCAGGACAAGCCCGCTCGCGCGCAGCCACTTGGCCTCCCCGGCGGCGACGAACTGGTCGATGATCACTTCCGCGCCATTGGCGAAGTCGCCGAACTGCGCTTCCCACAGCACCAGCGTCTGCGGGTCGGCGAGCGAATAGCCATATTCGAAGCCGAGTACGCCGAACTCTGACAACGGGCTGTCACGGACCTCGAAGCGGGCGCCGCCGACGGTGGTCAGCGGGATGTATTTGTCGGCAGTCTGCTGATCGACCCAGACGGCGTGGCGCTGGCTGAAGGTGCCGCGGCCGCTGTCCTGTCCGGACAGGCGAACGCCGTGGTTCTCCGCAATTAGGCTGCCGAACGCGAGCGCTTCGGCGGTGGCCCAGTCAAAGCCCTCGCCGCTCGCGAACATGTCCTTCTTCGCGTCGAGAATGCGCTGCAGCGTCTTGTGGACGTTGAAGCTTTCCGGGACGGTCGTGAGGATCTTGCCGAGGCGCTGCACCTCGTCCTCGGCGATCGCCGTCGGGATGTTGCGGCGTCCAAGTACCGGCTCGTCAGGACGACCGAGCCCAGCCCAGCGGCCTTCGAACCAGTCGGCCTTGTTCGGCAAATAGGATAGCGCCCCTTGGAACTGGTCCTCGAGGTGATCGACATAGGCCTTGGTCGTGCCGTCGATCCACGCCTGGTCGACTACGCCTTCCTCGATCAGCTTCTTGCCGTAGATCTCGCTGACGAACGGGTGCTTCTTGATCGCCGCGTACATGAGCGGCTGGGTGAAGCTCGGCTCGTCGCCCTCATTGTGGCCGAAGCGGCGATAGCACCACATGTCGATGACGATGTCGCGGCCGAAAGTCTGGCGGAACTCTGTCGCCAGCTTGCAGCAGAACGTGACCGCTTCGGGGTCGTCGCCGTTGACGTGAAGGATCGGCGCCTGGATGCCCTTGGCGACGTCCGACGGATAGGGCGATGAGCGGGCAAACTGCGGCGAGGTCGTGAAGCCCACCTGGTTGTTGATGATGAAATGGATCGTCCCGCCGGTGCCGTAGCCGGGCAGGCCGGAGAAGCTGAGGCATTCCCACACCACGCCCTGGCCCGCGAAGGCCGCATCGCCATGAAGCAGGATCGGAAGCACCGTCTTGCCGGGCGCGTCGTCGCGGATGGTCTGCACCGCGCGGACCTTGCCAAGTACGACCGGGTCGACCGCCTCAAGGTGCGATGGGTTTGGAAGAAGCGACAAGTGTACCTTGTTGCCGTCGAACTCGCGGTCGCTGCTGGTGCCGAGGTGATATTTGACGTCGCCCGAGCCGCCGACGTCGGCGGGATTGGTCGCGCCGCCGGCGAACTCGTGGAAGATCGCGGTCGCCGGCTTGCCCATAACGTTGGTGAGGATGTTGAGACGGCCGCGATGGGCCATGCCGACGTCGATCTCGGTGACGCCGAACTGGCCGCCGTACTTGATCACCGCTTCCAGAGCCGGAACCGCGCCTTCGCCGCCATCGAGGCCGAAGCGCTTGGTGCCGACATACTTTTTGGCGAGGAATTTCTCCCACTGCTCGGCGTGGATGACCTTGGTCAGGATCGACTGCTTGCCTTCGGGCGTGAACACGATCTCGGCGTCCTTGCCCTCCATCCGTTCCTGCAGGAAACGACGCTCGTCGACGTCGTTGATGTGCATATATTCGAGGCCGATGTGGCCGCAGTAGTTGCGCTGCAGGACGCGGACGATCTCACGCACCGTTGCCTGTTCGAAGCCAAGCGCGCCGCATAGCCAGATGGGCCGGTCGAGGTCGTCGTCGGAAAAGCCGTGATATTCGGCCGTCAGGTCGGCCGGCACTTCGCGCCGGGTCAGTCGCAGCGGATCGAGGTCGGCGGCAAGATGCCCGCGCACGCGATAAGTGCGGATCAGCATCATCGCGCGGATGCTGTCCTCGGCGGCGCGGCGGATCGCCTGCGGATCGCTGGTTGTCTCAGCGGCCTTTTCGGCGACCGCGGCCTTCACTTTCTCGATGGTCGCCTGGGTCGGATCGAGCCCGACGTTCAGGTCGTCGAGCTCAGCGAGCGGCCAGTTCGGCCGCGCCCAGCTTGGCCCTTGCTCCGGTCCATCGATGCCGGCGAAGTCGTTCATGCCGAAACCAGCAATTCCTTCAATGTCTTGCCGAGCTCAGATGGGCTTGGGGAGACGGTTATTCCAGCCGCCTCCATGGCCGCGATCTTGCTCTCGGCGTCCCCCTTGCCGCCCGAGACGATTGCTCCGGCGTGGCCCATGCGGCGGCCCGGCGGCGCGGTTCGGCCGGCGATGAAGCCAACGACGGGCTTGCGGCGTCCGCGCTTGGCTTCGTCGGCGAGGAACTGGGCAGCGTCCTCTTCTGCGCTGCCGCCGATCTCGCCGATCATGATGATCGACTGGGTCTCGTCGTCGGCGAGGAACATCTCGAGCATGTCGATGAACTCGGTGCCCTTCACCGGGTCGCCGCCGATGCCGACGGCAGTGGTCTGGCCGAGGCCCTCGTTGGTGGTCTGGAACACGGCTTCATAGGTCAGGGTGCCGGAGCGGCTGACGACGCCGACGCTGCCCTTCTTGAAGATGTTGCCGGGCATGATGCCGATCTTGCACTCGTTCGGCGTCAGCACGCCCGGGCAGTTCGGGCCGATCAGACGCGACTTGGAGCCCGACAGCGCGCGCTTGACCTTGACCATGTCGAGCACCGGAATGCCCTCGGTGATGCAGACGATCAGCGGCACTTCGGCGTCGATCGCCTCGAGGATCGAGTCCGCGGCGAAGGGGGGCGGAACGTAGATCACGGACGCGTCCGCGCCGGTCTTCGCCACCGCCTCATGCACAGTGTTGAACACCGGCAGCCCGATATGCTCGCTGCCGCCCTTCCCTGGCGTCACGCCGCCGACCATCTGCGTGCCGTAGGCAAGGGCCTGCTGCGTGTGGAATGTGCCGGTCTCGCCGGTCATCCCTTGCGTGATGACCTTCGTGTTGCGGTCGACGAGGATGCTCATGCGACGGCTTCTTTGGCGAGGCTGGCGTCGATCTGCTTGCAGGCGACAAGGAGCTCCTTCACCGCATCAACGCTGACGTTAAAATTGTCGCGAGCCGTCGCATCGAGCTCAATCTCGACGATCTTCTCGACGCCGCCGGCGCCAATCACGCAAGGCACGCCGACATAGAGGTCGTCGACGCCATACTGGCCGGTCAGATGCGCTGCGCAGGGCAGGACCCGCTTCTTGTCCTTCAAATAGCTCTCGGCCATCGCGATCGCGCTGGTCGCCGGCGCATAGTAGGCCGAACCCGTCTTCAGCAGCGCAACGATCTCGCCGCCGCCGCCGCGGGTGCGCTTGACGATCGCGTCGATCTTGTCCTGCGTCGACCAGCCCATTTTGATGAGGTCGGGGATCGGGATGCCCGCCACGGTCGAGTAGTTGACCACCGGCACCATCGTATCGCCGTGACCCCCGAGCACGAACGCGGTGACGTCCTCGACGCTGACGCCGAATTCCTCGGCGAGGAAGTGGCGGAAGCGCGCGCTGTCCAGCACGCCGGCCATGCCGACGACGCGGTTATGCGGAAGGCCCGAAAACTCGCGCAGCGCCCAAACCATCGCATCCAAGGGGTTGGTGATGCAAATGACGAAGCTGTCGGGCGCGTGGGTGCGGATGCCCTCGCCGACTGCCTTCATCACCTTGAGGTTGATACCGAGCAGGTCGTCGCGGCTCATGCCCGGCTTGCGGGCGACGCCGGCGGTAACGATGCAGACGTCGGCACCAGCGATGTCGGCATAGTCGGTCGTGCCCTTCATGGTGGCGTCGAAATCGTCGACCGGGCCGGCCTGGGCGATGTCGAGCGCCTTGCCTTCGGGAATGCCTTCGACGACGTCGAACAGGACGATGTCGCCAAGCTCGCGCATTGCTGCGAGGTGAGCGAGGGTGCCGCCGATCATTCCGGCGCCAATGAGGGCGATCTTCTTGCGAGCCATGTGGCCGATTTCCTTGCCTTTGTAGTTTCGAGCCGAGGGGGGAGTCGGCTGCTGCTAGAGCGCGGCGCCCGATTAGCGAGGTGGCCCCCGTGCCGCAACCGCGCTTCGAACTAGATTACAGTTGGATGAACGAGGAAACCCGCCTCCCCAAGCTTCGTTTATCGGTAATTCCCCCTAAGGAGTTTGGCCATGACGAAGACACTTCTCGCCCTGGGCGTCGCCACGATTGCGCTGTCGAGCGCCCCGGCCAGCGCCGACCATGGACGCCATTACAGCCATCACGCGCGCAGCTGCGAACGGTGGCGGCATGGCCATTGCGTCCGCTGGAACAACCACGGCTACATGATGTCGACCTCGCGCCATGCGATGTGGAATACCGGCTACCGCTTCGGGCCGAGCTACGGCTACACGACTTACAGCACGCTGCCGCGGACGTATGTGCAGCGATACGATCTCAGCCCGAATTATCGATACGTCTACCGCGACAATTACATCTACCAGGTCGACCCGACGACCTACGCGGTGACGCGGGTGATCGACGCACTGACGCACTAAGCGAAGGCGAAATGGAAAGGAGGCCGCCGGGTTCGCCCGGCGGCCTTTTCGGGGTAACCATTTCGCTCAACGAACGTTCAGGTCTTCAGGGCAACAATGGAGGGATTATGAAGCTCGCAATCCTGCTCGCTGGCGCTGTGGCGCTCAGCATCGCCGGCGGGGCCGCCGCAAACCCCGGCAATGGCCACGGCCACGGCAACCCGCATGCCTACGGCTACAACGGCCCGGTGGGCTATGGTCATGGCGGCTGCCCGCCGGGCCTCGCCAAGAAGAACAACGGCTGCATGCCACCCGGCCAGGCCAAGAAGCTCGCACGCGGCCAGCATTGGCAGAGCCTCTACGGCAGCCACTACGGCTACGGGCAGATCCCGTACGACCTCAGGCAGCAGTACGACCTCACCCCGCGCTACAATTATTTCTACGGCAACGGCTATCTCTATCAGGTCGATCCGCGCACCCAGCTGGTGAGCCAAGTGATCAGCGCATTGCTGCACTAGGCGCGGTGCCGCTTCATCGAACAGGCCCGTCCGGTCAACCGGGCGGCCTTTTCTTATGGCCGCCGCGCGTGCTAGCGGCTCCGCCATGGCCGAATTCACGCTTCCGAAGAACAGCAAGATCAGCAAGGGCCGCGAGTGGAAGGCCGAAGAGGGCAAGCGCCTCCGAACCTTCAAGATCTACCGCTACGATCCCGACGGCGGCAGCAACCCGCGCTGGGACCGCTACACGATCGACCTCGACAAATGCGGGCCGATGGTCCTCGACGCTCTGATCAAGATCAAGAATGAGATCGACCCGACGCTGACCTTCCGCCGCTCCTGCCGCGAGGGCATCTGCGGCTCTTGCGCGATGAACATGGAGGGCAAGAACGGCCTCGCCTGCACCACCGCGATCGAGGACCTGAAGGGCGACGTCCAGATCACGCCGCTGCCGCATATGGAAGTGGTCAAGGACCTGGTCCCCGACCTCACCAATGCCTACGCCCAATATTCGCTGATCCAGCCTTGGCTGAAGAGTTCGTCGCCGGCGCCCTCGCGCGAGCGGCTGCAGTCGCCCGCCGACCGGGAACAGCTCGATGGCCTCTATGAGTGCATCCTGTGCTTCTGCTGCTCGACCAGTTGCCCGAGCTACTGGTGGAACTCGGACCGTTTCCTGGGCCCCGCGATCCTGCTGCAGGCTTATCGCTGGCTGGCCGACAGCCGCGACGAGGCGACCGGCGAGCGGCTCGACCAGCTCGAAGATCCGTTCCGGCTGTATCGCTGTCACACGATCATGAATTGCGCCAATGTCTGCCCGAAAGGACTCAATCCGGCAAAAGCGATCGCCGAGACCAAGAAGCTGATCGCTGAGCGAGCCGCTTGACGGACTGAGGCCAGGAAGAGCGCGCGGCGTGACCGACAACTCTCAAGAACTCGAAGGCATGGACGACGTCGGTGTGCCGCGCGGAGCGACGCCCGATCCCGACCATGAGGGCTGGTACAGCTGGGGCGACTTCCCGCGCTCGAGCTTCGCCGCCGCCACGGGGCGGCTGCTGTTCAAGCCGGATGGTCCCGGCCGCGGCGTGGTCCGCATGTTCCCGACCATCGACCATATGAACATGGGCGGGTCGATCCACGGCGGCGCAATCATGAGTTTCATCGACATGTCGATGTTCGCCGGTGGCCTCTGCGCCGGCATGGAACGCGCCCATTATGTGACACTCGACCTCACCACGCACTTCTTGGCGCGAGGCCAGGCTGATTCTCCGCTCGACTCCCATGTCGAGTTGATCAAGCAAACGCGCGGCCACGCCTTCCT
>Ga0074062_13001747_pt1 | contig 8776 bp, 10 predicted proteins | sample SoimicmetaTmtHMA_FD_74473 | JGI IMG/M metagenome (GOLD analysis project Ga0074062, IMG submission 74473) | Soil and rhizosphere microbial communities from Centre INRS-Institut Armand-Frappier, Laval, Canada - Soil microcosm metaTmtHMA... | ecosystem: Engineered > Artificial ecosystem > Soil... | reverse complement strand
CCTGCTCCTACTCCTGTTGAACCCCAGGTCGAGCCAGAGCCGACACCAGAAGAGCCTGATTCTGCTTAACTTCGCTTAACGGGAGGGTCTCACTGACCCTCCCACCCTTCGGAGGTACCGATGGTAAAAGCCAGGGCAAGACCTAAAGTCACTGCCAAGCCACCTGTTAGGAGCAATGGGGACAGAGCAGCTCACCTTGAAATGAGACTGTCTGTCTTAGACAAAGCTGTCGAACACCTCAAGGATCTCTACAAGGATTTGAATGATGTAGTCAAAGAAATCAAAGCTCGCCAAGATATGTATACCGGGCGTTTAGGTGTTGAAAGCCCCTCGACCTCAGAAGCTCTCAAAGCTCTTGCATTAGAAGTCCATCAGCTCAACCAATTCAAAGACATGGCTACTGCCCACGCTGGGGATGTGAAGGATCAAAGGGCTCTCTATCTAGCCCTCGGAGGTATCCTAGTCATGGCTATTCCTACCATCCTGATAATCATCCACAAGCTAGGTCTAGGAGAGATACAATGAACCCGACACAGGTTGGAAACACTGTCAAGTCCCTATTGATTACGGCGGGCGTCAGTAGTAGTGCTATTGCTTGGATCTCAGACGATGTGTGGGTCGCTGTAGGTCTATTGGTGCTATCCTTAGGCGCTGCCATATGGCAGTGGGTGCAGAACAAAACCAAGAACCTCATTGTAGATCTTGACAAGTCACCTGAGGTGGCAGGTATTGTTCTTCATAGCACTCAGCTAGCCGATTCCATCCCTAGCCCTAAAGTGGTGTCCGTTGCCCAAGCTGAAGATGCCCTCACGCAAAAGGAGAAGACACAAAATGAGTCCCTTAAAAGCATCGCGCTCCCCATTAAGTCTAGACCAGCTCGCACAAGACGCAAGAAGAGTCTATGACTCTGCGGACGATCTCAATTCGATTTCAGAAGCCCAGGATGCTGTCAGGTCAATCTCTAAACTAATCTTTGACTTGATAGGGCTACTCAAGGTGCAGGTGGAGATTACCCATGCAACTAAACGCTAGCTCCCAAAAGAAGCTTGGGGACCTCAAGCCACAGCTGAAGGCTCTTGTAGAGAAGGCTGCTGAACTTGCTGGGAACGATCCCCGGTTAGACTTTGAGGTCGTGCAGGGTAACCGTACCCAAGCATATCAGAACCAGCTCTATGCTCAGGGGAGGAGCCGCCCAGGTAAAATTGTAACCTGGACCCGCAACTCCAAGCACATCGGTGGAGGCGCTATAGATTTTGCTGCTCTTAACCCCCAAGGTAAGATCACTTGGGACGATAAGCTCTATCCCCCAATAGCACAGGTCTTCCAGAAAGCTGCCGACCAGTTGGGGACAGGTATCGTGTGGGGTGGTACTTGGGATAATCATGACTGGGGGCATATCCAGTTAGACCCTAAGAAAGATGGCAAAGAGAGCAAGGCTGAATCTCAGGGTGTCAAAGAGGTTCCCGCTTACCCCACTCTCTCCAAGGGCTCTAAGGGAGAGAAGGTCAAGGCAGCTCAGATCCTTCTTACTCGAGCCGGCTTTTACAAGGGTGCTATTGATGGTGACTTCGGGCCAGCTACAGAAAGGGCTGTGAAGGACTTCCAAGAGAAAGAGCTCCTTACCGTCGACGGCAAGATAGGGCCCATGACCTGGAAAGCTCTTGCGGATCATTCAGAACTTCCTAAGGAGCCAGCCTTTGAGTCTCTCCCCCGGGGGGTTAAGACTACTGGTAAAGACTACGACAAGATTGTACGCTTCTATGAAGGCGAAGCTCTTCGGGCGTACAAGATCGGTAAGGGAGATTGGCACATCGGTGTTGGGCATTCAGCGGGCTCGAAGCGCGAACCAATCCCACACGAAGGCATGATCATCTCTAAGGAAGAGTCTGCAGAGACCTTCAAGAGGGATTCCCAAGTTTACATAGACCTGGTTAACAAGGTCATTACTACACCTCTGAACCAGAAGCAGTTCGATGCCCTGGTGAGTCTAGCCTTTAATCGTCAGAGGACTTTCGATCCCAAGTATTACAAGGGAGATGATGCTCAGCCTGGAGACAATCTGGTAGATGCTATCAATGCATCGGATTGGAACCGAGCTGATTTGGAATGGGCTGAACTCGTACAGTCCAAAGGACTAGACGGGGTATTCTACAAAGGTCTTGCCCTTCGTAGGCAGACCGAGCGCGACCTATTCAATGGCCGGCAATATGAACTACCCACCTCTTAACAAATGGAGACCACAATGAAAGCGTCTAAAGTCATAAGCTGTTTGCTTACTGCATTCCTCCTCATGGGCAACCTTGTTGCTCCTACCATTGTCTATGCTCAAGTCCCTTCTGCTACAGCAACTACTGTGGCCCCAGCTGCAGTGACTGTCCCTGCACCTATCCCCTCTGTCCCAGCAGCTAAGGACTCACCGGGGAATGTTATCTTCCCATGGGGAGAATGGGTACAGATGGTCTTGGGATATGTCCAGGAGATTGCTATCACAGTGGCTTTGGTGATGGTGCCTTTCTTGATGAAGGGTATGCCAGGTTGGGTTAGGATCTTGTTCTCACAGAACAGGATTAACGACCTTGTGGATCATGCTGTCAGGCAAGCTGTTGCAGGTGTCTCTGGAGCAGTTGAAGGCAAGCAGATGTCTATCCCTGTCACTAGTGATGTGGTTAGACAAGCTCTGGTCTACATGATCTCTCATGGTGAAGGTGTTGTTGCAGATGCAGCACAGTCGCTTCCTCAGCTGATCCTCAAAATCCTTGCTAGGGTTCCTGAGTCAGCAAACGTGCCTGCTGCTTACAATGCAACTAAGGCTGTTGCAGATGTGACCCCAAAGAGCGTGATCGAGCTTGCTGAGAAGCAAGACCTTGGGGATGTTGTCCGCAAGTATCTGTCACGCGTCAAAGCAACGCCTAAGAAGTAGTAACATAGCGTGGTGGGGATTGTGTTGGTGTCGGAAGAGGAGGTCCCAGCTAACTGCCAGCCCAGCTCGTGAGACCTCCTCCCGGCTTACTGGGGGCTTGTAGGAACCTCGACAGAGAGGGGAATACGAGCCCCCCTTTTTAGTTCCCATGGAAAATCCACCCAGCAATCTTGTGCTACCGCGACACTATAGAAATGCACAAATGCTTTACCTGCTGGTTTAGCGACTAGGCAATATCTGAAGGCTTGGGGATATACTTGGCCAATTAGAGCCATCGTTTGACCTGTGTCGGTGATGTCATCGACAAAGACGGTCGAGTTGTCATTATACTCACCACCAGGTGCTCGGATCACATAGAGTGGGGACTGCTGACGGTCATCACCATAAGACATGCAGTTGATGATGTCGATCCTTCTGACGTCTAGAAGGTACCCTAACATCTGACCAATGGCCATACCTCCACGGGTTACAGCTACGATCCTCTTAGGGAAAGGCGGCGTGAAAGAGGCAGTAAGGTCTTGGAGAAGCCTTTCTACACCTTTCCATGTCATCATTGAGGATGGATCTTCCATCAGGACAACCCTATCATCTCCACCTACAGGACAACCCTACCATCTCACCCTTCGTAATGTTAACGACGGGAGAGTTCTAAGAACTCTGCACGGGCCTCTGGTTTGGTTAAGAAACGACCACCCATTTTTGACGTGACTGTTGAGGAGTTGACATCTTTAACTCCCCTTAAGCGGACGCAGTGATGTGTGCATTCAAGCACTACCGCAACGTCGGGCGTGCCCAGAATAAAACTAAGGGCAGCATAGATCTGCTCTGTGAGACGTTCTTGCACCTGTGGTCGACGGGAGAAGAAGTCCACTACTCTGTTGAACTTAGATAGACCGATTATCTTGGTCGCTGGAATATAACCAACAGATGCTAGCCCGGTAAAGGGTATGAGATGATGCTCGCACATGCTCCAGACGCTCACCCCTTTAGACAGGATGATCTCGTCAGCATGCATCTCATTGGGGATAGTAGTACACTTGGGAAAGTTATTGTAATCCAATCCCCGGAATACTTCATTTACCCACATGCGGGCTACCCTATCAGGAGTGTCTCTTAAGGAAGAGTCTCCTATGTCAAGGGCAAAGGCTCGGAGCAGACACTCTACTAGCCCTCTAAGGTCTTCCATGTCTATCGCCTTGAGACTCCAAGTACCTGGGCCAGCATCTCGGGGAGTCTCAATGCCTAGATCTTTAAGACGCCTTCCGACGTTATAGCCCAGCAGAGAGTCAGTTTCTATGATTTCCATTACACACCTACCTTAGAATGAATACCATTTCTTATAGCGTTGCTTTGGGAACACAATCCCCTCTACCTGTTCTTGTAGATGTTCAGGAGTCTTGTCGTTGATAATGGTGAAGTCCTGGACGATGTTTGACAGTTCAGTCTCAGAGGGGTGAGAGGAGAACTCGTCATCTTCTTGGAAGGGCCTTACGATCCTGATGATGATGCCCCCAAGCTTCTTGACAGCTACAGCTTCATCTAAGTACCGTAGGTCTGTAGTCACGACTGACTCATGCAACAGGAACTGTCTAGCGACTTCTTGTTCCCAACGAATCACCCAGATGCCAGGATACTTATCTCTGGCGAACTGAGCAACCTCCTGCATTAACTTCCGAGGGGTTTGGTATGGCCAGCGCTCAAGGATCTTCTGCTTGAGTAGAGGATCGTTCATCTCTTCAGCCTGAAGACCGAACATTGTATGGCAAACCATCCTCACTGGCTGAGCAAGGGACACCATCTTGTAGCCTTGGCTTCTGAGAGACTGCGCAGCAGTATCTTTGCCATGATACTTCTTGCCGGTAAATGCGACAAGTCTATTCTTGGTCATATTATTAGGCCCTCAACTTTGCTGGAGTAACGCCTTCTTGATCTTGGTAACGCCCATTGTAAGGAGTCCGGGGGGTCTCAATCTTCTGGAACTGGATCTGAGCAATAGGCATCAGCTCTCTCAGGACGATAGTGTGAGGACCTTCGTTAGAGATCTCGATGGTAATTTGACCTCTCCAGCCTGGCTCCAGGATGGTATTTTTTATTTGGAGTCCTAGTCTGGCTAGAGTGGACTTGTCTTTAACAGACCCTTCGATGTTGCTTGGGAGGGCGATAGTCTCATGGGTATAGCCTAGGACAAACTCATGTGGGGCAAGAAGATATCCTGCCACATCGATCTTGACAGGCTTGACACTTTCTGGTATGATGCCGTTCACAGGGTCGATAAGAGTACTGCCATACCACTTGGCGATAGAATCTCCCAGTCTAACATCGTACCCACATGTTCCCAGACCATATGAGAGAGCACCTGAATACCTTTTCTCTCCTACGAAGGGGTGGACAATTCGTGCTTCTTCGATTTGAATGTCGTTCATTAACATGGCGGGGGTACCTCCTCTACCCACAGGTTGAGTATGCACAGGAAGGACAAGTGGAACATCCTTCACGGCGCACCATTGTAGCGAAACATTTAGGGCAAGTGCTAGGTGCACCAGCTGGTCTGCTCGAGGGTTCTTTCTTGAAAGTCTTGGCAAAGTGCTCTTGCAGAACCTCGGCTATTCTAGCTGGCAGGGAACCTACCCGCCTCTTACCAATCCATGCAGAATCGTGAGTGGACTGGATCTGTAGGAGCTCCTCAATGATCTTCATCGGGTCATCACTCTTCCTGACGATGCGAGAGATCAACACCGACAGAGCGATCACCCATTCCTGATACCTGGCATCCTTAGAGGAGATGAAGACCTCGAAAGGTCTACCTCTGCACTCATTGATTGTCAGGTAGATTGCAGAGTCCCAGCTTGGCCACTTGATCTTGTATGTGACGCCCACTAGAGCGTCGGGTCTAACAGACTTAGAAGGGTCGCTAAGGATAGCGCCGCGTACATCAGAAGGGCGGTAAGTAGTACAACCCTTACAACCCTTCTCGTAAGCAAGGGTGTAGACTTCTTGGAAGTCCTCGAAAGACATTGTCTCAGGACAGTTGATAGTTTTTGATACGGATGCATCTATCCACTCCTGACATGCTGCCTGAATTCTTACATGTTCATCTACCGTTAGATCTTCGGCGACCACCATGTAGTCAGGCAAACCATTTCCGTTGATATTTGACTTACTGACCCTATGGTAGAGCATTGAACTGTACGACCGCTCTTCGTATTCCTTGAAGCTATCGTCTCCTTGACGTACCTTACGCTTCTGCGTATGGGAGAATGTTGGTTCAATGCCTGAGGAGAGATTACCATATAGAAGGCTAGTAGTACCAGTAGGAGCGATAGTAAGAAGTACCCCATTGCGAATCCCCTTATGATGAATCCTCTCTACCAGTTCAGAAGGTAATCTCTCACCAGCAAAGCCTTGGAAGAACTTTGAGTCATCGAACAGATGGAAGGAGCCTCGCTCCTCGGCAAGCTTGGAGGAGGCTTCATAGGCTGTGAGACAGATGGCTTTCATTATGTCTCTAGTCATTACAATGGAATGACCTGAGCCATACCTGATCTGTAGCTGGGCTAATGCATCTCCTAGTCCTGATACGCCAAGTCCTAATCTTCTTTTGAGACGTTCCTCCTCTGCCTGATCGTCTGTTGGGTATTGTGTTCGCTCGATCACATTGTCTAGGAAGCGTACTCCTAATGCCACCACTTTCCTGAGAGTGTCGAAATCAAAGCTCGCCGCACCAGTAAAAGGCTTCTGTACAAGGCGAGCAAGATTAACGGCGCCAAGATTACAAGTGCCATTAGCAGGAAGAGGTTGCTCTCCGCACGGATTGGTGCAATGGATGTGCTCGGCATACTTGAGGTTGTTGAGGTCATTGATTCGGTCAATGAAGATCACTCCTGGTTCGCTATATACATAAGTCGAGGCGGTAATAGCATCCCACAAGACTCTAGCTGGCATCCGCTTGTATATGTGCTGTGTGTTGCCTTCATCGTCCTCGAATTTGTCGACGACGGTAGCAGAGGCTGGCGGTACACTAAAGTATAGTTCCCATTCTGCATCATCCTGAACCGCGGCCATGAAGGCATCCGAAATGAGAATGGACACGTTGAAGTTAGTAAGACGTCCTTTAGAGTGCTTGGCTTTGATGAAATCCAGCAGGTCGGGATGTGTATCATTCATCGTCCCCATCATTGCGCCTCTACGCTCCCCCGCGCTTTTAATAGTAGCACACATGCTATCCCACATGTCCATAAAAGGGAGAGGACCGGAAGCAATAGATCCTGTACGATATAGGTTAGCTCCTGAGGGCCTTAAAGAGGAATAGTCCATCCCAATGCCGCCACCTTGTTGCTGAGTGAGCATGGCTACCTTCAGAGCATCTGCAATGCCTTCCATGCTATCCAAGATATCTGGGGAGACGTAACAATTCATCATGGTCACCCTATTCTGGGTGCCTGCGCCTGCGAGGATCCTGCCTCCAGGCATCCACAGACCTTGAGACATCATGTTGTAGAATGACTCTTGAGAGCTCGCCTTGTCATCATCTAGAGAGATGTCTTTGGCAACACGGCGGAAAGTGTCGTTGACGCTGCTGTCCCCCTGGCGGCGATATTTAGTTTGCCAGACATCTTTGATGATGGGGGAAGTTTCTGTCAGCTCTGTGATGGAGGGATGGCATGGATCAACGTAAAATAATGGCTCAACCACGGCTCTCTCCGGTAGGTTCTAGTTAAAGGTTCTAGATACTAGGTGCCCAGGGATACCCTAGGTACTTCGTGACCAGGGATACCCTAGACTCTTCGTAATCTACTTACGTTGGAACTTAGAGATAGTTCCCGCACTAGACTTCTTAGGATCACTCACACGGCCATGTTGAACTAACTCGTTCTGTAACATAGCGGTCAGAGTGTAAAGACCTCTGGTGGGGTTTAGTGTACAGAGTAGTTTGTGGATAGTTGTGATGGCAGCACCAGTAGTCATTGCGATGCCACGACCTCTCGCAGCTGAGGAGACCCTCCAATAGGCTCCGGTCTTCTCCTCTAAACTCGGAACCTTCACGATAGCTGGTAATGTCATATGACTTCTCCGCCTCCTCCCTTAGCTTAAAATCGAGTGAACCCTCTATATATTATTATAAAGCACTTTCTAAAGTTTTCAAGTGGCAAAATTAGGGCAAAAGAGAGTCCATCTTTTGCCCCAGACCCCAGCGTGTACCCATCTTGCAATCTACCTTGAACGGGATTCTTGTGAGCCCCCACTCCTTAGGAGTTGCAACAAAACTTGGCTCAACAATCTCTCTGACCTCTCGAATCCGCTCGGGATTATCTGGACACTCAACGACGAATGAGTCATGTACAAGGTTAACGATGTATGCCCCTAACATCTCCAGTTGGAGGTACGTCTTGATGGCTGTGACAAGAGTGATGTCTGAAGCACAGGATTGATGTGGGAAGTTAGCTGCTTCGTTCTGCAGACTCTTAAGACGGGCTAAAGAGACAGCACCATGTCTCTTCTTCCTCCCGAACACGGTGATCAGACTCTTACCTTGAGAGGGGGTTCTCCGACAGGCATCAATGAATTGCTTGGCTATGGGAAATCCTTTGAACCACCAATCGATCCACTCTCTGGCTTCAGAGGTAGGAACCTTGAACTCGTCGGCGATAGAGAACTCTTCTCGTCCGTATACGATCCCGAAGTTCAAGGCCTTCGTACGCATGTAGTCTTCTAGAGCACCTTGATAGACGGGGTCTGAAGGATCCTTTATGGCATATCGCTCTGCCCAGTTAGGCCAAAGCTTCTTTGAGACCTCATGGTGTAAGGAGAGCTGATTGGACTCGTAGATACGACAAAACTCCGGGTCACCAGAGAGCG
>Ga0074062_10051171_pt1 | contig 8940 bp, 10 predicted proteins | sample SoimicmetaTmtHMA_FD_74473 | JGI IMG/M metagenome (GOLD analysis project Ga0074062, IMG submission 74473) | Soil and rhizosphere microbial communities from Centre INRS-Institut Armand-Frappier, Laval, Canada - Soil microcosm metaTmtHMA... | ecosystem: Engineered > Artificial ecosystem > Soil... | reverse complement strand
TTTCTCCTGGACCGCATTGGGCACCCACGAGTAGATGCCGTGCGCGATGATGTAGTCGAATTGACCGAAGCTGTCGTCGATGTCCATCACGGCAGCGGCCGCTTCTCGGGCGGACGCGAGTCCTCGGGCTGGCTTTCGTCGAACGGCAATGACGGCTCCGCCGGTTGAGCGAACGGCTCCGCGATCGGCGGCATTTCATCAGGCCTGCCTGGCTCAGGATAGTCCGCGTTGGACGGATGAAGCCGCATGATGCGCTCGTTCTCCTCGCGCCAGCGCTTTTCCATTTCCTCGAGCTCGGCTTCGCGCATCATGGTCTCGAGCCCGGCCGTGAAGTGCCGCGCCATGCCGCGCGCTCGTCCTACCCAGTACCCTACGGCGCGCATGACCTTGGGCAGGTCCTTCGGCCCGATGAAGACGAGCGCCAGGACCGCGACGATGACGAACTCGGTCGAATCGACGCCGAACATTTCTGCCCTTTCCGGGCTTTAGCGGGTTTCGTCGTCCCGCGGTGCGGGCTCGGTGGGTCGTGGCGTCACGTCGATCGGTTCGCGCGGTGCTTCGTCACGCGGGATCTGGCGCGGCGGCTCGTTCCGGCGCTGATCGTCATAGCGCCTGCCCTTCTCGTCGTCCTCGTCGGCCATGCCTTCCTTGAAGCTCTTCATGCCCTTGGCGACGTCCTTCATCATGTTCGAGAAGCGATTGCCGCCGAACAACAGCAGAAGAAACAGCCCGAGGATGATCCAGTGAATGAGGCTGAAGCCGCCCATGAAAAAACTCCTTTGCGGCTATCTAGTCCGCTTCCTCTTCGCTTTCCAGTTGAAGCTGCCCAAGCGATTCCATCACGGACTCGTCGAGCGGGTCAAGCAGCCCCGCAGCCTTCAAGTCGTCGATTCCAGGCAGGTCGAGGCGCGAGCCGAGCCCGAAGTGACTCAGGAATTCCTGGGTCGTTGCATAGAGCAACGGCCGGCCGGGGCCCTCCCTGCGCCCGGCCGGCCGCACCCAGCCGGCGTCCATCAGCACGTCGAGCGTGCCCTTCGAGATCTGGACGCCGCGGATCGCCTCGATTTCTCCGCGTGAGACCGGCTCGTGATAGGCGATGATTGCGAGCGTCTCTGTGGCCGCGCGGGACAGGCGCCGGACTTCCTCGCGGGTCCGGCGCAGCAAATGAGCAAGATCGGGCGCGGTCTGGAAATGCCAGCGTCCGCCGCGCTCGACGAGCTCGATACCGCGCCCTTCATAATGCTGCGCGAGCTGGCCGAGCGCGATCTCGATATCGCCTTCGCCGACATGCGCCGTCAGGTCCTCGACGGTCAGCGGCTCCGCTGATGCGAACAATGTCGCTTCGATGGCGCGCATCAGTTCGTCCATCACGCCGCCCTCTTGAGGCGGATCGGCGCAAAGGCCTCGTCCTGTTGCAGCTCGAGCCGCCCCCTGCGCGCAAGCTCAAGCGCGGCAAGGAAGCTCGAGGCGAGGCACGAGCGCCGGAATTGCGGGTCTTCGGTCGCCGGCAGGAATGTCTCGAGGAACGTCCAGTCGAGTGCCATGCCGATCATCTTGGCGACCCGCTCGATGGCCTCGTCGAGGGTCATGACCGAGCGCGCATGGACGACGTGCATCGCCGGCTGGTTGCGGGCGCGGATCACACCGTATGCAGCGAACAGGTCGAAGTCGCGCACCTGCCATGCCGATTTGCGGACCAACCGAAGCCCCTCCGGTGCGCCGCGCAGGAAGACGTCGCGGCCGATTCGGTCGCGGCCAAGCAGCCGCGCCCCTGCCTCGCGCATTGCGCCAAGCCGCTGCAGCCGCATCTGCAGTCGCAGGGCGATCTCTTCAGGGCTTGGGTCCTGCTCTGGGTCCTTGGGCAGCAGCAGGCAGGACTTGAGGTAAGCGAGCCACGCCGCCATCACGAGATAATCGGCCGCGATCTCCAGCTTCAGCGCGCGCGCGTTGGCGAGATAGGTCAGATATTGCTCGACCAGCTGCAGGATCGAAATCTGCGCGAGGTCGACCTTTTGCGCACGCGCGAGGTTGAGCAGCAGGTCGAGCGGGCCCTCCCACCCGTCGAGCGTCAGGTTGAGCTCATCGGACTGGCGGACCGGCGGTGAGTCGAAATCCTCGTCCACGGCGCGAGAATATCAATAGCTGGTGGCCATGCGAAGACGCAGCCACATTATCTCGTGGATAACTAGGCCAGCGCCAGCAATTGGTCGCGGGTCGCGATTGCCTCTGCGAAGTTCGCCCCCTCTATCTCGATGCGCGTGCCCGCCATCGCCCGCACCAGCCGCTCGGCACCCTCCAGGCTGATCTCGCCGATCTTGCTCGCAACATCGATATTGTCGGCGAGCACCCCGTTGCAGGGCAGCGCGACATCGCAGCCGGCGGCAACGCAGGCCGCGGCGCGCTCGCCTGGCGTTCCCTTCAAGGCCTGCATGTTGGTGTCGTCGGTCATCAGCAGGCCGTCAAAGCCGATGCGCTCGCGGATAATATCGCGGATCACGATTGGCGACTGGCTCGCCGGCCGCTCCGGGTCCCAGGCGGTGTAAACGACGTGCGCGACCATCGCCATTGGCGCCGAGGCCAGGCGCTCGAACGGCTCGACATCGATCTGGAGCTCTTCGTCGGACGCCTCGACCACCGGCAGCTCGTGGTGACTGTCGACCAGAGCGCGGCCGTGGCCGGGGATATGCTTGATGATGCCGATAACGCTCGCGGTCGCGAGCCCATCCAGCGCTGCCCGCCCGAGCGCCGCCACCTGCATCGGGTCGGACCCCAGTGACCGGTCGCCGACGATGTCGGTCGCACCGGGCTGTCGCACGTCGAGTACCGGAAGCGCATCGACATTGACGCCGACCGAGCGGAGCATCAGGCCGATCGCCCGCGCATTCGCGCGGACCGCCTCGATCGCCGACGAGGGCGCGGTGCGGTAGAGATCGCCGAACCGCTCCGCCGCAGGAAAGGCAGGCCATTCCGGAGGGCGCATGCGTGCTACGCGCCCGCCTTCCTGGTCGATCAGGATCGGCACGTCGTCCCGCCCGGTCAGCTCGCGCAGCGAGTCGGTCAACCGCAGCATCTGCTCAGTAGACTCGCAATTGCGGCGGAACAGAATGAAGCCCGCCGGGTCCGCATCGCGGAAGAAGCGGCGCTCGTCGTCGGTCAGCGCGGTGCCGTCAAAGCCGTAGATTGCTGTCTGCATACCTACGGAACGAAGCAATTCTCGCCTGCGGCACGAAGCGTTGCGCAGACTTGCTTCGCGTCGGCGGGTGACGCGGCCCCGGCGCGGAGCCGAATCCCGCCCGAGAAGGGCACCATCATCTTGTTCATGGCGGCGACGCTCGGGAAGCGTGACGACAGCGCCGTCCACGCCCGCTCGGCCTGTGCCTGGTTGGCGAATGCGCCGAGCTGGACCACGCTGCCCGGCGCTCCGCTCGGCTTGGGCTCCGGCGGCACCGGCTCCTTTTTCTCGTTCGGCGGCAATGTTTTCGGCACTTCCTTGACCGGCTTGGCGACCGGCGCCTCGGGCATTTTGTTGAGGTCGAGCTGCGAATCCTTGTCCTCGCCGGCGCTGGTCTCGAACGCCGTCTCGCTTTCGCCGGCGATGTCGAGGCCGCCGCTCGTCGGTGGCTTCACCTTGTACGGACCGGCCGGCGCATGGATTAGCTCGGGCGGGCCGTTCACCGCGGCATTGCGGCGGCCGATCCAGAAGAAGGTCGCGGCGACGATCGCCGCCGCCAGCAGGACAACGAGCAGCGCCGCGAGCATCTTGCGCGCCGAAATCCCGCGCGGCTCGTCCTCATCCTCGACCGGGGCAAGCCACGGCAGCGGCTCGTCGAAGGCGCGGTCGTCGCTCACGCCTGGGCCGACACGCCAATGACGACGCATGGCTCGGCGATCATCCGCATCCGCTGGCACAGCACTGCGGAATGCGCCTGCGACGTCGTGCCCATCTGCAGCCGGTAATAGACCTGACCGTTGCGCAGCGACTGCACCGGTACCACCAGCGCCGGCAAATGCTTCAGCGCCGGATTTACCTTCGTGATCGCCCACCAGCCGCGCTTCGCCTGGTGGACTGACGAGAAGGCTCCGACGCGGACCAGCCGCCCGGCGGCGCCGTCGACGATCCGCACCGGCCAGGGCTCTATCGTGCTTAGCGGCACGGCCTTGGGCGCTTCATCCGCCTTGGGAGCATCCGTAGCGCGCTGCGCCTGCACGCGCCTGATGACGAGCGGCTGCTCGATCACCGGCGTCGGCGGAGCGACGATCGGCTCGACCTCGGGCGGTGCCGCGAGTTCGACTTGCGGCTGGGCGGGCTCGACGGGTCGTGCCGCCGGCAGGCGAACCGTCGCGGCCTTCTGCGCCGCTGGAGCCGGCAGAACATTCTCTTGGGCATCGCGAGCGCCGAAACAGAAGGCCAGTCCCGCGACCACCGGAGCCGCGAACAACAGCGAAGCAATCAGGCCGCGCGGCCGGCGCTTCGTCGCCTGCACTATCGGTTCGTCAGGGAGCCACGGCAGCCGGTCCGGTCCGGCAGCCGCCTCGGCGCGGCTCATCTCAACGCATCTCCTCGGTTGCGGCGACCCCCATGAGGTCGAGTCCGCTCCTAATGATCTGCGCGATTCCCATCGCGAGTTCCAGCCGTGCGCGCGAAAGTTGGGGATTATTTTCAACCAGGAAGCGGCGCGCCGGGTCGTCGTTGCCGCGGTTCCACAGCGCGTGGAACTCGGCTGCAAGGTCATAGAGGTAAAAGGCGATGCGGTGCGGTTCGTGCGCCATCGCCGCGCTCTCCACCGTGCGCGGATATTGCGCCGCGCGCTTGACCAGCGCCAGCTCCTCCTCGTCGAGCAGCAACAGGTCCGCCGGCGCCGACAAGTCCACCCCTGCCTCGGCCGCCTTGCGCTTCAGCGAGCTGACGCGGGCGTGCGCATACTGGACGTAAAAGACTGGATTGTCCTTCGACGCCTCGACCACCTTGGTGAAGTCGAAGTCGAGGGGAGCGTCGGCGCGTCGCGTCAGCATTATGAAGCGGACGACGTCCTTGCCGACCTCGTTCACCACCTCGTCGAGAGTTACGAAATCGCCGGCGCGCTTACTCATTTTGACCGGCTCGCCGCCGCGGAACAGCCGAACCATCTGGACCAGCTTGACGTCGAGGTCGACGCGCCCATCGGTCAGCGCTTTCACCGCCGCCTGGACGCGCTTGACGGTCCCGGCATGGTCGGCGCCCCAGATGTTCACGAGATGGTCGGCATTCTTCGCCTTGCGCCAATGATAGGCCGCGTCGGCGCCGAAATAGGTCCAGCTGCCGTCCGACTTCTTCATCGGACGGTCCTGGTCGTCGCCGAACCGGCTCGACCGGAACAGCGTCAGCTCGACCGGTTCCCATTCGTCGTGCGGATCGAGGCTCTTGGGCCGCTCGAGTGTGCCTTCATAGACTAGGCCCTTGCCGCGCAGCACATCCATGCCCTCGTCGACCGCGCCATTCTCATGAAGCTCTGCTTCGGAGGAAAACATGTCGTGGTGGATGTTGAGCAGGCCGAGGTCGTAGCGGATCAGGTCGAGCATCGCCTTGATCGCCGCCTTGCGAAATATCGGCAGCCATTCGCTTTCCGCCGCCTCGGCATATTGGTCGCTATATTCGGCGGCGAGGATCGTCCCCACCGGCTGAAGGTATTCGCCGGGGTACAACCCCGCGGGGATCTCGCCGATGTCCTGCCCGAGCGCCTCAAGATAGCGGAGGTGCACCGAACGCGCGAGCGTATCGACCTGCGAGCCTGCGTCGTTGACATAATATTCCTTGGTGACGCGAAAGCCCGCCGCTTCGAGCACGCGAGCCAGACTGTCGCCGACCACCGCGCCGCGGCAATGGCCCATGTGCAGCGGCCCGGTCGGGTTGGCCGAGACATATTCGACATTGACCCGCTCGTTCTTGCCGATGGTCGAGGTGCCATAGGCGTCGCCCTCGCGAAGGATGGTCTTCAGCTCGTCGCGCCAGGCGTCGGGTGTCAACCGGAGGTTGATGAAGCCGGGCCCGGCGACCTCGACCGAGGTGACCGGCGGCAGCGCCTCCAGCTTCGGCTTGATCGCCTCGGCGAGCGCGCGCGGACTGGTCCCGGCAGCCTTCGCCAGCACCATCGCCGCATTGGTCGCGAGGTCGCCATGCGCAGCGTCGCGCGGCGGCTCGACCGTCACGTTTTTGCGGTCGATTTCCGCCGGCAAGGCGCCGTCGGCAACGAGGTCGTCGAGCACTCCGTCAAGGAGCGCGGCATATTGGGCGTAAAGGCTCACGTCAGGCTCGGGTCATTCAACAATTTAGTGATTGCCGCGCCCTAGCCCACCCTTCGCCGCGCGTCACGTGCGGCACATCAACCCTCTGCCGCGAGTGAGGCCGTCCCTCTCAGCGACCGTGCAAGAAATTTCACTTTCGTCGCCTGGCTTAGAAGCCACGCTCCGGAGCCGGCGGCGGCGGCGGAGGAGGCGGAGGCGGCGCCGGGCAGCTCGCCGTTGCCAGGATAACCGTGCCAAGGGCATGTCTGCGTGGCAGGCGGCGGTGGAGGCGGCGACGTTGGCTCCATTCTCGCCAACAGCGAACGTCGCTCGAACCCTTTGCACACCGGTTGGTAAGCATTTCGGTCTAATTCGGGCCCGAGATCGAGCTGGGAGGCCTGTAATGAAGCCGTATATCCTCGGAGCGATAGCCGTTTGGTTCCTCATGGGCTTTTCGGGAGCGATCCTGCTCGGCCAGCAGCGGATCAACGCCCCGACCATCGTCAGCGGGCCGGTCGCCCTGTGGGACGGCATCAATTCCGAGCGACTAATAAACAATCAGTAACGCTGATTGCGGATTGCTTGACAGGTTAGCAAGCAGATGCCCCATTGCCGTATCGCGGGGGCGGAATGCAGGATCAGCCGGCTGAATCCGACAAGGCTGTAACGCTTTTCCTGAGCTATGCCCGGGCCGACAGCGCCGTCGCGCAGCGCCTCGCCTCCGCGCTGGAGCGTGCTGGGTTCACCCTCTGGTGGGATGCGATGATCGCGGGCGGGGAAGCCTATTCGCGCTCGATTTCAGACGCCCTTGAGAAGGCGGACTTAGTCATCGTCTTATGGTCGAAACGCTCGGTCGAATCCGACTGGGTCAAGGACGAAGCCGGGCATGGCCGCGATCGACATCGCCTGATCCCGCTATCGGTCGACGGCACCCAGCCGCCGCTGGGTTTCAGGCAATATCAGGTTATCGACCTAAGCCACTGGCACGGACGCAAGGACGCTCCGGAAATCGCGGCGATCCAGCGCGCAATTCAATCCGTCCTGCACGGCGAACATCCGATGCAGGGGCCCGCACCAACCGGGGTGTCGCGCCGGACGGCGCTGATCGGCGGATCGACAGCGGTTGCTGCGGTTGCGGCCGGCGGCGCGTGGTTCGCCTGGGAACGGGGATTCATCGGCGCGCGCGGCCCGCTCAGCATCGCCGTGCTGCCGTTTCGAAATCTCAGCGGCTACCGAGCCCAGGACTATTTCGCCGACGGCCTGACCGAGGAGGTTCGCAACGCCCTGACGCGCATTCCCGCCCTTCGCGTGCTGGCCGGAACCTCGTCGGCCAAGGCCAACGAGGAGCACGGCGACGTCAAGGCGATCGCGACCGACCTCGGCGTCGGCTACCTTCTGTCGGGCTCGGTCCAGCGGTCCGGCGACGTCGCCCGCATTGCAACGGACCTCGCCGATGGCCGGACCGGCTTTTCGCGCTGGTCCGAAAGCGTCGACCGCAAGATCACCGACATCTTCGCGGTCCAGAGCGAGATTGCGAGCACCGTTGCGGAAAAAATGTCGGTTCAGGTCGCCACCTCGGCGCCGGCGCCGGGCGGAACGAGGAACGTCGAAGCCTATGAGCATTATCTGCAGGGTCAGGCGCTGTTCAACCTCGCGAAGGACGAGTCGAGCGACCGATCGGCGCTGACCAATTTCGAAACGGCGATTGCCGGGGATCCCAGGTTCGCGCTTGCTCACGCTGGGCGATCGCGGACGCTGGCGGTGATCGCCGGCGAGCATGCGACTGCAGACCAAGTGAAGCCCCTCTATGCCGCAGCCGTTGCCGCGGCGCGTCAAGCAATCGAGATCGCGCCCGATCTTGCCGAGGGCCATCTCGCCCTCGGCTACGCGACCTTCGCCGGACAGCTCAACGTTCGTGGCGCCTGGCCATCCTACCAACGCGCCTATAGCCTCGGGTACGGCAATGCCGACATTGCTTTGCTCTATGCATTATACTGTTCCCGCGCCGGGCGTCCGGCCGAAGCGAAGGCCGCGGTGGAGCGCGCGGTGCTGCTCGATCCACTGAATGCGAGGGCTTTTCGCGCGGAGGGATCGGTTGCCTACGCCGGTCGCCGGTACGCGGACGCACTCGCGCCGTTGCGGCGGGCATTGCAGCTCAATCCGAAGATGACCTTCGCTCACTCGCTCCTGGGAAACTCACTGCTTGAGCTCGGTCGAACCGGCGAGGCAGTCAAGGAGTTCGAGGCTGAGCCCGACATCCAGTTTCGGCTGACAGGGCTGGCCATCGCCGAGCGTAGGCAGGGAAATCAACCGGCGGCCGACAAGGCGTTCGCGGACCTTCAGTCGCAAGTCGGCGATGCCGCTGTCTACCAGCAGGCCGAGGTCCTGGCGCAATGGGGCCGCGCCGCCGAAGCCTTCCAGAAGCTTGGCCGTGCGCTCGAGGTCGGCGACTCGGGGCTTACCTACGCACCGACCGACGTCATGCTCGACCCGATCCGGCGGGATCAGCGATTCGCGCGCATTATCAAGGCGTTAAACGCGTAGTCGGCCAGACGTATCGCGAATTGCGATTCCGTGAGATTATTAGGCTCGATTGCTCGCGAAGGAGACATCAATGATCACCGGCGGAAAGCCAGTCACCGACGAGTCCAACGAAGTGCTCGGGGCAGACGATCTGAG
>Ga0074062_10037608_pt1 | contig 9130 bp, 8 predicted proteins | sample SoimicmetaTmtHMA_FD_74473 | JGI IMG/M metagenome (GOLD analysis project Ga0074062, IMG submission 74473) | Soil and rhizosphere microbial communities from Centre INRS-Institut Armand-Frappier, Laval, Canada - Soil microcosm metaTmtHMA... | ecosystem: Engineered > Artificial ecosystem > Soil... | reverse complement strand
TTTCATGACGTGCGGTCGTGGCGGAACTGGTAGACGCGCAGCGTTGAGGTCGCTGTGGCCGAAAGGCCGTGGAAGTTCGAGTCTTCTCGACCGCACCAGCATGAAAGCAAGGTCAGTCCGGGGGACTAATCGCTTTCTTGCTCGAGGCGCTGCCTACATCCCGGTCTTCGGCACGTCGGCCGCGGCGATGCGCGGCTGGACGCGCGCCTGGATGGACCCGAGGCGGACGATCGACTTTTCGGTCGTCACCTTCACCGAAACGTCCAGATCGGAGGCGATTCCGGCTGCTGACGCCGAGGCCGGGCTGACCCGCAGCCGGTATGAGCCGTAAGGCACGCGCTCGAACAGGAAGAATCCGTCAAAGTCGGAGCGGGCGGTACCTACCGCCTTTCCCGAGCCGTCAACCAGCTCGAGATCCACGCCTTCGTAGCCGAGCTCGCCGCTCTTGATCAGCGCGCCTTCGACATCGCCGCCGCCGACCAGCGCAATCGCGACATCGGCCGCGACGCCCGGCCGCGGAACGACAACCTGGATTGCCTTCTTCGGCACCAGCATCGGGTCGTCGAGGCTGGTCACGTCGATTCCGACGGGCACGGGAACGAAAGCGGTCAGGCCGCCGATCGTCACCGAACCCTTGGCGTCGGTCTTGCGCTGCGTCTGCCGCGGCCCGGTCGTGATCAGCGCGCCTTTCTCGAGTGGTTCGCCGGGATCGAGCCGGCCGTTCCCGTTTTCGTCACGGAAAACGGTCGCATGGACCATTCCGCCCTCGGCCATCGGCTGGCGCGACAGCGTCAACCCATGGCGCGGATCGAGCGAAAAGTTGAGGTTGAAGCCAAGCGCGACGTCGCCCTTGGTCGTCGCCTCGCCGGTCAGGGCCAGGGCGAAGGATTGCATGCGCATGATGTGCGTGAGCCTCGCCCGGCCGCGGTTCTGCACCCGGTCATAGGCGAGCACGCCCTCCCAATCGCTTTCTTCCGACGCGGACCAGTAAGCCGAGAGCTCCGCGCTGCGGAACCGCGCTGACGGTTTGACGTCGAACTCGGTCGATCCGCGAATGCGGACGGGCCCCACATGGCCGCTGCCCAGCAGTCCGATCCTGAACTCCCCGGGGGTTGGCGGCCCGGTTGGCGCTTCATCCTTGCGATAGCGGACTTCGGCGCCGAGATTGAAGCGGTCGATCGTGGCCGACAGGCGGCTGGCGGCCTCCAGCGTTCGCGATCCGTCGGCATGTTGTGCGAAATGCGCCTCCGCGTGGGCCGGAATCAACGTGTTGCCCACCTTGATTGGCGTATCGAGGCCCGCGCGCACCTCGCGTGAGGTCTGCGGCGTACCACTTCCCTGCAAATGAAAATCGTTCGCGATAAGCGCGTCGACGTTGACATAAACTGGGCCGAATTTGCCCAATAGCTGGGCGTGAGCCGCCGTTCCGCCAGTCGATTCGCGCGACGCGCTGACTTCGAGGATGGCATTGCCGACCGAACGGCGGACGGTACCTTCGACGAAGGTCAGGCGCTGGTCGTCAATAAGCATCGCCCGCGCGAGCACACCAACGCTCGTGCGGGTATCAAGCCCATGCTCGACTGACAGCGCGGCCTGTCCGCGCGTGAAGCCCCCGTCGGGTGGCTTCTCCAGCGAAATGAGGTCGCGACTGGGCTGGTTTGCACCGAGCCAGTACCAGGTCTTGCCCTTGGGCACATTGTCCTGGGCGACGTCGATCAGTTCCTCGCGTTCGCGCACCTGCCCCTGCGGGCCATAGAGCACGACGCGCACAGTGTTTTCGCCATAGAGCAACTGCACGTCATCGAATGCGTAACGCTGTGAGGCGTCGGACTTGGCGAAGCCGAGAAGCTCGCCGTTGCGATAGATTTCCGCCTCCCAGCCGGTCGGGAGATCTCCTTCGAGCCGCGTCCGGTCGAATGCCGTGCGCGCCGTCAGAGGCCGGTTGGTGACGACGGCGCCGCGGCCGGCAGCGACGGCACCAGTGAGCCTCGTGTCGAACCCTTCGACGTCACCGAACCCCACATGCGTCGCCTTCAGCGGGCCGAGCAGGCGGGCGTCGGGATCCGAACGGAAAACGCGCAACCTCAACAGGTTGGGCATGCCGCTCGAATCCGTCGAAATCTGCGAATCGTAGGACAGATGCGCGATCTCGCCGGCTGCATAGACCGAGCTCTGGCGGTCGACCTTGACGCCATTGCTGGCGCGATAGGTGAGGCCGCCGCTGACGACAAAATCGAGCGCCGGGGCCCGCCACATGCGGTACGGAACACGCACCTGCGGCAAGGTTGCGAGGTCGAAGCTGGCCTTGTGAAGATGGGCGGCGCGCTGCTTGCGCTCCATCGCCAGCTCGACTGGCAATTTCTCGTCGGACTCGAGCGTCAGCAGCGAACCCGAGGTCATCGGCTTCACCGTGACTCCAAACCAGCGGCCGAGCGCGCTCGTCTGGACGCACCAGCCTTCTGGCGTCTCGCGGACGGTTCCCGGCGCAATCGCTTCGCTCTTCGTGCCATAGCTCGCCTGGAGCGACGCCATGTCGATCGCGATCTTGTTGTTTTCCTTGAACGCCCATCCGCTCGCCTTCCGAGCGGTCAGGTCGATGCGCATCGGGACATCGAGCGCGGTCAGAAAGTCGCCTAAGACGACACAAGTGCCTTCCGGCGGGTTGTAGGCGCGCACCGTGTCGCCCAGCCGGAGCTGGTGAATGTTGATGTCGAGCAGGAATTGCTCGTCAGGATCCGCCTTCCAGGACTTTGATTCAGCGAGCGGCGCGGTCCCGCCGACGCTGCCGGCGCCGAGGGCAAGGAGCAGCGCCGCCTTGCGCAGCCAGAAACGGCCGCCGAACATCGGTTTGTTCCGCTAGCCCGTCGCGCCCCTAGCGGAGCACCGCCTGGGTCTGAGCAAGCAGGTGCGAGCCGTCGTCGAAAGTCTCGACATATTCGACGGTTACGGGGCCTGTGAGGCCGGTCTTGTAGGCCTCGGCCAGGGGAATCGCGACATGGCGCTGCGGCACTTCGGTGTAGACCGCAATCCCCTTCATCAGCGCGATGGGCGTTTTCACGCCCGCCTTGAGCACCCGGACCTCGCCATAGGTCGAGCGATTACCGGTGCGGGTGAGGTCGAAGCCGAGCACGTCACCATTGGCCTTATGCTCGAGCTGAACGTTGGCGATTCCGGCCGCCGCTTCGAGGTTGCCGAGACGGATGATGACCGGGATGGTCACGCCGTAGATAGGCGTAAGCTGGAACTGGACGCCCTTTGGCGCTTCGCCAGTCGGCTGAACGACCGGGTTCGCCGGCGGAATGGCACGAAACAGCATGTGAACGCGATATTCGCCGTCGGGCAGGCCCTGCGGCGGACGAGCGGCGATGCGGATCGCCTGCGGCTCATGCGGCGCGAGGGTGACCTTGCGTGGTGCGTAGACGATCATGTCGCCGACTACCTTGTCGGTCGCGGTCGGCACCGGAACTTCGACCAGCTGGCCATTTTCGGTCATGCGCCGGAACTCGACCGATACGCGGTAAGTCGCCGGCTCGTCGCCGATATTGTTGAGGATGATCTCCGCGCCCTTGCGCCCGTCGAGGACGATGCGCGTCGGAGCGACCAGCAGGTCGCCGACACCGGCACTCGCCTGGGTTGGCGCGAACGCCGTGAACACGACGCCAGCGGCAAGAATGGACTTGGTCCAGAAACTCATCACAACGACCCCCACTTGGCTCCCCACTGGAGCCGGTCGTCGCCGGTATGGTCCGGAATGGTTTATTTTCGGTCAACCATGACCGGAAAATCGAGGGCTCGGATCAATAATCGACGGTTACGTTGAAGGTCCCGACATAGGTTCCGGCCGCCGTCGTGGAATTGATCGTCACCGAACCGCCGATCGAGAAGTTGGAGCCCGGGAAACCGTTGTTCTCCAACACGAGCGACGCTGGCGCATCGGTCACCAGAGTCAGGGTTTTCGAGGAATCGCTTTGATTCACCAAGGTGACGTTTGGGGCGCTGATCTGCACAGGCTGCTGCTTGGAGCCCTGGACATTGTAGGTCGCAACCGTGGTTGCGCCGGTACAGGTGATGTTGGCATTCGCGCAGCTCAGTACTCCGGCCTGCGACAAGGACACGGTGGCATTGCTCCAGACGCCGGTGCCGAGCGTAACGCTGCCGAAGTCGAGGTCCTGCACCTTGGTGAGAATCAGCGGCTTGGTGCCCTGGGCCGTGACCTGAGCAACCGCAGTCGCCGCGCATGCGGGTGCCGCCGCGGCCAGAAGGCCGGCGAGCAGAAACTGCATGCGAACGAGATTGGTGACGTTCAGGCCCAAATGCCGTCCTATCCCCGGATGAGATCGATCCGAGTGGGTACAACCGAAATGGTTGAATTTCGGTCAACCATCTCCGCGGCATTAAGGATGAAGGCCCGCAAAACAGGAAAGGGACCGCCGTTGCCGGCAGCCCCTCCCCCCACTCGCGGCATCGCATGCCGCTAGCTCCAAATAATTTACTGGTAGTCGGCGGTCACTGCGAAGGTGCCGCTGTAGACGCCGTCGGGTGTCGTCGAGGCGAGCGTGATCGACCCGCCGATCGAGAAGTCGACGCCGGTGGTCGAGCCGGTCGCGCCGAGGTTCACGGTCGCCGGCGCATTCGGCGTGAAGGCGAGCGTGCCCGGGCCGGTCAGGTTGAAGCCCGGCGAGCTGACCGTCACCGTCGCATTGTTGGTGCCGACCAGGTGATACTTCGCCACCTGCGGCGATCCGCTGCAGGTCAGGTTGGTGCCGCCGCCGCAGGTGAGCGCGCCGGCCTGCGTGATGCTCACGACCTCGCCCGACCAGCTGCCCGAACCAAGCACAATGACGCCGAAGTCGAGGTTTTGAACCTTCGAGATGGTCAGCGGCTTGTAGATCTTGGCATTGGCGGTCGCCTGGCTCGCCGGGCTCACGGCCGCAGCCGGGCTGGCGGAAAGCGTCGCGGTCAGGGCCGCAGTGAAATACGCAAACTTTTTCATAGTCCGTCCCCACTTGCTCAACGAGGGCGTCCCAGTCGCAGGGCGCCGCTTATCGTGTCCGCCCTATTAACCAGAACCGCTTACGGCTTCGCTCAAGCACATGGTTAATGCGCGCTTAGGATCTGCGCCGGATTGGACGAGGTTCAGAGATATTCGACGGTGATCGGCAGGTCGCCGCGGAACTGCCCGTCGGCGTCGCCGGTCACCACCAGCCGCCCGCCGAATCGGAAGCTGAGATTGCCTGCGGCATCGAGCCGGGGCAGCGGCGGCAGGTCGGTCGTGACCCGATCAAGAGTGATGTGCCCGCCGCTAGTGGAATAAAGCTCGATGCGATGCGGGAAGTCGACGCGAAGCGCCCGACCGGGAGCACCGTGGACCAGCACTGTGCCGACGCTCGCGCGCGGCCCGACCGATTGCACGATCCCTTCGGCGCCGTTCGACCCGTCAGGCCGGACCGTCGCGGAACCAGCGCCCGGCCCGGTGAAGATCAGCCGGTCGAAATCGAGCCCTGTCTCGACGCGCAGATCGACGTCGCCGTCGGCACTGTCGGCTGGACGGTCGGTCGAGGGCTGGTCGCAAAGACGACATTGCGCGGCCGACGGCGCCGACGGCACCGCCGCTCCTGCAGCCAGGAGCGCCAAAGTGAGAGGCACGAAACGGCCCATGGTCCGTGTTGCTAGCAGCGACAGGCTAAGACAGGGTTAAGCCGCCGCTAACCTTGCGCAGGCCACCCCAATGACTACGCGGCGGCTATTGTCGGTGGCCCCGCACCTTTCTATCTCAAGGCTCAAGAATGGCCCGACCGCGCCCCCAACAACCGAGAGGACGCTCCACTTTGAAGAGTATTTTCAAGGGCCTCGCCTACGGGGCGATCCTTGCTGTGCTCGGCCTGATCGTCGCAGTCGCTGTCGCGACCGCCTATCTGCCGAGCTACGGCGACCTGACCAAACGGTCCGACCTCGGCCAGATGATCCGCGTCCGCGCCGCCAACGGCCAGGTGCTGGTGTCGATGGGCCCGAGCTTCGGCCAGTGGCTAAGCTACGATCATATCCCGCCGGAGATGCGGGCGGCGATGATCTCGACCGAGGACCGACGCTTCCGCAACCATATTGGTGTCGACCCGGTCGGTATCGGGCGGGCGGTCGTGTCTGCGTTCACCAGCGGGCACCGCGTGCGTGCCACGTCGACGATCACTCAACAGCTCGCGCGCAACATCTTCCTGACCAACAACCGCAACTTCATGCGCAAGATCAAGGAGGGCATCCTGGCCCTCGCGCTGGAACGGAAGTTCAGCAAGGACCAGATCCTCGAGCTCTACCTGAACCGCGTCTATTTCGGCGGCGGCGCCTATGGGATCGACGCCGCGTCGCGCAGGTTCTTCGGCCACGGCGCCGACCATTTGAGCCTTGGCGAAGCGGCGATCATTGCCGGCCTGGTCAAGGCACCGTCCAACTATTCGCCGTCGGCCGACGTTGAAGCCGCGCGCTCACGCTCCAGCGTCGTGCTGCAGACCATGGTGCGCAATGGTTTCATCACCTCCCAGACTGCTGCCGCGGTCGATCCGGCGCAGGTCCGCATCCAGCAGACGACCAACCAGAACAGCGTCCGCTATTTCACCGACTGGGCGCTGCCCCAGCTCGACACGCTGATCGACCAGACAAGCGAGCCGATCGACGTCTGGACGACGCTCGACCCCGGGATGCAGATGGCGGCGGACAAGGCGATCCGCGCCAATGCGCCAGACGGGACGCAGGGCGCTTTGGTCGCCATCGACCGCGACGGCGCGGTTCGCGCGATGGTCGGCGGCAAGGACTATGTGTCGTCGATCTACAACCGCGCGACGCAGGCGGTCCGACAGCCGGGATCCGCTTTCAAGTTGTTCGTCTATCTGTCGGCGCTCGAGTCCGGCATGAAGCCGACCGACACGATCGTCGATGAGCCGGTGACGATCGACGGCTGGAGCCCGCGCAACTCGACCCGCACCAATCTCGGCCCGGTGACGCTGCGCGAAGCCTTTTCGCGCTCGATCAACACGATCAGCGCCAAGATCGGCGCGCAGGTTGGGTTCTCCACGATCGCCGACATGGCGCGCCGCTTCGGCATCACCACGCCCATTTCCACTTACCCCTCGATGGTGCTGGGCAGCAGCGACGTCCGCCTGCTCGACATGACCCGAGCTTTTGCCTCGGTCGCCAACAAGGGAGTCGCGACCACGCCCTACGGAATCCGCCGGGTCGTCACTGCCGACGGGCGCATGCTCTACCAGCGTGAGGCCGATGAGGGACGCGTGCTCGTCGCACCATGGGTGGCAGCCGAGATGACCGACCTGCTCCAGTCCGCGGTGCTGTCAGGCACCGGCCGCGCCGCACAGATCGGCCGTCCAGTGGCCGGCAAGACCGGAACGACGACGTCGAACAAGGACGGCTGGTTCGTTGGCTTTTCGAGTGGGCTGACGACAGGCGTCTGGATGGGCCGAGACGATGCGCGACCGGTCGGTGGCCTGCAGGGCGGCACCGCCCCGGCACGCGCGTTTCACGACTTTATGAGCGTCGCCGTCGCCAACCGGCCCGTCGAGCAATTCGAGACCCAGGTGCCGATGCCCGACTGGCAGCTCTCTCCGGAAGAAGAGATGTACGGCGACCAGGCGATCGACGCCAACTCCATGCAGCAGATGATGGTCGACGAGAACGGGATGCCGCTGCCGAATGCGCCGCAGCAGGACCAGAATTCCCCGCAGCCAATGGTCAGGCCTGACGGCACCGGCGAGCCAAGCCAGCAGGAGCTCGACCAGGCTTTCCCACCGGCCCAGCAGCAGCAACGTCAGCCGCAGCGCCAGCCCCAGCCGCAGCCGCAGCCGCAGCAATCAACCCCGCCGCCCGATCCGCTTCAGCCGCGGCCCGACGGCGCGTAGCTGCGCCTTAGCTTCGGCAAGGCCTGGGCCGTAGAGCCGCGCCTCCAGCGCCTTGAACTTCGCGCTGTGGTCGAGGTGCACGAGATGCGCGACCTCATGCGCGACGACGAACCCCCGAACGTTTGGCGGCGCCAGGATGAGCCGCCAGCTCAAGCGGATCTTGCCTTCCGACGAGCAGCTTCCCCACCGCGTTCCCGCATCGCCGACGCTGACCGAGCGGACCGTCACCCCCGCGGCCTCGGCATAGTCGGCGGCTTCCCGGCTCATCACGTCGAGCGCGCGGCGTTTGATGAAGAGCTCGATCCTTCTCGCGAAGCCTTCGCTTGGACCTCCAACGCGCAACTCGCCGTCGCCGAGGACTGGCGTCCGCGGTGCCGCCGGGTCCCAGACCAGCCGAACTTCCTCGCCCTCGAACGGAATGGTCGAGCCCGGCGCGAATGGCTCGTCCGGCTCGGCGCGGGCCAGCTGCTGTTCGATCCAGTCGCGCTGGTCGAGCGCCCAGGCGAGCGCCGCCTTGCGGCTGGTGCGCCATGGGCAGGTCAGCCTGAGCGTCCGGCTCGCCTCGTCGAAGCGCAGGCGCAGGCGCCGCGCATTGCGCATCGGCCGGATTTCGATCGGGACGGGGAGCGCGGCCGCAAGCGCGGCTTCAGAGCGCGCGCTCGACCACATGATATTCAAGCTCGCCGGCGTCGTCCTCACTGACCGTCCAGCCGCGGGTCGACTGCCCCGCTTCGTGCACCGTCTCGCGGCTCCCGGAGATCAGATAATGCCATTCCTTGAGCGGCTCGCCGGCAGCACGAAGGCGGTAGGCGCAGGTGCTCGGCAGCCAGTCCAGGCCGCTCAAATCCTTGCGGTCAAGCTTCACGCAGTCAGAGACCAATTTCATCCGGTGCTTATAATCAAGGCAGCGCCCATTGCGCCGGTCGAGCAGCTTGCACGCGACGTTGGTGGGATAGAGCAGGCCGGTCTCCTCATCCTCCAGCTTGTGGACGCAGCAGCGCCCGCACCCGTCGCACAGCGCTTCCCACTCGCCGCGGTCAAGCGTTTCGAGGGGACGTTCCCAAAAAGGCGTTTCGCCGTTCATTTGAAGTCGAGCCTTGCTCTGCTAAGCCGCGCCAATCAAGCGGATCATCCAGGATTGCGGGGCTTAGGATCGTGAAACCTCTGGCTTTTGTTCTTTTGGCCGGGAGCCTCCTCGCAGCGCCGCCGGCGGCCGCCCAATTGGG
>Ga0074062_10044886_pt1 | contig 9416 bp, 7 predicted proteins | sample SoimicmetaTmtHMA_FD_74473 | JGI IMG/M metagenome (GOLD analysis project Ga0074062, IMG submission 74473) | Soil and rhizosphere microbial communities from Centre INRS-Institut Armand-Frappier, Laval, Canada - Soil microcosm metaTmtHMA... | ecosystem: Engineered > Artificial ecosystem > Soil... | reverse complement strand
CGTAGTCGGGCTCGGTGCCCAGGCCCTTGGAATAGATTTCGCCGACGTTGTTCTGCGCCTCGGCGCTGCCGGCCATCGCCTGATCCATCCAGACCTTCAAGGCTGTCTGATAATTGGCGCGATCGTAGGAGACGTATTCGCCACCGCGGATCTGGCAATCGGCCTGGGTCGTGCGGATCGGCCGGCGTGCGCTGAGGAAGTGCGCCTGCGATCCGAGGGAGCGGATCTGCCCTGGCAAAAGGCAATCGACGATGAGCAGGTCTTCGGCGTTCTTGACGGCAGCGCGTGGCGCTTCGGTCGGCAGGGCCGAGCCGATCACTATCAAGCTCGTCGCGCAAAGAACGGAAAGGCGGGAGAGTATCGGACAGCGGTTGCTCGCATTCATCTGGCGTGGCTCCTGGAAAGCTACGCGGCGCGCGCCAAACCCTTTGCAGCGGCGCGTCTGCCGCTATACTCGGTCGGGGATTTATAACGGTATTTCAGGGGAAAAGCGATGACCGACAACACCGTTGGTATCCGACAGACACGGCGTTCCGCAAGCGCACAGGTCACCCGCTTCCTGATCCTGACGCTGTTGCTGCTGGGCAGTTTCTGCGGACAGGCGTTCGCGCAGTCCTGCGACATCAACGCCGTCAGCGCGACGACGCAGGATGGCCCCGCCGGCGGAACAGTGACATTCACCTTCACCACGGCGACCGCGTGCGCGCCGACCGTCAACGGCAACATCAACATCACGAGCAACACCACAGGCCCAACTGCGTCGCTGTCCACGGGAGTCTGGAGCGCGCCATTCGCGACCAACACCTCGTTCACCGTGAACCTCGGCGCCGTGCCCGGCGGCACCGGCACCGTCGATGTCACCTGCTCCACTGCTGGCTGCGGCCCCGGCTCGCTGTTGACGTTCACGTTCGGGACCTTGAACAACCACGTCTTCGTACAGACCTCGCCAGCAGCAGCGACGACCAACGTGCAGACGGCGACAACGCTCACCGCAAATCTCCAGACGAATGGCGCCCCCGGCACCTATTCCGTAAATTTCTCGGGCATCGGCACCGTCGCACCGGTCGGCGGCAACGTCAGCGCGGTCTACAGCAATGCCATCGCGGGCACTTACGTGGTCACCGCGACCGTCGTCTGTCCAGTTCTTGCCGTCGATCCTGCCTGCCCCTCGATCCCGGCATTGACCTATACGATCACGGTCGAAGCCAGCGGCATGTCGACCGTTTCGCCAGCAGCTGTTTCAACGCCTGCCGGCACGCCGGTCACGATGACTGCACGACTAGGTGGCGCGACGGTTCCCGCGCCGAACGGCAGCACGATCCTTTGGAACATCACGCAACCCGCAGGCGGCGACGGTGTCCTGAGCGGCATCACCACCACGGTCGGCGGCAACAGCAACGCCACGATCACCGCCACGGTGCCGGGCGCGTATACGGTGACAGCGCTGACCACCTGCACTTTCTGTTTCCCCAGCAGCACCACGTTCACCATCACCGTGACCGCGATCGTGCGTACGCTTACGCTGGTCAGCGGCAACAACCAGACCGGTGCGCCGGGTGCCACGCTGCCGTTGCCGTTGACGGTGCAGGCGCAGAACAACGGCGTGCCGACCGCAGGCATCACCATCAACTACCTGATCACCAGCGGCACCGGCACGCTGTCGGCGGCCGCGCCCACCAACGCCGCGGGAAACACCGGCGCCTCACTCACGCTGCCTGCCACGACCGGCACCATCACCGTCCGCGCTGCGCGCACGGATAATCTCGCTGCTTTCGTCGACTTCACCGTCAATGCCGGAAGCCTGCGCCTGTTGCCCAACCTCACGCCTGCTGGCCGCGCCGTCGCCACGGCCATCGATCAATTCTGTCCGCAACTCGCCAACATCCCCAGCACCGATCCGAATTTCCTCGACCTGCGCCAGCGCTGCAACGACCTGATCGCGGGACTGGGCAGCGATCCGAATGGCGTCACCGCCGCGCTTGAAGAGTTGTATGCCGACGTCGCGCTGGTGCAATCGATGTCGGGCCGTCTTGCCTCGCAGGCGCAGTTCGACAACATCAAGGTGCGTATTGCCGCGCTGCGCAGCGGCACACACGGCGTCAGCTTCGGCGGCCTCGCGCTCAACAATGGCCACGGCTCGGTGCCGTTGGGCAGTTTCTTCGACACCCTGCTCGCCGATGACGCGGACAAGGACAGCAGCAAGGAAGTCGGCGCCGATTTCTCGCGTTGGGGTTTCTTCGCCGCCGGCTCGATCGGTCGCGGCGACAGTGACCGTGGCATCGACGACCCCGCCTACAAGTTCGACATCAAGGGCCTGACCGCCGGCGTCGACTACCGCTATTCCGACAAGCTCATCTTCGGCGCAACGCTCGGCTACACGAAGCAGGACAACAAACTCACCAGCGCCGAGGGCGATCTCAACACGTCCGGCTGGAGCGTTTCCGGCTACGGCACCTACTACCACGCCGACAGCTGGTACTCGGACGCCGTGCTCACCTATGGCCACAACAGCTACGACATGGATCGCTGGCTGCATTACGCCTTCATCCTGCCCGGCGGCACCACGACCGTGGTCAACCAGTTCTCGAATGCGAATTCCGGCGGCACCAGCCTGAGCCTGGCGGCGAGCTTCGGACGCGACTTCAACAAGGGCGCCTGGGGTTTCGGGCCGTATGCGCGCGGCATGTACACGCGCCAGACCTTCGACTCGATGACCGAGCAATTGCTGCCCGGCCTGCCCGGCAGCGGCCTGGCGCTGGTGGTCGACACCCGCAACGTCACTTCGCTCAGCAGCGTGGTCGGCGGCAAGCTCACCTTCGCGCACAGCGCCAGCTGGGGCGTGCTGATCCCGCACCTGCAGCTTGAGTGGCAGCACGAATTCAAGAGCGACCCGGCCGCCGTCGAAGCGCATTTTCTCTACGACCCGACCTCGACCCCGTTCACCATCCACGGCGACCGCACCGATACCGATTTCTACCGCATCGGCCTGGGCCTTTCGATGGTCCTGACCCATGGCCGCTCCGGCTTCTTCTACTATGAGAAGCTCGTCGGCAAGGACGGCGTCAGCCAGGACAATCTGGCGCTGGGTTTGCGGATCGAGTTCTAAAGCGGAATGATGTCGGCCATCAGCGAGAAAGGGATCATCGGATGATCGAGTTCGGGCACCTCAGCCACGTCGGCCTGCGCCGCGAGCACAACGAGGACACCTATTACGGTGATGCCCAACTTGGGCTGTGGCTGGTCGCCGACGGCATGGGCGGCCATGAGTTCGGCGAGGTCGCCAGCGCGCTGGCCCGCGATGCGGTGGTGCGCGAGGTGCGCGCCGGGCACACGCTCAAGGAAGCGATCCGCAGCGCCGACGAGGACATCATCCGGCAATCCAAACGCCGCGCCGAAAGCCTGCCGATGGGTACGACCATGGTCGCGCTGCGTCTCGACGAAAACCGCTTCGAACTCGCCTGGGTCGGCGACAGCCGCGCCTATCTTTGGAACGGCCAGCTGCGTCAGCTCTCGTCCGACCACAGCTATGTGCAGGAACTGATCGACCAGGGCGCGATCACGGCGGAGCAGGCGCGCACGCATCCGCATCGCAACGTCGTCACCCAGGCCCTGGGCGTGACCGATCCCGATGCGCTCAAGGTTGAAACCATTTCCGGCGAACTGCGCCCGGGCTTCCAGATCCTGCTGTGCTCGGACGGCCTCACCGAGGAAGTCAACGACGCGATGATCGCCTCGCTGCTGGCGCAGAACGAATTGTCCGCGCAGGAATGCGTCGACCACCTGGTCTCGGCTGCGCTCGATGGCGGCGGCTCGGACAACGTCACCGTGGTGTTGCTGCGACGGGTGTGATGTTGGGTGCAACGTCGTAGAAGCGGCATGTAGGAGCGACGCAAGTCGCGATTGATCTTCGCAACGGAGAGAAATCGCGACTTGCGTCGCTCCTACCGCGCTCCTACCCGCCGCTACTGCAAACGCACGATCACTTCGCCGGTTCTGGCGGCAGCGTCGGTTTCTCGCCGGATTCTCCCAGCGCAGCGGCGGCGTTGAGCTTGATCAGTGTTTCGTCGCCCTGGTCGATCGCCAGGCCGTTGCGCGCGGTCACGCCGCAGGGCGCCCAGAGCTCGAGCTTGCACAATTCGTAACTCTTGCTGCGGAAGAAACTCACGATCGCCGCGACGCCGGCCTTGGCACGCGCATTGTCGGGCTGTGCTGCGAGCACGCGACGGTAGAGACCGAGCGCGCTGTCGTCTTCGGGGAAAGTCAGCTGCTTGCCCGGATCTTTCACCGTGCCGATTTCCAGATAGGCATCGGCCTGCGTGAGCAGATTGTCGACTTCGGCAGGCGCCAGCGCTTCCGCAGCGGTTTGGGTCGGAAAACTCGTGCTCAGGCCGGTCGCTGCAGGAGGATCGTTGGCCGTGACCACGCCCGGATCGATCTTCGTCGTCGCGCTGTTCGGCGACACCGGCGCCTCGCGTGGATACAACTGCCACACGGTCACCGCCACCACCAATACCGCCGCACCGATTGCCGCCGGCTTGAACCAGGACGACTTCGTGCCTTCCTGCGACAGGCTCACGCGCGTGCGTTGCTGCGTCGCCGAGCTGCCGCCGATGCGAGCGCTGCCGCTGCCGACCTTGCGCGGCGTCGACTGCTGCAGGTTGATGCCTTCGGGCGCCGTCGCCATCAGCTTGTGCAGTGCTTCGACGAAGGCCGCACCGGTGTTGAAGCGCTCGCCCGGCAGTTTCGCCATCAACCCGGTGATCATCGGCTGCAGCCAGGCGTACTCACTGGGCAGCTCGGGCACGGGATGGGTGACATGCATCAGCGCGACGGTGAACGGATCGCCGGCCTGATATGGCGGCGTGCCGACCAGCATTTCGTAGAGCACGGTGCCGAGGCTGTAGAGATCGGAGCGGCCATCCACCGACTCGCCGCGCGCCTGCTCCGGGCTCATGTAATCGGGCGTGCCGATCGACGAACCCGCGACGGTGGAGCTGTTGCTGCCGTCCATCGCCTTGGCGATGCCGAAATCGGCGAGCACGACGCGGCCATCGAGACGGAACAACACGTTGCCCGGCTTCACGTCGCGATGCACGAAACCCTTCTGGTGGGCGAAATCCAGGCCTTGCGCGATGTCGGACGCGATGTCGAGGATCTCGCCGACGCTCAGCCCGCCCTCGGTGATGCGCTCCTTGAGCGTGCCGCCGGGAATGTATTCGGCGGCGAGGTAGTACACGCCGTTGTGGCTGCCGATGTCGTACACGGTCACCAGGTTCGGATGCTGCAGCTTGGCGGTGATCTTGCCTTCGACGATGAAGCGGCTGGCGAATTCGGCATTCGCCGCCAGCACCGGCGACATCACCTTCAACGCGACTTCGCGATCCAGCGACTGCTGCACGGCGAGGAATACCGAGGCCATGCCGCCCTCGCCGATCGGCCGCAGGATGCGGTAGCCGGGAATATCGATATCGACGGCAGTGAGAAGTACGGTCGCGTTCACGCTGTCCCCTGTGCGGCGTTCGTGGCCCGATTATCCACAAAGCGCGCCGTCGCCGCTCACGTCGGCACCGCGTCTGCTTCCGCCAGCGGCCAAGCCGCGCGACCGCCGGCCTTTTTGGCGATCTTTTCGATGCGGGCACGATGCGCGGCTTCTTCCTCTGCATTCGCACGCTGCACGAGACGTTCGCCGGTCGGCAGCACGACCACGCTTTCCTGGTTGGGGGTTGGCGTCGCGGCCGCAGCGAGACTCAGGCCGAGGTCGCCCTGACCCGCGGTCATCGACAGATAGACCTCGGCCAGCAACTCGGCATCGAGCAGCGCGCCGTGCAGTTTCCGGTGCCCGTTGTCCACGCCCAGGCGCTTGCACAACGCATCCAGCGAATTGCGCTGGCCCGGATAGCGTTCGCGCGCCAGCATCAGGGTATCGAGCACCGTCGCGTGCTCGCGCAGGCGGCCGTGCTGCGCGCCGACGCGCGCGAGTTCGGAATCGAGAAAGCCGACGTCGAAGCTCGCGTTGTGGATGATCAGTTCGGCGCCGCGGATGAAGTCGAGGAACTCCTCGACGATGTGTTCGAACAGCGGTTTGTCCGACAGGAACTCATAAGTGAGGCCGGTGACTTCCTGCGCACCCGGCTCCATCTCGCGACCAGGATTGAGATAGCGCTGAAAATGCCGGCCGGTCGGACGGCGCTCGAGCAACTCGATGCAGCCGATCTCGACCACACGATTGCCTTTTTCCCAGGACAGACCGGTGGTTTCAGTATCGAGCACTACCTGCCTCATGGCGTGACCTCACGCCCGGAGATTTTCTGTGCCGCGTTGCGCGCGAGTTGGTCTACGCGTTCGTTGTCGGGGTCGCCGGCATGGCCTTTCACCCAGCGCCATTGCATCGCATGCGGCGCGGCGGCGGCTTGCAGGCGCTGCCACAGATCCTTGTTCTTGACCGGATCGCCGCCGGCGGTTTTCCAGCCGCGACGGATCCAGTTCGGCAGCCATTCGCCGATACCTTTCTGCACATATTGCGAATCGGTGAACAGGGTGACCTCGCAAGGCGATTTCAGCGCTTCCAGCGCCATGATCGCGGCGAGCATCTCCATGCGGTTGTTGGTGGTATCGAGCTCGCCGCCGGAAAGTTCGCGTTCGGTCTTGCCGTGTCTGAGCAGCGCGCCCCAGCCACCGGGGCCAGGATTGCCGAGGCAGGCGCCATCGGTGTGGATCTGCACTTGCTTGATCGTCTCGGTCATCGCTCAACCCACGCTCATGCCGGGACGCATGCCGACTGCCGGCATCGGCTTGCGCTGCAAGGTGAGCGGCGCCTCGCGCCGACGCGCGATCACCAGCGACGCGGCGCGCAGGCCATCGAACCATTCCAGTCGCGGTGCCGCGAACGGCCCCGCGGCCGTGACCTGCGTCTTCGCCCAACGCGGCCCGACATAACGGCGACGAATCACTTCCAGGCCGGCATCCCTGACCAGGGTTTCAACGGCGTTGGCGGTGCGCGGGACGCCGGCATGCAGCGCCCAGCGCAGGCGCGTCGGACTCCAGGGATTGAGGCTGATGAACAAGGCGATTCCTTCCGGTTTGAGTACGCGGGCAACTTCCCGCATCAGGGCGGGTGCATTCGCCGAGGTTTCCAGCACGAACAAGCTGCAGAGCAGCGACAGGCTGTCCGCGGCCAGCGGCAGCTGCCCGTCCTCGCAGCGAAACACGCCGTCGAAACCGCCGGCCACACGATGCAGGCTCAGCACCCGCGCCAGCATGTTGCCCGACAGCTCCGGCGAGGACTCCGCCGAGGGCCGCAGATAGAGGCCGGTGTGACCAAACACCCGGGTCAGTTCCGGGATGGTCTGGCGCTGGGCCTCGCCGACCAGCGTCCTGCCCGGGCCCCATCCGAACCAGTCTGCCGGTCGGTTTTCGGGTTGACGCCGGGCGCGGGCGGAGGGCATGGTCGGGATTCTGCGGGAATCCGCCAGCCAGGTCACCCACTGCGCGTGCTTGCTTTACGCCCTCTGCCTGCCCTCGAAGACAACTACATATGGACCCTCGCCAACGACCACGGCGAGGCGCTGATCGTCGATCCCGGCGACGCAGCACCGGTGTTCGAAGCGATCGCCGCCGGACTTCGGCCCGTGGCGATCCTGCTTACCCACCACCACCCGGACCATGTCGCGGGCGCGGCGGCGCTGCTGGAAAAATTCGCAATCCCCTGTTTCGCCCCGCACGATGACCGCATTCTCGCGGCCAGCCATCGCGTCGGCGAAGGCGATCGCGTGCACATCGAGGCACTGGACCTGAGCTTCGATGTCCTGGCGATTCCCGGCCACACGCTTAGCCACATCGCCTACCACGGCGGCGGCCTCCTCTTCTGCGGCGACACCTTGTTCAGTCTCGGCTGTGGCCGTTTGTTCGAAGGCAGCCCCGCGCAAATGCTGGCCTCGTTGGACCGCCTGGCGGCACTGCCGCCGGAAACCACGGTCTGCTGCGGCCACGAGTACACCGAAAGCAACGGCCGCTTCGCCCGCGTCGTCGAGCCCGACAACCGCGATCGCGATGCGCGCCTGGAGGAAGTCCGCGAGCTGCGTGCGCGCGGCGAGCCCAGCCTGCCCAGTTCGATCGCAAGCGAACGCGCCTGCAATCCTTTCTTGCGTGCAGATCTCGCCGCTGTGCGTGCCAGCCTGGAACAACACGCGGGCGCGATGATCGCCGATCGCCTGCAGGCATTCACGCTAATGCGCGAATGGAAGAATGGATTCCGCGCATGAATTTCCGCTACCGCTATCCCCTGCTGCTATGCATGAGTCTGCTGCTCTCGGCCTGCCAGACCGGAACCATCAGACCCGATCATGCAGCACCGCCGGCGACTCCGGCGCCGACGACTGAAGCACCGGCGTCGCCAACCATGCCCTCGCCCGCAGTCACGGAAACACCGGCCGACACGAACGCCGGCACTGCCCCCGCCGAAGTTCCGACGACAACTGCGAACGGCACCTTGCGCGGCGAAACCGTGTTTGCACGCCTGCGTCAGGATCTGTCGCCCGACGCCTGCGCCGCCGGCGACAGCGCGCGGCAATGGCGGCAACGTTATGCCGGCAATCCGCGCGCGTTCGCGCAACATCTCGAACAGATCCTGCCGCTGCTCGATTTCGTCAGCCGCGAAACCGAACGCGATCAGCTGCCGGCGGAATTCGCGCTGATCCCGATCATCGAAAGCTGGTATCAACCCGATGCGATGGGCCGCGGCGGCCCGGCCGGCATGTGGCAGATGATCGGCAGCACGGCACGCAATCACGGCATCCATATCCAGTCCGGTTACGACGGGCGACTGTCGCCGGTGGAGTCGACGCGCGCGGCGCTGTCCTACCTCAAGACCTTGCAGGGCATGTTCGACGGCTGGCAGGCGACGATCATGGCTTACAACGCCGGCGAAGGCCGCGTGCTCAAAGCCTACAAGCGCAATGGCAGCCGCGAAACCTCCGGCGCGCGCCGCCTGCCCAAAGGCCTTTCCAACATCACGTACGACTACATCGCGAAAGTACAGGCACTGTCCTGCCTGATCAGCGAACCGCAGCAGCAGAATCTGCAGTTGCCGCTGGCGAAGGAGTTCCTGCCCTTGTCGGCGGTGCTGATCGCCGAAGACGTGCACAGCCTCGACCAGGTCGCGCACAGCCGCGGCATCAACGCGGCGGATCTGCAGCGGCTCAATCCGGGCTTTCGTTCCGGACACATCGTCGCCGGCGTGCCACGCCTGGTGCTGATGCCGGCCGGCGAATTGATCACGGCCGTTCCCGACAATGCCTCCGCGCAATTCGCCGACACAGAAGGCGATGCTGGCGGTCCGCAGACGCATCGCGTACGCAAAGGCGATACCGTCTGGACGATCGCCAAGCATTACGGCCTGTCGATCCAGCAACTGTTGC
>Ga0074062_10803965_pt1 | contig 9546 bp, 8 predicted proteins | sample SoimicmetaTmtHMA_FD_74473 | JGI IMG/M metagenome (GOLD analysis project Ga0074062, IMG submission 74473) | Soil and rhizosphere microbial communities from Centre INRS-Institut Armand-Frappier, Laval, Canada - Soil microcosm metaTmtHMA... | ecosystem: Engineered > Artificial ecosystem > Soil... | reverse complement strand
CGCTCCTTGGCCTCGGCGAGCTTCTGTGCCGCCGTGGGCTTCGGGAGTGCCGCGCGCTCCTCCTTGGTCAGCTTCTTCTTGGCCACCTTGGGCTGGCCGTTCAGCTGGTCGAGGTTGGTGATGGTGGCAGGCGCGGCGGAGGTGCCGCCCTGGAACAGCGTCGAGGAGATGCGAACGGACCCACGCAGACCGGGGATGTTGTAGACGATGGCTTTCGAGTTGCCCAACTTGGACGGGACGGCGGACTTGACGAGTTCAATCACGGGTTTGACTCCTTGAACGGGGTTAACGACAACGGTCGAGGTGACGATACCAGAGGTCGGCTGCGCCGGTCCAGGGGTTTCGGCCTTCTTGGACTTGAGCGCGGGCTTTGGCTGGGACTTGATGTTGGTGACTTTCTCTGCCATTTGACTGACTCCTTCTAGGGTTGGGTGCACACAAAACGAAACAACGAAACGACGAACGAGGGACCAGTATGGTTCATTCACAAAACTCAGGTCAAGCACAATCTTTCACGCGCCGGTTGTGGCTTTTGCGTTTGCCCTCGGAGATGGCCTCCTTCATGGTCCGGTCCTCCTGCTCGGTCCCCTGGTATGCGGCGCCGCTGTATGTATCCCCCCGCATCATTTGCCAGACGGTGCGGGCTGTCAGAGGATGCAACAACTCTTGCATCTCCTCCACTGTCGGCCACGAGCGGGCGTTCAGGCCTTCTTCCTGCGGATGGCGAATGTGCCAATCATCCTGCGACGGCACAGGGTCGCCCTTAAACTTCAACATCGCATCCATCCTTGCACACCCAACGGTGCCCGCGTCCGAACGGCAATGTGCGGCTGACCAACTCGATTGCTGGACGCAACTTGTAGCATGAGCCACATATCGCTTCCCATTCATGCGGCTGTCCCTCCGAGGGATACCAGCGGTTCACCTGCATCTCGGCCTCCAACCTCTCGACTTCGGCTGCGGTTCGAGCCACAGCCAAAGTCGCCCGGCGTAACGCCTCGTTCATGTGGTGCCTCTCCTGTTATAGGCGCCCTCAAGGTAACCGGCCGAAAAACAAAAGACAAGCGGTTATTTGAGCTTGACTCGTGTTTTTCTCTGGGTTGGTTTTTTGCCTGGTCTCCGGGTCTCAACTCCGGTAAACTCCCACGCGCCCCGGTCCCCTTGTTTGGCCATGAGGAGGAGTTCCCCGGAGTGATGGCCGTCCCTCGGTTGCCGCCCGCAGCCGGGGGACGCCGTCTTTTCTTCCCACCTTCAACGCGGAAGGGCGGTTCCGAATGGACATAGCTTATGAGTGCTGAGCTTATTCAGCACTACCTCAAGCACAATTTCCGCATCGTGTTGTGGCCCGCCATCGGCGACGCCAAAGGTCCAAGAGACAAGGGATGGACCGAGCACGTCTACACCCTAGAAGAATACCAACCCGGCTACCGCGTCGGCCTCATGACCGGCGTCGAGATTTACCCTGGCAAGTTCTTCACCGACACGGACCTGGACTGGGCGCCAGGTTGCTTCATCGCCCTGGCGTTCCTCCCCTCCACTGAGTTCGTGTTCGGCCGCGCCTCTAAGAAAATCAGTCACTGCTGTTACACCCTGCCGATAGCTTTGCCCTCGTTCCGGTTCGAGGACGTGGATGGCACGTGCCTGATTGAAATCCGAGGGACCAAAAGTAACGGAGAGATTGGCCTGCAGACTATGGTGCCGCCCTCGGTCTGGAGTAAGGACAACCTCCGCGAGGCACTGGCGTTTGTGAAGGCCGGCGGTCCCACGCACCTAGAGGTGGCTGAATACTACGTGCAGCGTGTGACCTTGTCGGCCATTGGGATGATCTGTGCCCGCAACTTTGGCAAGCACGGGTTCGGGCACGAGGTCCGGTTGATGTGGGCCGGCTACCTCCTACGCCTCGGCATCTCCGTGGAAGACCTCGTCCTTATGGGCGAAAAGATGTCCGTGCTCTGCGAGAACAAGGAGATCGGCGACGTGCGGCGCGTGGTGGAGTCCACCGCGGTCAGGCTCGCGGACCCGAAGCAGAAAATTAAGGGCGGGCCAGCCCTAGCCAAACATCTAGGGCTGAACGGTCTCAAGATCATTGCCCGCATCAATGGTTGGTTGAAGAAAGATACAGGGTTTGTCCGTAACTCCAATGGCGCGATCATTGCTAACAGCCAAGAGAACATTCAGACCGCTGCCGTAGTGCTTGGCAAGACGTTGGGCTATAACTCATTCTCGGAGAAACTCTACATTAACGACGCCCCGTTAGAAGACCGACAGATGATTGAGTTTTACCTGCAGATTGACGAGGAGCTACACTTCCGGCCGTCCAAAGAGTTTTTCGAGATGGTCGTGAAGCGTATTGCCTGGAACAATTCGTTTCACCCTGTTCGCCAATACCTTGATAGCATGGTCTGGGACGGGGTGCCGAGGGTGGACACCTGGATCATAGACTATGCGGAGGCTCGGGACTCCACTTACCTTCGAGCCATTAGTTCAATCTTCCTCATTGCCGCGGTCCGGAGAATCCGGCATCCGGGCTGTAAGTATGACGAACTCATTGTGCTAGAGGGCAAACAAGGGTTGAACAAGTCCTCGGCGTTGCGGGCGCTGTGCCCGCGTGATGAGTGGTTCTCCGATGATTTCCCCTTGAACGTGAAGTCTCAGCAACTCATTGAAGCGACGCTAGGCAAATGGATCATCGAGGCATCGGACCTGGCGGGTAAGCGGAAGGCTGAGATTGAACAGTTGAAGGCGACGTTGTCGAGGCAGAGTGACGGGCCGGCGCGGATGGCTTACGCCCATCTCCCAGTCGAGCGCGACCGGCAATTCGTGGTAGCTGGCACGACGAACTCGAAAGCCTATCTCACGGACCCCACGGGCGCCCGGAGGTTCTGGCCCGTGGAGATTGAACGGTTCGATGTCGAGGGGTTGCGCAAGGTGCGGGACCAATTGTGGGCGGAGGCGGCCTATCGGGAGTCCCGAGGGGAATCTATACGGTTGCCCGAGGCGTTATGGCCGGAAGCCGGCAAGGAACAGGAGGAGCGGCGCGAGATTGAGCCGTGGGAACACATCATTCGTCAGGCCTGTCGGGAGGTGGAGCCTGGTCGAGATGGGCGCCGGCGCATTGCCACCTCGGCTATTTGGACAGCGCTCGTCGTTGAGCCAGCCAGACGGAATCGAGCGGATGCCTCAAGGATCTCGGATATCATGCACCGTTTCGACTTCACCCGCACCAGGGTCCGAGGGTTGGAAGGCGTCGAGGTCGGTTATGTGAGCGGCAAGGATACACACCTCCATCTTGATCTGGATGAAGGGACTCAGACCTTACAAGAGATGGAAGAAGCGAAACTGCCGGACGACCTATATAGGAAGAACAAGAAGGAGGACGACGATGTGCCCTTTTAGAGGCAGCATGACGACGTATTGGCATAGCCTCTTTTGGCAATGGCTCCAGCGACAAAGTCGTCGAGAAGACTCCGTTGGAGAGTTTGCCCGCGAGGCATTGGATGACCCGACCTTCCCGAGGTGGGCCATGAGCCTGGAGACATTGCGTGAATACGCCGCGGTGCAGTCGCCCGACCTCAGTAGATTTCAGGCGTTAGACCGGGCGTATGCAGAATGGTATGGCACAGTAGAAGCGAAAGAGGCGAAATTGGACGCAGAAGCGGAGGATGTGACGTTAGATACATGGGGAAAAGATTAAAAAAGAAGGGGAACAGAGGGGAACACGGGAACAGGGAAAATGTTGAAAAAGAAGGGGAACAAGGGGAACACGGGAACAACCGGCCCGGTTGTTACCCTGACGGGATGCAAGGGTTTTCGAGGGATCTCTTTGAGGAGCCTGGAGTTACGTGCGAAATCGCAGATGTTACCGTTCCTCAAGTTACCCTGATTTCCTTGGCGGTTGGGAGGGTTGCCGCCGTTGTACCGTCAGTCCCCTACTCTTACTTACTCTCTCTTTGTAGGGTTACTAAGGGGAACAAGGGAACAATAGTAAGTAGAGGCAACAACCACGGGGCGAAAACGCTGTTACCCTCGTGTTACCCTCGGCACCGCCCGAGTAACAACGCCCGGAGCCAGGCTCCTCCCCGAAAATAAACCGCTTGACTCCCTCAAATTCCAGGCGTAGCAAGGCCTTGACTCCCTGCGGGAAATGGAGTTATGGGCACCGGGCCTCCCGAAAAATATCTTGACTTCGGCGCTTGACCTAGTACGGAACCCGCGCTTACCGTGGGTGCCTCCAATGCCTTCCCTCGCTGAGACCTTGGACCCTGAGACGCCGGCGCAGCCGAGGCGGTGTCCGCACGTCGGTCGCTCGGGCTACCGCTGTGACCGTGAGGTCATGGACGGCGAAGAGATATGCGTGCTTCACGGTGCCTCCATTGTGCGCACGCGCGAGCACATCATGCGCCGCCTCCTGGCGCTGCAAGAGAAGTCCCTAGTAGCCCTTGAAGAGTTGTTCGACTTCGCCGACGACCGCACGAGGTTGGCGGCCATTGTGGCCGTGTTTGACCGCACGGGGTTCGGGCCGAAGAGCACACTAGCCATTGAAGAGTCTGAGTTAGACGTCACATCAATGACCCTGGACGAACTAGCCGAGCATTCGGACCGTCTTGGTCATCGAGCACGTGAACTCAAGAGCATGCATGAGTCTTCCGCATCCTTGAGTGACGACGATTCAGACGCACCTCCTAGCACCAACGTCCACTGAACTTGTCGCGCGGTCCCGCGCCCATGCTCAAGCTATCGAAGTCGAACTAGCCCGGCGCCAGCCTCCGCCTGCCGTCTACCTGCCCCTGGAGGCGCCAGGGCGCTACAAGGGCGCCCGAGGTGGACGCGGGTCCGGCAAATCCCATTACTTTGCGAAGAAGGTTATCGACCGGCACGTTGCCCGTGAGACGCGGACGGTGTGCGTGCGCGAACATCAGGTCACGTTAGAACAGTCCGTGAAGCGGTTGCTGGAGGACAAGATCAAACTGTTCAACCTCGGCAACAAGTTCCGAGTCATGGACAACCGGATCGAGGACGTCAACGGCGGCATCATCATCTTCCAAGGCATGAAGGATTACACTGCGGAGTCTATCAAGTCCCTGGAGGGCTATCACATCGCATGGGTCGAGGAGGCGCAGTCGTTGTCGCAGCGGTCGCTCGAACTCCTGCGTCCGACCATCCGTGAGAAGGACTCCGAGATATGGTTCTCGTGGAACCCCTCGCAGCCGACCGATCCGGTTGATGCGTTCCTTTGCTCGGGCTCGCTGCCGCCTGGCGCCATCGTCGTCAAATCAACGTGGGCCGACAACCCCTTCTTCCCCGACGTCCTCCGCCAGGAGATGGAATGGGACCGGAGCCGCGACATTGAGACGTATGACCACGTCTGGGGCGGCGACTACGAGAAACACGCCGAAGCCCGAGTGTTCCGCAACTGGCGCGAGGAGGAGTTCGAGACGCCGGACGATGTGACCCATTACTTCGGCGGAGACTGGGGATTCAGTGCGGACCCCTCGGTCCTCGTGCGGTGCCACGTCATTGGTCGGCAGCTGCGCGTGGACTGGGAGGCTTGGGAGATTGGGTGCCCGATTGACCGCCTGCCCGAGTTGTTCGCCGCGGTGCCAGGCTCGAAAGACTGGCCGTCCATCGCAGACTGTGCCCGGCCGGAGACGATCGACTACCTCCAGCGGCACGGCTATCCCAAGATGGAGCCGGCGAAGAAGGGTCCGGACTCGGTCAAGGAAGGCATCATCTTCCTCCAGGGCTACGACATCGTCGTCCACCCTCGGTGCGTGCAGACGCTGAAGGAGTTGCGGCGTTATTCGTACAAGGTGGACCGGCTCACGGGCATCGTCACACCGACGTTGCAGGACAAGGACAACCACGTCATAGACTCGCTGCGGTATGCGGTCGAGCGCCTACGCAAACCGCCTGAACCGGAGTTCCTGAATTGGTAAACGGATCTCCCATCATCACGTTGACGGACCCCTCGGACTTCGCGCCGATGGTGCGGGCGCTGGAGGCGTTGCCTTCGCCGCTCGCACGCCTGGCGTGGCTGCGCCAGGCCGGCATGACCTTCGATGGGTTGCGAGACCTGTATCAGGTCTTGGGCTATAAACGCATCCTGACGACGGCCGACTACCGCGACCGCTACGAGCGTGGCGGTGTGGCCGGCCGGATTGTGGACGCCATGCCCGATGCGACCTGGCGCGGGTCCATGGAGTTGGCGGAGGACAAAGAGGGCGACAAATACACCACGTTCGAACAAGCGTGGCTCGACCTCGATCAACGCCTCCAGATTCAACAAAAGTTCTTGCGAGTGGACAAGCTCGCCCGGCTGTCGACGTTCGCCGTGTTGCTTATCGGCACGAAGAAGTCTGGCGAGCTTGATCAACCGTTACCGAAGGGCAAGGCCGACGACCTTATCTACCTGCAGGCGTTCTCAGGTGGAGGCGGGCCGATGCGTGGGACGGTTGGCTCAGCGTCGCAACAGAACAGAGCGATTGCCCTCGGCTCCGACTGCACCATCCAGGAGTACGACATCGACATCAATAGCCCGCGGTTCGGGCTACCGTCCCTCTACCAGCTACGCCGCACCGACATTGCGGCGCCGGACCTCCAGCGGCCGGTCCACTTCTCGAGAATCGTGCACGTTGCGGAAGGGCTCCTCTTCGACGAGGTCTTCGGGTTCCCTGCCCTGGAGCGCGTGTGGAACTTGCTCGATGACCTGGACAAGGTCACTGGCGGAGGCTCGGAAGCCTTTTGGCTACGCGCGAACCAAGGCCTGCACCTCAACATCGACAAGGACATGAAGTTCGCCGAGCCGAAGGCTGGCGAGAAGAACGAACTGGAGCGACTGCAAGAGCAAGCCTCGGAATACGCACACCAGATGACGCGGATGATCCGGACCCGAGGCGTAGACATCTCAACCCTCGGGTCTGACGTCGCCAACTTTGCGAACCAGGCTGACGCCATCCTCACGCAGATCGCCGGCGCCCGAGCCATGCCGAAACGGATTCTGACGGGTTCGGAGATGGGCGAACTGGCCTCCTCGCAGGACCGCGACAACTGGAAAGACCAGATTGACGGACGGCAGACGCAATACTGTGCTCCGGTCATCGTGCGGCAGACGGCGGACCGGCTCATCGAGGGCGGATACTTGCCGCAGCCCAAGGGTGGACCCTCGGTCTACGACGTCAAATGGCCGCACATCCAGACCATGACCGAGCAAGAGCGGGCACAAGGTGCCGCCTCGTGGGCTGGCGTCAACAAGACGATGGGCGAAGTGGTTTACACGAACGCCGAGATCCGAGACCACTGGTCGGATTACTCGCCACTCGAACCAGACGAGATCAAACCTATCGGCGCGCCGGTGCGGGAGTCCGTGACCGAGACGCCAGGTGAGGCCGACCAACCTGTCGACGGCGAGGCACCAGCACCCGCACCCGCTGCCCTCTCCGCACATCAAGAAGATGAAATGGTCTCCGTGCTCCGAGCGGCCATCGAGGCCGGCAACACGGCCGTCATCAATGAGATCATCGGCGTGCGCGCGGCTGGTGACGCGCCCGGACACCCTTTTCACGGGAACCAATACGGCGACGGAGAAGAAGGTGACGAGGAAGGCACACCCACGAAGAGCGGCAAGGACGTGAAGGCTCAGGCCGGCGCCATTGCCGACATCGCACAAAAGGTCTATGACGACTGGGACGAGAACCCGGATGAATACGCGGGCGGAGGCATTTGCCACCTTATCGCCGACGAGATCGTCGGGCACCTCGACAGCATGGGCATCGAGGCGACGACCGTGAGTGCCCAGCAAGGCGAACAACACGTCTGGGCCGTAGCGAAGTTGAAAGACGGCGTCTACGAAATCGACATTCCGCCGAGCACCTATGAGACCGGAGCCGGCTACAACTGGCAGAAGGTGCCGGACGTGAAGTTGACGAAGGACGACATCGTCGTGAACAAGATAAGCGCGAACCCGAAGGACTTCAAAGATTATCTCGATGGCTAGTCTCCGCCTCCATCTCTCCGTGCCGTTGCCCTTGCCGCCCGAGGTCGGGGCTCGCCTCCTGGCACGTGCGCTGCGTGAGTCGCGGACCCTCGGGGACAAACCGGGCCACGCGTTTCACGGCAATCAATACAAAGACATCTCGTCGGTCGACGATCTCACGACGCTGGGCTTCTCGAAGTCACTCGCGACCAAGCTATACAAGTCACTGCGCAACGAGCCGGACAAGACGCTGCACATCGGTGTCGGCCATCGCACGCCCGCTGGCAAGATCGTCAGCACGTTTACGACAGAGCATCGCAAAGAACTCAAAGAGTTCACCGACATCGTCAGCGTCAAGCATCGAGCGCTCGGTGACGTCGCCGGCCACGAGTTTCACGGCAATCAATACACCGGAGGCGGGCACGAGGCGGCGGACAAGCTCACGGACGACGAGTTCATTGACCTCGGGAACTTTGCCACGAAGAAGCTAACGAACGTGGCGGCCATCGTGGATGCCGCCATTGAGAAGGGCCGTTACTCCACGCAGACGGTAGACCTGACGACGTTGCCGTTCTCCACCGAACAGGAGCTTGTGCACGCCGGCAAAGTGAAATCAATCATGTCCTCGTGGGACCAGCGCGCCAAGGGTCCGGCCATCACGTTTGCCCGGAACAAAGAGACTGGCGAGTTGACGCTGACGGATGGCAACCACACGGCGGTAGCCGCGATCTTGCGTGGAGAACACGCGGTCAAGGCCCACATCGTAGACCTGCCGACCAGGAAGAAGAAGCGTGCCCTCGGCGAAGGTGAAGGCCATCCCTTCCACGGCAATCAATACACGGACTCAAGCGGGGGCGGTGAACGGTCCTTTGGCAACTTGCGTTGGCGCACAGAGACGGGTGAAGCGGCCAGGGCCGGCGACGTGCCGCCTGAGCGCACGAAAGATGGTGACTATGTCCTCTATCATGGCACCTCGCGTGGCGCTGTAGATTCCATTGAACGCACGGGTCTGCGTGGAGACAATATCGGCGCCGTAGGGTTCGCGACGACGCCTGGCTCAGCTAAGATGATGGGCGGGTTCCACGGTAAAGACTCGGCGACGTTGCGGCTCGTGGTTGATAAGAACTTCCTGGAGCAGCACGCACACGTCACACACGAAAGCATAGCGCGTGACTTGTTCCTCTTGCATCACCCGGAAGGCACTGCGTTCTCTTTGCCACGGCATGCCATCAAAGAGTTGAAGACCCTCGCAGCGGCAAAACCCGAGACGCACCTGCACCGCCTGGCGGACGCACACCTCCCATCCTTCCGGGTCGCCGTCCGGTATGCCTTCGCAGCCGCGCGGGAGGCGGTTAAGGGTGTCTCCCCTAAGAGAGCCCCCGAGGTCGCCCGGAGGGCCATGAAACGTGCCCTCCTGAAAGTCCTCCCGGAGACCCTCTCAACCCTCCAGGGTGCGGTAGGAGAGGCGACCGTGCTCCGGTTGGGGTCTCTGGGCCTCCAGGCGCCCCCGCGCGCCCTAGGGGGTCCAGGCTCGGGCAACTTTGGGCACGGAGGCCGGCCCGGCGAGGTCGGCG
>Ga0074062_10009019_pt1 | contig 9627 bp, 5 predicted proteins | sample SoimicmetaTmtHMA_FD_74473 | JGI IMG/M metagenome (GOLD analysis project Ga0074062, IMG submission 74473) | Soil and rhizosphere microbial communities from Centre INRS-Institut Armand-Frappier, Laval, Canada - Soil microcosm metaTmtHMA... | ecosystem: Engineered > Artificial ecosystem > Soil... | reverse complement strand
GGCGACGAAGCAGTCGTCCTCCCGCGGAGTCGGGTTGAGCGAGCTGCTCGCCGATCTTCGGAGAAAGATCTACCAGCAGGTGTTGAACGAGGCCCAGCCGGCCAAAAAGTCCCGCAGCTAGCTCCGCATGGCGGACCATACCTGCCAGCGCTCCTTGCCCTCGAAGATCGGGATCGAGTCCGAGACGGCAGCATCGGTCGAGCGCTCGAAGTGCCCGGCGAACAGCGCCTCGAGCTCGCCCGACTTCAGGCCGAAAGGCGGGCCGCGCTCGCCGTCTTCGAAGAAGAAGAACCCGGCGATCCGGCCTTGCGGCGAAAGCAGCCCGGCAGTGCGCTGCACGTATCGCGGCCGTAGCTGCCGCGGCAGCGAGCACAGGAACGCTCTCTCGTAGACCAGGTCGAAGGGCGCGCCCAGGTCGTCCTCGAAGAAGTCCGCGAGCCGGACACGGTCCGAGAGGGGCCCGAGAGCGTTCTGCGCACGCTCGACCGCCGCAGGCGCGAAATCCACGGCGAGCACGTCGTGCCCCGCGTTTGCAAAGGCGCGCACCTCGTACCCCGAGCCGCAGCCGGGGATCAGCACGCGCCGGCCCCGCGGCTCGGTCTTCAGGAATTGCTCCAGGTCCCGGGGAACGCCGCCCGCGTCCCAGGGCGTGAAATTCTCGCGAAATCGCTTCTCCCAGAACTCGGGCTTCGACGCGTCTTGCTTCGCCACTCGGCTAGCCCTTCACGCAGACGACCTGCTTGAGCGTGTGCACGACCTCGACGAGATCGGTCTGATCGGCCATGACGCGATCGATGTCCTTGTACGCTCCCGGGATCTCGTCGAGCACGCCCTTGTCCTTGCGGCATTCGACCCCGCGCGTCTGCTCCTCGAGGTCGGCGCGCGAAAACCTGCGCTTCGCCTCGGCGCGGCTCATGCGCCGTCCGGCGCCGTGGGCGCAGGAGTGGAACGACTCCGGGTCGCCCTTGCCGCGCACGATGTAGGAGCGCGCGCCCATGCTGCCCGGGATGATGCCGAGCTCGCCTTCGCGCGCGCTGATCGCGCCCTTGCGGGTGAGGAATACCGGCTCGCCGAAGTGCTCCTCGCGCTGGACGTAGTTGTGATGGCAGTTGATCGCCTCGCTGGTCGTCTCGAATGCGGAGAGCTCGCGGCGCAGGGCTTCGAGGATCAGCTTCATCATCTCGTTCCGGTTTGCGCGAGCGTAGTCCTGCGCCCAGCCGACCGCCCCGACGTAGTCGTCGAAGAGCGCGGAGCCTTCGTCGAGCCAGGCGAGGTCGCGGTCGGGAAGGTGCGCGTCGCGTTTCTGCATGGCCTCCCGCGCCTGAGCGATGAAGTATTGGCCGATGCAATTTCCGATCCCGCGGCTGCCTGAGTGCAGCATCGCCCAAACATGGTCGCCCTCGTCGAGGCAGATCTCGATGAAGTGGTTGCCGCCGCCGAGCGAGCCCATTTGCCTGATCCATTTCCTGCCGTGGTCGCGCTGCATCCTGGCGATCTTCGGGTGCTGGCGCACGATCTCCTCGAGGCGCCGGCCAAGAGGAGCGCAGGCGTCGCGCCGGGCGGCGGATTCGCCGTGCTCGTCGAACCCCACGGGCACCGCGCGCTCGATCGCCGCGCGCACGCGCGCTAGGCTGTCGGGAAGGTCGTCGGCGTGGAGCGACAGTTGCACCGCGTTCATGCCGCAGCCGATGTCCACGCCCACTGCCGCCGGGATGATCGCGCGTCGGGTGGGAATCACCGAGCCCACGGTCGCCCCGATCCCGGCGTGCACGTCGGGCATCGCGGCGACGTGGCCGAACACGATCGGCAGTTGCGCGACGTTCGCGAGCTGCTGACGCGCGTGCGGGTCGAGGTCTTCGGTGAAAACCTTGACCGGGACGCGACCCCCTTCGATGACTTGTCTGACCGGCATTGGACGGAGCGCCCGGATATTCTACGGGGACGGTAACATCTTGTTGCAATATAGGGTTTCGGGACATGGGGCGGTTACATTTGTCTGGTGTAATTCGCTCCGGGCGCGGCAGGGAGGCGTGCGCTTGTTTTTTACGAACAGAAAGAAGATGGAACTCGGGCCATTGCTGATCGAAAGACCGGAAACCAGGCGGCGCTCGCTGCGCGGCGCCTGGGTGGTGATCCTGGTGCTGCTCCTCGCAGCAGCGGGGGTGGCCGTCTATTTCCTGCGGACCGGCGATGCACCGCGACCGACGGGAAGGCGCGGAATCGATCCCACGCGTCCGACGCCGGTCGTCGCGGCGCCGGCGAGGATCGGCGACATCAACATCTACCTGAACGGACTCGGCACCGTGACGCCGCTGAAGACGGTGACCGTGAGGAGCCGTGTCGACGGAGAGCTCATGCGGGTCGCCTTCACCGAAGGCCAGGTGGTCAGGGCGGGAGAGGTCCTCGCCGAGATCGATCCCAGAGCCTATCGGGCGCAGCTCGCGCAGGCGGAGGGCCAGATGGCGCGCGACCAGGCGCTCCTCGCGAATGCTCGTATCGACGTCGAGCGCTACCGCGGGCTGTACGCGCAGGATTCGATCGCCAAGCAGCAGGTCGATACGCAGGAGGCGCTGGTGCGCCAGTACGAGGGCACGGTGAAGTTCGACCAGGGCCAGATCGACAATGCGAAGCTGCAGCTCGTCTACTCCACCATCACGGCGCCCATCGGCGGCCGGCTCGGGCTGCGGCTGGTCGATGCCGGAAACATCATCCGCGCGAGCGACGCCAACGGGCTGGTGGTCATCACCCAGCTCCAGCCCATCGCCGCCGTATTCACCATTCCCCAGGACAGCCTGCCCGAGGTGATGAAGCGCCTGCGCGCGGGTGTTCCGCTTCCGGTCGAGGCCTACGACCGCGAGCAGAAAACCCTGCTTGCGACCGGCAAGCTGCTCACCGTCGACAACCAGATCGACCCGACCACCGGCACGATCAAGCTGAAGGCCCAGTTTCCGAACGAGGACAACAGCCTCTTCCCCAATCAGTTCGTCAACGCGCGCCTGAAGCTCGACACGCTGCGCGGCGCGACCCTCGTTCCCTCGCCGGCGGTGCAACGCGGCGCCCAGGGGACCTTCGTCTACGTGCTGAAAGACGACAAGACCGTGTCGCTGCGCCCGGTGAAAACCGGCGTGAGCGAAGGCGAGAGCATCGCCATCGAGTCGGGGCTCGCCCCGGGCGAGATCGTGGTCGTCGAGGGCAACGACCGCCTTCGCGACGGGGCCAAGGCCGAGGTTCCCGATCCTTCGAGCCGCGCCGCCGCAGCGGATGGCGCGCAGAAGGGCGGCAAGGGCGGACGGCGCAGCAAGAGCGCCGAGTGACGGGGACGGGGCGATGAATCCCTCGCGGCCGTTCATAGAGAGGCCGGTGGCGACGTCGCTCCTGATGGCGGCGCTGCTGCTCGCGGGGGCGATCGCGTATCGCCTGCTTCCTCTGTCGGCGCTTCCCGAGGTCGACTACCCGACGATCCAGGTTGTGACCTTCTACCCGGGTGCGAGCCCCGACGTGATGACCTCGTCGGTGACCGCACCGCTCGAGCGCCAGTTCGGCCAGATGCCCGGCTTGAAGCAGATGTCCTCGACCAGCTCGGGCGGCGCATCACTGATCACGCTCCAGTTCACGCTGGAATTGTCGCTCGACGTGGCCGAGCAGGAAGTGCAGGCCGCGATCAACGCGGGCTCGAATTTCCTGCCGGCGGATCTCCCCGCGCCCCCCGTGTACAGCAAGGTGAACCCCGCCGACGCGCCCATCCTTACGCTGGGGATCACCTCGAGAACGGTGCCGCTCCCCGAAGTGCAGAACCTCGTCGACACGCGCCTCGCGCAGAAGATTTCCCAGCTGCCGGGCGTCGGCCTTGTGACGCTTTCCGGAGGCCAGCGGCCGGCGGTGCGCGTGCAGGTGAACCCCAAGGCGCTCGCGGCCAACGGCCTGGGCCTGGAGGACGTGCGCATCGCGATCGCCGCGGCCAATGTGAACCAGGCGAAGGGCGGCTTCGACGGTCCGAGCCGCGCCTACACCATCGACGCCAACGACCAGCTGCGCTCCGCCGCGGAGTACAAGCGGGTGATCGTCGCCTACAAGAACGGCGGGCCGCTCCTGCTGTCGGACGTGGCCGACGTGATCGAGGACGCGGAGAACGTGCGCCTTGCCGCATGGATGAACGAGGCACCGGCGGTGATCCTCAACATCCAGCGCCAGCCGGGCGCGAACGTGATCGAGGTGGTCGACCGCGTGAAGCGCCTGCTGCCGCAGCTCACCGCCTCGCTGCCGGCGGCAGTCGAGGTGGCGACGCTCACCGACCGCACCGTCACCATCCGCGCATCGGTCGAGGACGTGCAGTTCGAGCTGATCCTCGCCGTGGGCCTGGTCGTAATGGTGATCTTCCTTTTCCTGCGCACGGCAGCGGGAACGATCATCCCCAGCGTCGCCGTGCCTCTTTCCCTGGTCGGCACCTTCGGGGTCATGTACCTGGCCGGATTCAGCATCAACAACCTCACCCTGATGGCGCTCACGATCGCCACCGGCTTCGTGGTCGACGACGCGATCGTGATGATCGAGAACATCACGCGCTATATCGAGGAGGGCGAGCCGCCGTTGCAGGCGGCTCTGAAAGGCGCCGAGCAGATCGGATTCACGATCATCTCGCTGACGTTCTCGCTGATCGCGGTGCTGATCCCGCTGCTGTTCATGGGTGAAGTCGTCGGACGTCTGTTCCGCGAGTTCGCGATCACGCTGGCGGTCTCGATCCTGATTTCTGCGGTGGTGTCGCTCACCCTCACGCCGATGATGTGCGCGAGGCTCCTGCGCCGCACGCCGCCCGGCGAGCAGGGCGCGTTCTACCGCGCGAGCGGCCGCTGGTTCGACGCCATGATCGGTCGCTATGGCGAGATGCTCGAGTGGGTGCTCGACCGGCAGACCGCAACCCTGTGGGTATTCGTCGGAACGCTCGCGCTCACGGTGATCCTGTACATCTTCATCCCCAAGGGATTCTTTCCGCTCCAGGACACCGGAGTCATCCAGGGCATCTCGGAGGCGCCGCAGTCGGTCTCCTTTTCGGCGATGGCGCAGCGCCAGCAGGCGCTGGCGAAGGCGGTCCTCGAGGATCCCGCGGTGGAAAGCCTTTCTTCCTTCATCGGAGTGGACGGAACCAACACGACCCTGAACAGCGGTCGCGTGCTCATCAACCTCAAGCCCAAGGCGCAGCGCGGCGACATCTCCGCCGTGATCCGCCGGCTGCAGGAGAGGCTCGCGCGGGTCGAGGGCATCACGCTCTATATGCAGCCCATCCAGGACCTCACCATCGAGGATCGCGTGAGCCGCACGCAGTACCAGTTCACGCTCGAGTCGGCCAACCCGGATGAGTTGTCGGACTGGGTGCACCGGATCACGTCGCGGCTGTCCGGGCTGCCCCAGCTCGCCGACGTGGCGAGCGACCTCCAGGACCAGGGGCTGCAGGCCTTCCTCTCGATCGATCGCGACACGGCGGGACGGCTGGGCATCACGCCGGCCGCGATCGACGTCGCGCTCTACAACGCCTTCGGCCAGCGCCTGGTGTCGACCATATTCACGCAGACGAACCAGTACCGCGTCGTGCTCGAGGTGAAGCCCGAGTTCCGCAGGGGACCCGAAGCGCTGAAGGACATCTACGTCACGTCGTCCTCCGGCGCGCAGATCCCGCTGAGCACGATCACCACGGTCAGCGAGAGGCCGGCGCTCCTTGCGGTCAACCATCTCGGGCAGTTTCCCGCGGCGACCATCTCGTTCAACCTGGCGCCGGGCGTCGCGCTCGGCGACGCGGTGCGCGTGATCGAGAACGAGGCGCAGGCGCTGGGATTGCCGCCTTCGATCCGCGCGAGCTTCCAGGGCGCGGCGCTGGCCTTCAGGGCGTCGCTCGCCAACGAGCTGCTGCTGATTCTCGCCGCGATCGTGACCATGTACATCGTGCTCGGCGTGCTCTACGAAAGCTACATCCACCCGCTCACGATCCTCTCGACGCTGCCCTCGGCCGGCATGGGCGCGCTGCTCGCGCTCATGGCTTCGCGCACCGACCTGGGCGTGATCGCCGTGATCGGGATCGTGCTTCTCATCGGCATCGTCAAGAAGAACGCGATCATGATGATCGATTTCGCGCTGGACGCCGAGCGGAAGGAAGGCAAGAGCCCGCGCGAGGCGATCTACCAGGCGTGCCTGCTGCGCTTCCGGCCGATCCTCATGACGACGATGTCGGCTCTGCTCTCGGCGCTGCCTCTGATGCTCGGCACCGGCGTCGGCTCGGAGCTGCGCCACCCCTTGGGCATCACCATGGTAGGCGGCCTGATCGTGAGCCAGGCGCTGACGCTGTTCACCACGCCGGTCATCTATCTCTGGTTCGACCGCCTCGCGCGCCGGGCCGAGGGCGTTCAACCGGAGGTCCCGCGCGCGGGGCCGCTCGAAGGTCCCAGTCGAGGCTGAACGCCGTGAATCTCTCCGAACCGTTTATCCGGCGCCCGGTCGCCACCACGCTCCTGACCGCGGGCATCACGCTCGCCGGCGCGGCCGCGTTCGGGCTTCTGCCGGTCGCGCCCCTGCCGCAGGTGGACTTCCCGACCGTCTCGGTGTCGGCGATCCTTCCCGGAGCGAGCCCGGAAGTGATGGCGGCGACGGTGGTGACGCCGCTCGAGCGCGCCCTGGGACGGATCGCGGGAGTCACCGAGATGACCTCGAGCGCCCAGCTGGGGGGCGCGTCGATCACGCTGCAATTCGACTTGAACCGCGACATCGACGGCGCGGCGCGCGACGTGCAGGCGGCGATCAATGCCGCGCGAAGCCAGCTGCCCACCAGTCTCCCTCGCAATCCTACGTACCGCAAGGTCAATCCGGCCGATGCGCCGATCATGATCCTCGCGCTCACCTCCGACACCATGGATCGGGGGCAGATGTACGACGCTGCGTCCACCATACTCGCGCAGCGCATTTCCCAGGCGAGCGGAGTCGGGCAGGTGACCGTGGGCGGCGCGTCGCTGCCGGCGGTCCGGGTCGAATTGAATCCGACGGTGCTCAACGCCTACGGCATCGCGCTCGACGACGTGCGCGCGGCGCTCGCCGCGGCGAACGCCAACCGTCCCAAGGGCTCGGTCGAGGATGGCGACCGGCACTGGCAGATCCAGGCCGACGACCAGGCGAAGAAGGCGAGCGACTACATGCCGCTGATCGTCTCCTACCGCAACGGCGCCGCGGTGCGGCTCGCCGACGTCGCCGAGGTCGTCGATTCGGTGGAGGACCTGCGCAACGCCGGATTGTCGAACGGGAAGCCCTCGGTGCTGCTGATCATCAACCGCCAGCCCAACGCCAACATCATCGAGACCGTCGAGCGGGTGCGCGAGCTGATGCCCCTGCTGCGCGCCTCGATCCCCAGGGCGATCAACCTCGACGTCGTCCTCGAGCGCACGAGCACGATACGTGCGTCCCTGCGCGAGGTGGAGCGCACGCTGATGATCGCCATGGCGCTGGTGATCCTGGTCGTGTTCGCGTTCCTGCGCAACGCGCGGGCGACCCTGATCCCGGCAGTGGCCGTGCCGGTCTCCCTGGTGGCGACCTTCGGCGTGATGTACCTGTGCGGCTTCAGCCTGAACAATCTGTCGCTGATGGCGCTGACCATCGCGACCGGGTTCGTGGTCGACGACGCGATCGTTGTGCTGGAGAACGTCTCGCGCCACATCGAGCGCGGCCTGACGCCCTACCAGGCGGCCCTGCTCGGGGCGAAGGAGGTCAGCTTCACGGTGCTGTCGATGAGCCTGTCGCTCATCGCCGTGTTCATTCCGATCCTGCTCATGGGCGGGATCGTCGGGCGCCTTTTCCGCGAGTTCGCCGTGACCCTGTCGGTGGCGATCCTGGTGTCTCTCGTGGTGTCGCTCACGATGACGCCGATGATGTGCGCGCGGCTGCTGAAGGCGCCGGAACAGCGCCGCCCGGGGCGACTGTTCGCCGCGAGCGAGCGCGCTTTCCAGTGGATGCTGGCCGAGTACGAGGCGAGCCTCGGCTGGGCGCTGCGCCACTCGCGCATCATGATGGGGCTCCTGGCCGCTGCCATCGCGCTGAACGTGTATCTCTACATCCACATCCCGAAGGGCTTCTTTCCGCAGCAGGACACGGGACGCATGATCGGCTCGATCCAGGCCGACCAGGGCATCTCCTTCCAGGCGATGCGTCAGAAGCTCGCCGACTTCATCGAGATCGTGCGCAGCGACCCGGCGGTGGAGAACGTCGTGGGCTTCACGGGCGGCGGCAGGCGCAATTCCGGATTCATGTTCCTTTCGCTCAAGCCTCTGGCCGAGCGCAAGATCAGCGCCGACCAGGTGGTGGCGCGGCTGCGCCCGCGGCTCGCGCAGGAGGCGGGCGCCAACCTGTTCCTGGTGCCGGTGCAGGACATCCGCGTCGGCGGCAGGCAGGCGAACGCCCAGTACCAGTTCACGCTGCAGGCCGACGAGCTGTCGGACCTGCGCGTGTGGGAGCCGCGCGTGCGCCAGGCCCTTTCCCAGCTGCCCGAGCTCGTCGACGTGAATACCGACCAGCAGGAGAAGGGGCTGCAGACCACCGTGGTGATCGACCGGCCCACGGCGGCGCGCATGGGGCTCACCCCGAAGATGATCGACACCACGCTGTACAACGCGTTCGGCCAGGCGCAGGTGTCGACCATCTACCAGGCGCTCAACCAGTATCACGTAGTCATGGAAGTCGCGCCCCGCTACTGGCAGACGCCCGAGGCGCTCAACGGGGTCTACGTCCTCTCGCCCACCAAGGGCCAGGTTCCGCTCAACGCCGTCGCGCGCTACGAGGCGACCACCGCGCCGCTCGCGGTGAACCACCAGGGACAGTTCGTCGCCTCGACCATCTCGTTCAATCTTCCCCCGGGAGGGTCGCTCGGCGACGCCACCACGGCGATCAACGACGCCATGGCGCGCATCGGCGTGCCGACCACCGTCCAGGGCACCTTCCAGGGCACGGCGCGCGCCTTCCAGGCGTCGCTGGATTCCCAGCCCTGGCTCATCCTCGCGGCGCTGGTCACGGTGTACATCGTGCTCGGGATTCTCTACGAGAGCACCATCCATCCGATCACGATCCTCTCGACGCTGCCTTCGGCAGGGGTGGGCGCGCTCCTCGCCCTGATGGCGTTCCGCACCGAGTTCAGCATCATCGCGCTCATCGGCGTGATCCTGCTGATCGGCATCGTCAAGAAGAACGCGATCATGATGATCGACTTCGCGATCGCCGCCGAGCGCAACGAGGGCAAGCGCCCCGAGGAGGCGATCTTCCAGGCCTGCCTGCTGCGCTTCCGCCCGATCATGATGACCACCATGGCCGCGATGCTCGGAGCGGTGCCGCTCGCGATCGGCTTCGGTGATGGGTCCGAGTTTCGCCGGCCGCTGGGCATCTCGATCGTCGGCGGCCTGATCGTGAGCCAGCTGCTCACCCTGTATACGACCCCGGTCGTTTACCTGTACTTCGACCGGTTCCGGCTCTGGGCGCGGCGCGTGTTCGGGCGCGGCGGCCCTGCGGCCGCGGGGGCGTCATGAAGCGCCACGCACTCCTGCTCGGCGTGCTGGTTTTCTCCGGCTGCGCCGTCGGGCCGGACTACCAGCGCCCGTCCGTCGATGT
>Ga0074062_10054079_pt1 | contig 9949 bp, 11 predicted proteins | sample SoimicmetaTmtHMA_FD_74473 | JGI IMG/M metagenome (GOLD analysis project Ga0074062, IMG submission 74473) | Soil and rhizosphere microbial communities from Centre INRS-Institut Armand-Frappier, Laval, Canada - Soil microcosm metaTmtHMA... | ecosystem: Engineered > Artificial ecosystem > Soil... | reverse complement strand
CGCAAGCAGGAAGAGGAATGCCTGCGCGTGCTGGCGCGCACCGACCCGCTCACCGGCCTGCTCAACCGCGATGGCATGATGTCCGAGATCGCTGCGCGGCTGGCGCGCGCCGACGCCGATACCGCGCTGTTCTACGTGGACCTCGATCGATTCAAGATGGTCAACGACGTGCTCGGCCACGGCGCCGGCGATCTGGCCTTGATCGCGGCGGCGCAGCGCCTGCGCCGCGTGGTCGGCGATCACGCGGCGCTGGCGCGTTTTGGCGGCGACGAATTCCTGGTGGTGCTCGATCCGGCATTGCGCAGCGAAACCCCGGAACAACTCGCCGAACGCATCACCGAAGTTTTCGCGGAAAGTTTCCGCGTCGGCGACGAGGATTTCTCGATCACCGCAAGCATCGGCCTTGCCTGCGCATCGGACGGCGCCCGTCACCCGGAGGAATTGCTCAGCAACGCCGATGCCGCGATGTATCACGCCAAGCGTCGCGGCCGGAATGCCTGGCAACGCTTCAATCCAGGCCTCGCCCGCCGCCAGCAGGATCGGCTGCAGATCGAGGCGCAGCTGCGCAAGGCGCTGGACAACGACGAATTCCATCTGTTGTACCAACCGCTGGTATCCCTGCACGACGGTCGCATCTACGCCGCCGAGGCATTGATCCGCTGGCGTCATCGCACGCTCGGAGAAATTCAGCCGGACAGCTTCATTCCCCAGGCCGAAGCCACCGGCGACATCGTGCGCATCGGCGCCTGGGTGATCGGTGCGGCCTGCGCGCAGATCTGCGCCTGGCGCGAGGCTGGCCTGGCCATCGAACGGGTGACGGTGAATGTTTCGTACCGGCAGTTTCTTGGCGAGGAACTGCCGCAGGTCGTCGCGAGCGCCCTGGAAAAATACCGTTTGCCGGGGTCGGCGCTGGAACTGGAAATCACCGAGCGCGTGCTGATCGAGGATGCCCCCGACACGCTCGCCACCTTCGCCACCCTGCGCAAGCTCGGTGTCGGCGTGGTGATCGATGATTTCGGCGAGGGCTACAGCGCGCTCAATTATCTTCGTCGCCTGCCGATCCAGGGACTGAAACTGAGCCGGCAATTCCTCGAAGGCGTACCCGGCGATGTCTCCGATGTCGCGATCTGCCAGGCCGTCGCCGGCATGGCCCGCGGCCTCGGGCTTTCGATCGTCGCCGAGGGTGTGGAAACCGAAGCGCAACGCGATTTCATGCTCGGCCTGGGCATCAATCGCGGCCAAGGTCTTTTCTACAGCGAACCGCTGCCGCCCGCGAAGATCGAGGAATATATCCGTCGACACTCAGGGTGAGCGCTGCTGCCTACACCTGTTTTTTCGTCATCATCTCAGCGAACTTCCACCATCATTCCGGCGGCTTTCAACAGCGGAGCTGCTCAAGCCGGGATGACGGTGATTGTTGAGACGGGAAAGGAAAAAATTTCCCGCTCGTTCACGCCGGCACGAAAGCTCGACTAGACTCTCCCCATGGACTTCCTCATCCGCGCCATCACTCCCGCCGACGACGCCACAATGGCGCGCGTCATCCGCACCGTCATGCCGGAATTCGGCGCCACCGGCGACGGTTTCGCGATCAACGATCCGGAAGTCGATTGGCTGTCGAAAGCCTATGCGGAGCCGCGCTGCGCGTATTTCGTCGTCGAACGCGACGGCGTGGTGATGGGCGGCGGTGGCGTCGCCCCGCTGGTCGGCGGCGGCGAGGGCGTGTGCGAACTGCGCAAGATGTATTTCCTGCCCGCGCTGCGTGGTCTCGGCGCCGGCAGCGCGCTGATGCGGCACTGCCTCGATGCCGCGCGCGGCATCGGCTTCCGCGAGTGCTACCTGGAAACCCTGCGCGGCATGGATGCCGCCAAGAAGTTATACGAACGCACCGGCTTCCAGCGCATCCCCGGCCCGATGGGCGCCACCGGGCACGGCGGCTGCAACGCCTTCTACCTGCTGCCCTTGTAGGAGCGCTGTAGGAGCGGCTTTAGCCGCGAAAGGGATAGCGGAAGCGGCCGTCGCGACCGGATGAGCGAAAGATGGTCGCTTGCATCGCAAGCCTTGGTAAAATCGCCGCTTTCCTGTTTCGGGGCATCCCATGCAACTTTCCCAAACCCGCGCCGTGATTACCGGCGGCGTCTCCGGCCTCGGCCTCGGCGTCGCAAAGCACCTGGTCAAACAAGGCGGCAAGGTTGCGTTGTTCGACATCAGCGATCTCAAGGGCGAAGCTGCGGTCGCCGAACTCGGCAGCGGCAACGCGAAATATTTCCGCACTGACGTTACCGACGAAGCCCAGGTACAGGCCAATCTCGCCAGCGCGAAGGAATTCCTCGGCGGCCTCAACGCCGCGATCAGCTGCGCCGGCATCCTCGGCGCCGGTCGCGTGCTGGGCAAGGAAGGCGCGATGCCACTCAAGCAATTTGCCGGCACCGTGATGGTCAACCTCATCGGCAGTTTCAATGTCGCCAAAGGCGCGGCCGACCTGATGCAACACAACGCGCCGGGCGATGACGGCGAGCGCGGCGTGATCATTAACACCGCCTCGGTCGCCGCCTACGAAGGCCAGATCGGCCAAGCCGCGTATTCAGCCTCGAAAGGCGGCGTGGTTGCGATGACCCTGCCGATGGCGCGCGAACTCGCGCGCTTCGGCATCCGCGTGATGACGATCGCTCCAGGCATTTTCTGGACACCGATGGTCGACACCATGCCGCCCGCCGTGCAGGAATCGCTGGGCGCCTCGATCCCGTTCCCGTCGCGCCTGGGCCGCCCGGAAGAATTCGCCGACACCTGCGCCTTCATCCTTGGCAACCGCTACCTCAACGGCGAAACCATCCGCCTCGACGGCGCCGTGCGCCTGGCGCCGAAGTAACCATCCCATCCGTAGGAGCGATGGCAATCGCGACTTGGTTCGCCCGCCGAAGGGTCGCGATTGCCATCGCTCCTACAAACGCAAATTCAGGAAACCCAATGAAAGCCTCCGAAGTCAAGAAAGGCAACGTCGTCGAACACAACAACACCGTCTATCAGGTGCGCGACATCGAGCGCAGCGCGGCGCAAGGCCGCAGCGGCAACGTCACCTTCCGCTTCATCATGTACAGCGTGCCGGGCGGCAACAAGTTCGACCTGAGCCTGCGCAGTGAAGACGAGCTCAAGGAAGTCGAACTGATCCGCCGCGAGGCGACGTTCTCGTACAAGGATGGCGACGCGTTTGTCTTCCTCGACGTCGAGGATTATTCGCCCTACCAGCTCGACGCCAACGTGGTCGGCGACAACGCCGGATACATCAGCGAAGGCCTGGAAGGCTGCTACATCCAGATCATCGACGACGCGCCGGTTGCAGTGCTGCTGCCGGCGAGCGTGATTCTGGAAGTCGTGGAAACCCCGCCGGAACTCAAGGGCGGCACCGCCACCAAGCGCCCGAAGCCCGCGCGCCTGAACACCGGCATCGAAATCCAGGTGCCGGAATACATCAGCAACGGCGAGAAGATCCACGTGAGTACGGTGACCGGAGAATTTGCAGGAAGAGCCTGAGCTTCCACGTAGGAGCGGGCATGGCCGCGATTTTTATTGCCGGTCACACCTTAGAGAATCGCGGCCATGCCCGCTCCTACGAACTCAACCATCGCTGCGCCATCCGCCGCAGCGATTGATCGGCCTGCGCATCGACGGCGATTTCATCGATACGCCGCCAGGCGAGGTCATGCGATTCCTCATTGACCACGTACGCCTCGTTGTCCGACGCGCGCACCACGAAACGCACGTCGTAGTGCCAATGTTCCGGTTCATTGCCGCGTGCCGGAATCGCATGGCGATCAAGATCGAAAACATCGGGCAGCACCGATAAGCCGGTCAGCCCCGATTCCTCCTCCGCTTCCCGCAGCGCCACCCGCGCGAGCTCGCCATCGCCATCGGCATGGCCGCCCAGCTGCAGCCAGCGATCGAGCTTGCGGTGATGCATCAGCAAGACGCGCAGGCCATCCGCGGAGACCAGCCAGGCGGAGCCAGTGAAGTGGCCGATGGGCAAACTTCGCTCGCAGCAGTCCGGATGCACACCGGCAAAGGTCATGAATTGATCGACGAGCCCTGCCTCGAAAGCCGGCGAATCGCGCAAAGGCCGCAACAGATCAAGGACTTGCCGCTGCGCTTCGTTCAGCATCGATGGGTCCGGACAGCGCCCTTGCTGGTCTGCGGGCGGCTCGCGTATGGTACCGGGGCCTTATACAGCCGCGATACGACAGCGGTCCATCGAACCATCCTGGGGGAGAGCAACATGCTATTTCAGCGCGTCAAGTCGCTGGATCAGATTCTGGAAACCGCCGAGAAGAAAAGTCTCAAGCGCCAGCTCGGTCCAATCCAACTCACATTGCTGGGTGTCGGCGCCATCATCGGTACCGGTATCTTCGTATTGACCGCTGAAGCCGGCCAGAAAGCCGGTCCCGCCATGATGGTCGCCTTCGTCATCGCGGCCGTTGTCTGCGCGCTGGCTGCGCTCGCCTATTCCGAACTCGCGGCGATGGTGCCGGTGTCGGGCTCCGCTTATACCTATACGTACGGCGTGCTCGGCGAATCGCTGGCCTGGGTCGTTGGTTGGGCACTGGTACTGGAATACGCCGTTGCCGCCGGTGCGGTCGGCGTGGGCTGGTCCGGTTACATGAATGGCCTGCTGAAAAGTGCGGGGATGGCACTGCCCGAATTCTTGCGAACAGGACCGTACGACGGCGGCGCCTTCAACCTGCTCGCCTTCCTGATCGTGCTGGTGGTGACCGTGCTGCTGGTCATCGGTACGTCCAAGAGCGCCAAGGTCAATGCCGTGCTGGTGATGATCAAGGTCGCAGCGCTGACCGCTTTCATCATCATCGCGTTGCCGGCCGCGAAGGATCCGAACTTCCATCCGTTCCTGCCGACCGGTTGGGGTAGCCCGCTCGGTGGTATCGGTGTGCTCGGTGCCGCTGCGTCGATCTTTTTCGCCTTCGTCGGCTTCGATGCCGTCTCGACGGCGGCCGAGGAAACGACCAACCCGAACCGCAACATCCCGATCGGCCTGATCGGTTCGTTGGTGGTCTGCACCATTTTCTACATGCTGGTGGGTTATGCCGCCGTCGGCTCGGTCGGTTCGACGCCGATGTTCGCTGCGGACGGCTCGGCTCTTAGCCCGGGAACGCCGGAGATGGCTGCAGCCTGTCAGGCCGCCGCCGCCAAGGGCATGCAGATGCTCGTGTGCAGCAAGGAACCGTTGGCGTTCGTGCTGCGCCAGCTCGGCTTCCAGACCATGGGCAACCTGATTGGCCTCGCCGCTGCTCTGGCGCTGCCGTCGGTGGTGCTGATGATGATCTACGGCCAGACCCGCATCTTCTTCACCATGTCGCGCGACGGCCTGCTGCCGCCGATCCTGGCGAAGGTGCATCCGACCTTCAACACGCCGCACGTGGTGACGATCCTCACCGGCATCGCGGTATCGCTGTTCGCGGCGATGTTCCCGGTCGGCATCCTTGCCGACATCTCCAACTCGGGCACCTTGTTCGCCTTCATGATGGTTGCGGTCGGCGTGATGATCCTGCGCGTCAAGCAGCCGAACCGCCCACGCCCGTTCAAGACGCCGCTGGTCTGGATCGTCTGCCCGCTCGCGATCATCGGCTGCCTGCTGCTGTTCCTGAATCTATCGATGTACACGGTCGGCCTGTTCTTCGGCTGGGCGATCATCGGCCTGGTTGTTTACTACCTCTATGGCTACCGCCGCAGCCATCTGGCCAACGGCACCTCGCACTCGGATTGATTCAACCCATCGTGCAAAAACAACGGCGCGGATTATTCCGCGCCGTTGTCGTTTTCGGAGTCCGATTCGTCTGCGTCGGTTTCGGGAAGGCCAAGCGCGCCGCCCAGCAGACGCTGGCTGTCGCCCTCGCTGGCGGCCTCGACGCCACGCAGCTTGCGCTCGATCGCGCGCGTGCGGATGTCGGCCTGGTCGATCACGTTGGTCGCTTCGGTGAGCTTCTTGCGGGTCTTTTCCAGCACGCCGGCGAACTTGCCGAACTCGGTCTTCACCGCGCCCAGCACCTGCCAGACTTCGCTGGAACGCTGTTCGATCGCCAGTGTGCGGAATCCCATGCGCAGGGAATTGAGGATCGCCGACAGCGTGGTCGGGCCGGCAACGACGACGCGATGGTCGCGCTGCAAGACCTCGACGATGCCCGGTCGCCGCAGCACCTCGGCATACAGACCTTCGGTCGGCAGAAACATGATCGCGAAGTCGGTGGTATGCGGCGGCGAGACATACTTGAGTGCGATCGTCTTCGCCTCGTCGCGGATGCGCCGCTCCAGCGCCGTGCCGGCGAGCGCGGCGGCATCGGTATCGGCGCGTTCCTGGGCATCGAGCAGGCGTTCGTAATCCTCGCGCGGAAATTTTGCGTCGATCGGCAACCACACCGGCATATCGGGTTGATCGGCAGCACCCGGCAGACGAATCGCGTACTCGACGCGCTCGTTGGAGTTGGGGACAGTGGCCACGTTCGCTGCGTACTGGTCGGCTGTCATGACTTGTTCCAGGATACCGCCCAGCGCGACTTCACCGAAGATGCCGCGCGTCTTGACGTTGCCGAGCACGCGCTTGAGATCGCCGACGCCCGTGGCCAGGCTCTGCATTTCGCCGAGGCCGCGCTGCACCTGTTCGAGACGTTCCGAGACCAGGCGGAAGGATTCGCCCAGGCGTGTTTCCAGCGTCGACTGCAATTTTTCGTCGACCGTCTGCCGCATCTGCTCGAGCTTGGCGGCGTTGTCGGTCTGGATGTCCTTGAGCCGGCCTTCCAGCGTCTGCCGGACATCGGCCAGACGGCGCTCAGTGGTTTCGTTGAGTTTTTCCAGACGCACCTGCAACGACTCGCCGAGGCGCTGCTGCCCGGCCGCAGATTCTTCGCGCGAACGCCGGGCATCGTCGCCAAGATTCTGCCGCAGAGCGCCGAGGCCGACTTCAGTGCGCTCGGTGAATTGCCCGAGGCGCGCATCGAAACCGCCCAGCGCAGCCTGCGCATCGTTGCGACCGGTGCGCTGTTCTTCGCGCACGTTGCGCTCGACGCGGTCGATGTCGGCGCGCAGCAGCGTCAGCTGCGATTCGAGTTCCGCCGCCAGCCCGCGTGCCGGATCGCGACGCCAGAGCAGGATCTGGAAAACGATGGCGACCACCGCCAGCACAATCAGCACGTAAAGCAGGAGTTCCATTCCGTTTCCCGGTCAGGGGCGCGGCGGGGCGATCGCCGGTGGCCCAAAAGAAAACGGCCCCGCCTATCCGGCTGGGGCCGATTCTACGGGGCGCGGCGTCTCAGGGTTCGAGACGCGCGGGAAAGGCTGTCGCGGATCAGGCCTTCTTGGCCCAGGCCGAGCACCAGCCCTTGCTGTTGACGCTGTAGCCCGCGAACAGGGCGCAGGCGCCGGTCGAGGCAGTGAAGAACTGGCAATTGCTGCAAAGGCTGCCGGCCTTGTGCGCCGCATTGCTGCTCTTGCTGGCGTCATCGACATAGCCCAGGGCCTTGGCTTGGGCATTGTCGGCGGTGAGTTTCTTGAGGGCCTGCGCCTCGGCCGGCGAGCGCGCCAGCGAGGCGAGCAGCGGCAGGGCGGTGGCGGCAACGGCGGCCTGGATCAGGAAACGGCGACGGCTGGGCTGCTGGATTTTCATGGCGCACCTCGACGATAAGTGCGGGCAATATAGCGCCGGACCGTGAATGCGGCGTTGACGCGGATCAAACGCGGGCGAACAGACCGGGCTGCCGCTAAACTCTCCCCATGACGACCCTGCCCTACGACCCCGCCCGGCTGCACGCCTGCGCCCAGGAAATCATCGCCAACACGCGCGAGTTGTCCGCGCTCGGCTGGACGCCGGCAACCAGCAGCAATTTCTCGATGCGCCTGGACGACCGCCACGCCGCGATCACCGTCTCCGGCCGCGACAAGGGCAAGCTGTGCGAGGCCGACATCATGGTGGTGGATTTCGACGGCCACGCCGTCGCCACCGAGCATCGTCCTTCCGCCGAAACCCTGCTGCACACGCAACTGTACAAACGCGACCCGGACATCGGCTGCGTGCTGCATACGCACTCGCTGGTGCAGACGCTGTCCTCGCGTCTCTACGGCGGCGCCACGCATATCCGCTTCGAAGATTACGAGCTGATCAAGGCGTTCCGCGGACAGAGCACGCATGCCACGCAGATGGACGTGCCGATCCTGCCCAATAACCAGCACATCCCGACCTTGGCCGCGCAGGTCGACGTCTTGCTCGACAACGCCCCGCTCTGGGGCTACCTGATCAATGGCCACGGCATGTACGCCTGGGGCAGCGACATGGCCGAAGCACGCCGGCATCTGGAAGCCTTCGAATTCCTGCTGGCCTGCGAACTACAAATGAGGACGCTGCACCGATGAGCCGCCTGCGTATTTTTTCCGAAGAAGCTCCCACCCTGCCGTTGCTGGTCGCCAGCAAGCACGAACAAATCTCCGAGCAACTGGCGAAAATCGGCGTCCGCTTCGAGCAATGGCAGGCCAGCGCGCCAGTGACGCCGGGAGCGACGCAGGCCGACGTGATGGCGGCGTATCGTGAAGACATCGATCGCATCGTCGCTGAGAAGGGTTTCCGCACCGTCGACGTGGTCAGCATCTCGCCCGCGCACCCAGACCGCGAGGCGATGCGCAGGAAATTCCTCGACGAGCACTTTCACAAGGAAGACGAAGTGCGTTTCTTCGTCGCCGGCGCCGGACTGTTCACGCTGCACGTGGGGACGCTGGTCTATGAAATCCTCTGCGAACAAGGCGACTTGATCGGCGTACCCGACAGCACCAGACACTGGTTCGACATGGGTCCTGAGCCGTATTTCGTCGCGATCCGCTTTTTCACCGAGCCGGACGGCTGGGTCGGCCATTTCACCGGCACGGATTGGGCGCAGAAATTCCCGCGCTTCGAGGTTGGGCAGGCGCGCTGAAAACCGGCGGCTCGCGTGCGACGCGCACCATACCTTCATCCGTCGTCCCGGCCTGCGCCGGGATGATGGATCGGAACCAACGCAGGCCTGCAGACCAGTCCATGAAAAAAACCATCCTCACCGACATCGAAGGCACCACCAGTTCGATCTCCTTCGTCAAGGACGTGCTGTTTCCGTATGCGCGCAAAGCGCTGCCGGAATTCGTGCGTCGCCACGGCGGCGAACTGGAAGTGCGGCATTGGCTGGATGCCGCCGCGGTCGATGCCGGCAGCGTCTGCAGCGACGACGTGCTGATCGAGGTGTTGCAGGGCTGGATCGACAGCGACCGCAAGCATCCGGCGCTGAAGGCGCTGCAGGGAATGATCTGGAAATCCGGTTACGAGGATGGCGAATACACAGCGCACATCTATCCCGATGCCGCCGCGGCGCTGCGCGCCTGGCATGCCGGCGGCCACGCCTTGTTCGTGTATTCCTCAGGCTCGGTGCCGGCGCAGAAACTGTTGTTCGGCCACAGCGATGCCGGCGATCTGCGGCCGCTGTTCTCCGGCTATTTCGACACCGACGTCGGTGGCAAGCGCGACGCACGCAGCTATCGCAACATCCTCGACGCGTTGCGCCTGTCCGGCGAGCAGATCCTTTTTCTTTCCGACGTCGTCGAGGAACTCGATGCCGCGCGCGAGGCCGGACTCGACACCGTGCTGCTCGATCGTCGCGAAGACTATCCCGCACCGCGCCTCGGCGAGGCCTGCCATGGCCATGCACGCGTGACCTCATTCGCAGACATCGACGTCTAAGCCGATGGCTTCGTCGCCCGGCCGCGCTTCGCAACTCTTACGCCTGATCGGCCAGGGCCTGTCGCTGGCGTTCCTGCGACGGCCACGGTCTTCGCCACTGCTCGCCGGCTTCGGCAGTTTTCTGATGCTCGCGCTGCTGTCGATGCTGGTGTTCGAGATCCAGGACATCGGACTCAGCGAGCCCGGCTCGAA
>Ga0074062_10051567_pt1 | contig 10200 bp, 7 predicted proteins | sample SoimicmetaTmtHMA_FD_74473 | JGI IMG/M metagenome (GOLD analysis project Ga0074062, IMG submission 74473) | Soil and rhizosphere microbial communities from Centre INRS-Institut Armand-Frappier, Laval, Canada - Soil microcosm metaTmtHMA... | ecosystem: Engineered > Artificial ecosystem > Soil... | reverse complement strand
TTTTTTTAGCGGGCCGGGGCCGGCGGCGTGAGAGGTTGCGCGAGTTCGGCTTCGGCGCTGCGCACGGCATCGGCGCGATACCAGCGGCCGTCGCGGCGGATCAGCTCCATGTCGAAACTCACGGTTTTGTCCAGCAGCGGATAGCTGACCTTGAGCGTGGCAACGTCACCGTCAACGCGGGTCACCGTCGCTTGGACGCCGGCCAGCGCGGCATCAGCATCAACACCATAGATCAGCGCCATCGCCTTGAGGCCCTTGAGCAGCACGCCGCCTTTTTCCAGCGCCGGCCCCATCGCCAGCGCGCGGCTTTGCGCCAGCGTGGGCAGATCGAGTTGGCGGGCGGTGGCGGTGAGTACGGCGATCGCCTGGTGGGCGCGGTCGCGATCGCTGAACAGCTGCGGCTTGAGCCAGTCGAGGACGGCGCCGCTGACGGCGAGGGCATGGTCTTTTTCGGACGGCGTGAGCTTGTCGTTGGCCTGGATCACGCCTTTGACGAAGATGCCGCCGGTGGCTTTCATCATCGGCCACTGCGAGCCGAGTTCGGCCTCGAATTTCCGCAGCTTGGGATCGAGGTCGCGGTAGAGCTTGGCCTCGGCGCCGGGCTCGGTCAGGCGGGTCATCCAGCGGGCGTATTCCTGCTGTTCCTCGGCACTGGGCGGCGGCGCGACCGCGAGCTGCGCAGCCCAGCGCGCTTCCATCTGCTGGTGCAGGGCCGGCGGCAGCGACAGCTGCGAATAACGCACCAAGTCGTTGTCGTGCACGGCCTCGGCCAGACCCTTGACCGCCGCCACCGGGTCACCAGGCGCAACAACATCGCGCCGGCAGGCGCCCAGCCCCAGGCAAAGCAACAGCAGCAGCAAGGCGATTGGCCGGAACAACGATCTGGGCATCACGGGGCGGTTACGGGGCCGGCGGAAGGGGCGGGAACGGGAATCTAGCAGATCGACCGGGGCGCCCTGTATGTGTCGGGTCACGTTATCGGGGCCGGGCCGGGCAAAAAAAGGGGAGGCCGGAGCCTCCCGCAAATCCGGTCGAACCGGAGGACAGGTTGTCGTTGTGGATTCCAGGGGAGATCCCGACGACGGCAGCATAGGCCGCGGCAAAAGCTTGTGCAACACCTGAGATAGTATTGCTCAAGCTTTTGATTTTATTGAGATGCAAGACTCAATAATGCAGGGCTTCGATCTTCTGGCGACGGCGCTCGCCCTCGGGCTGCGACCATTCGTTGTTGAACAGGGCCGGCTCCCAGCTGCCGTAGCTCGGGTTCGGCAACACGAACCAGCGCTCGCCAACCCAGCCCAGGTAGGGGCGCACGGCCTGCTCGCGGCCGGCCTCGTTGTTGGCCTGCACGGTCACCATATCGCCGATCTGGTCGCCGAACTGCAGCAGCACCCGGTGCGTGCGGCCAACCAGCTTGCGCCGGCAACCCTTCTCGGAGCCGTTGTCCTCGCAGCCGTCGACGATGGTGCCCAGACCGAGGAACTGGCTGTCGTCCTTCACCGGGAAGCCGAGCTTGCGCAGGTTGGCCAGCGTCGCCGGGCCCTGGTCGGCGGTGCGGTTGGAGATGTAATAAATGATGACGCCGCGCGCGGTGGCGGCGCGGGCGAATTCCAGCGAACCGGGCACGGCCTTCGCGGCCTGTTCCTGCACCCACTCGTTCCAGGTGAAATCGTTGTAGGGCTTGCCGTCACGGATCAGTCGCGCCTGGTAAGGCGAGTTGTCGAGCACGGTCTCGTCGATGTCGACGATCACCGCTGGCGGCAATCCGGTTGCGGGCACGTCGCGATCTTCCTTGGTCAGCGCGTCCCAGCCCGGCGTTTTCAGGCCGCGATCGAGTTGCGTCAGCGCACTGCGGTAGGTCTGGCCGGTAAGCAGGCGGAATTCGACCGAGGTCTGCATCCAGGCAACGGCGTTGAGGTTGTCGTGCGGGCCAGGCAACGCGGTGCTGCTGGTGGGCGTCTCGACAGCACTGCCCTCGGGCGTCGCCTTGGTGTGGGTCGGAAGCATCTGGCAGCCGGCCAGGGCAAGGGCCAGTAGGGACAGGGGCAGCAGGCGGCGCGTGGTCATCGGGCATTCCCGGTTGAATTGAAAGTGCGGCATTGTCGCAGAGGAATGTGGCAGGCGTGGCCCGGCGCGAATCGCGCCGTAGGAGCGGCGTGAGCCGCGATTTCCAAAGACGGCGACGCAATGCCCTGAAATCGCGGCTCACGCCGCTCCTACAAAATCTTCAGGGATCGAACAGCGCGGCGATCGCATCCATGTGCGCGCGGCCGCGTTCTTTTTTCTGCACCGATTCCAGTTCCGGGTCGGCACCGTCGCGCTGCAGGTCGGCAGCGGGCAACTCGTCGAGGAAGCGACTGGGCAGCTGATGCTGGTGTTCGCCCCAGCGCTTGATCTCGGCGCTGTGCGACAGGTACAGGCGTTCCTTGGCGCGGGTGATGCCGACGTACATCAGGCGGCGTTCTTCTTCGAGGCCGCCCTCGTCGATCGCGTGTTCGTGCGGCAGGTTGCCATCCTCGCAGCCAACCACGAACACCGCGCGGAACTCCAGGCCCTTCGCCGCATGCAGACTCATCAGACGCACTTCATTGCCCGGCTCACCGCGATCGGCGTGACTGAGCAGCGCCAGCTGCGCGGCGAGTTCGCCCGGGCCGTTGCCCTTGACCGCCTCGAACCACGACGCGAGTTCGTCGAGGTTTTCCTTGCGGCGCAGATAACTCGCCTCGTCCTTGCACTCGGCGCGCAGCGCCGCGAGCAGGCCCGATTGTTCGACCAGTTGCTTGGTCAGTTCCGCCGGCGTCAGCGTTTCCGCAGCATCGCGCAAGCGATGCACGATGCGGGTGAATTCATCGAGCCCGCCGGCCGCGCGCGAGGTCAGTTGCTTGAGCATGCCGATGTTTTCCGCCGCCTTGGACAGCGGCAGATGCGCGTGCTGCGCCATCTCGGCGAGCTTGGCCAGCGTGGTGCCGCCGACTTCGCGCTTGGGCGAGGTGATCGCGCGCAGGAAAGCGGCATCGTCGTCGGGGTTGGCGAGCACGCGCAGCCACGACAACGCATCCTTGACCTCGCCGCGATCCAGGAACGCGGTGCCACCGGTCAGGTGATAGGGAATGCGCAGCAGCTGCAGTGCTTTTTCCAGCACGCGCGATTGATGGTTGCCGCGGAACAGGATCGCGAATTCGCCCCAGGGAATTTCCTTGGCCTGCTTGAGATAGTGGATCTCGCCGGCGACGCGTTCGGCCTCGTGCTCGTTGTTGCGGCAGGCCCAGACGCGCACGCTTTCGCCGTCGCCGTGCTGGCTCCACAACTGCTTGAGGTGCGCGTGCGGATTCTTCGCGATCAGCGTATTCGCGCAGCGCAGGATGCGACCGCTGCAACGGTAGTTCTGTTCGAGCTTGACGACTTTCAGGTTCGGATAATCGACCGCGAGCAGATCGAGGTTTTCCGGGTTGGCGCCGCGCCAGGCATAGATGCTCTGGTCGTCGTCGCCGACGCAGGTCATGTTGCCGCGCGGGCCGGCGAGTTGTTTGAGCAACCGATACTGCGCGCCATTGGTGTCCTGGCATTCGTCGACCAACAAATAGCGGATGCGTTCGCGCCAGCCGGCGGCGAGATCGGGCTCGGCCTCGAGCAGTTGCAAAGGCAGGCGGATCAGGTCGTCGAAATCGACGGCGTTGAACGTGGTCAGGCGCTGCTGGTATTTGCCGTACAGCGCTGCGGCCTCGCGTTCGCGTGCCGAGCGCGCCGCTTCCAGCGCCTGTTCCGGCGACAACGCCTCGTTCTTCGCGCGTGAAATCAAGCCGCGCATGCCGTCGTAGGCGTCGTTCTTCAGGCCCGGACCCATCAGGTCCTTGACGATGCCGATCTGATCGTCGCTGTCGAAGATCGAAAAGCCGCGACGCAGTTTCGCGCGCTCGTGCTCGATCTGCAGAAACTTCAGACCCAGCGAATGGAAGGTCGATATCGTCAGGCCTTCGGCCTTGTCGCCCTTCACGCGCTTGCCGACGCGTTCGCGCATTTCCCGCGCGGCCTTGTTGGTGAAGGTGATCGCGGCGATATGTTTCGCCTCGTGCCGGCCCTGCGCGATCAGGTGCGCGATCTTCTCGATGATCACGCGCGTCTTGCCGCTGCCGGCGCCAGCGAGCACGAGCAGGGGGCCGTCGCTATATTCGACGGCGAGTTTCTGGGGGGAATTGAGGCCGGACATGCGCGCCTAGTTTACGTGGGCGCAGGCCTGACCGCGATCAGCTTATGCCTTGCGCCGTGCCGTCTTTTTCACCGGCTTGACCGCCTTCACGGTTTTCAGCGCACGCGTCTTGCCGCCTGTCCGCTCTTTCGATGCGGGGCCGTCCGAATCGTCGCCCGCCGCTTTCTCCAGCTTGGCGAATTCCTGCATGTTGTCGCGACAGCGACGGATCAAGCGCAGGAATTCACTGCGGTCGGCGCGCGACATGCCGCTTTGCATGTCCTCGATCAGTTGTTCGGACGCGCCCTCGCAACGGCGATTTTCCGCGAGACCGAGCGGCGTCAGGAAGGCGCGCAGGATGCGGCCGTGCTCGGGGTCGGCCTCGCGCACCAGCAGGCCATCGCGTTCGAGCCCGGTCAGGATCTGGTTCATTGTCTGCGGCGTGACCATCGCCCAGCGCGCGAGTTGCGCACCGGACAGGCCCGGTGTTTCCTCGAGAAAACACAGCGCAGCGGCGGCCGGATAGCTGATCTCGATGCCGTCGGCGCGCAGCCGGCTGCTCATCACGATGCGGCACAGGTGATCGAGCTGCTTGAGCGCGAGGTTGAGCGGATCGCTCTGGGTCCGGGTCGGGCTCATGGTCGGCTTGCAATATCAGGGGACTGATAAGTTATCATGACCCTGATAATACTATCGATGAGACCCATGCCGCCATGGCCCACCATTTTTTCCGTGCCACGCTAGCGATAGCCGTCGGTCTTGCGCTCGCCGCCTGTTCCGGCAAGCCTGCTGCCGAAAGCAGCACAGACAAGGCCGCCCCCTCCTCCGCCAGCCTTGCGGTGAGTCTGGTGAAGGTCGAACAACGCCGGATCGATCGCAGCATCATCGCCTCCGGCCCGGTCTCGGCCTGGGAAGAAATGCAGCTGGGCGTCGAATTGAGCGGCGTGCGCGTGACCGCGCTCAACGTCGATGTCGGCCAGCGCGTGCGCAAGGGCCAGGTGTTGTTGGAACTCGATCACCGCACGCTCGACAGCGACCTGCGTCAGGCGCAGGCCTCGGCCGATGAAGCCAGCGCCGGCGTGGTGCTGGCGAAAACCAATCTCGCACGTGGCCAGGCGCTGGCGAAAAGCCAGTTGATCAGTGCCAGCGCGCTCGACGAATTGCGCGCGGCGCTGGTGCAGGCCGAAGCTCGCGATGCCACCAGCCGCGCGCAACGCGATGGCGTGCAGCTGCGGCGGGATTTCGCCGCATTGCGCGCCCCCGATGATGGCGTGATTTCCAAGCGGCTCGTGCAGCCGGGGCAAGTGGTCGCGGCCGGCAGCGAATTGCTGCGCCTGATCCGCCAAGGTCGCCTCGAATGGCGCGCCGAGCTCGCCGAAAGCGAACTTGCGCGCGTTCAAACCGGTGCCAAGGTCACGCTCAAGAACAGCGATGGCGGCGTCGTCGAGGGCCATGTGCGCGCGGTGTCTCCGGGCGTCGATGCCGGCACGCGCACCGGCACGGTATACGTGGATCTGCCCGCGCCCGGCGCGCTCAAGGTGGGTGCCTTCATCGAAGGCCGTATCCTCACCAGCGCCGGAAACGCCTTGATGTTGCCGACGGCGGCGGTGGTGATCCGCGACGGCTTTCCCTACGTGTTCACCGTCGACGATCACGACATCGTCCATCGCGTGCGTATCCGCACCGGCGGCAATCAGGGCGATCGCGTGGAAGTGCTGGAAGGCGTTGTCGCCGGCGATGCCGTGGTCGCGCGCGGTGCCGGCTTCCTCGGCGACGGCGACCAGGTGCGTGTCGTCGATGACGCCGCTGCCGGCAAGGCGGGCGCAACGCCATGAATTTTTCCGCCTGGGCGATCAAGCGGCCGCTGCCGGCGCTGATGCTGTTCTTCGTGCTGTGCGTGGCCGGTCTCTGGGGTTTTCACAAACTGCCGATCGCGCGCTTCCCGGATATTTCCTTTCCGATGGTCACAGTCACCGTGCCGCTGCCGGGCGCCTCGCCCAGCCAGCTGGAAACCGAGGTCACGCGCAAGGTCGAAGATTCGGTCGCGACGATTTCCGGCGTCAAGCGGGTGATTTCCAGCGTCAACGAAGGCGTGAGCACGACCACGATCGAATTCGTGCTCGATACCGATCTCGCTGGTGCGCTCGATGATGTCCGCGACGCGGTCACGCGCGTACGCGCCGACCTGCCGCAGGATATCCAGGAGCCGATCGTCGCCAAGGTCAACCTCGGCGGCTCGCTGATGACATATGCGGTCGCGTCGAAAGCCCTGCAGCCGGATGAGCTGAGCTGGTTCGTCGATCGCGAAGTGAGCAAGGCCTTGTACGGCGTACCCGGCGTCGCGCTGATCACGCGTGCCGGTGGCGTCGAACGGCAGATCCGCGTCGATCTCGATCCGCAGGCGTTGCAGGCTTATGGCATCACTGCCGGGCAGGTATCGCAGCAACTTGCGCGCATCCAGGCCGAACGTCCCGGCGGCAAGACCGAACTCGACGGCGCGCAACAGGTGATCCGCACCGTCGGTACCATCGCCGACGCGAATGCGCTGCGCGATTTTTCCATCAGCCTGCCCGATGGTCGCAGCCTGCGTCTATCGGCGCTGGCGAACATCCATGACGGCGCCGCTGATGTCAGCCAGGTCGCGTTGCTCGATGGTCGCCCAGTGGTCGCGTTCTCGCTGTCGCGCACGCGCGGTTCAAGCGAAATCGAAGTCGCGAAAAACGTCCGCACGGTGGTCGCGCAGCTCGAGTCCGCGCACCCGGGTGTGCATTTCCAGCTGGTCACTTCGACCGTCGAGGAAGCGCAGCGCTCTTACGATTCCTCGATGACCATGCTTTGGGAAGGCGCGGCGCTGGCACTGCTCGTGGTGTGGCTGTTCCTGCGCGACTGGCGCGCGACCTGGGTGTCGGCGATCGCCTTGCCGTTGTCGATCATTCCCACGTTCGCGGTGATGCACTGGTTCGGTTTCACCTTGAACCTGATCACCCTGCTGGCGCTGTCGGTAGTGGTCGGCATCCTGGTCGATGATGCCATCGTCGAGATCGAAAATATCGTGCGCCATCTGCGCATGGGCAAGTCACCGCTGGATGCGGCGCGCGATGCCGCCGACGAAATCGGCACCGCGGTGATTGCGACCTCGCTGACGCTGGCGGCGGTGTTCGTGCCGGTCGCGTTCATGCCCGGCATCGCCGGCAAGTTCTTCCGCGAATTCGGCTGGACCGCGGCGACGGCGGTATTGTTTTCGCTGCTGGTCGCGCGCCTGCTCACACCGATGATGGCGGCTTACCAGCTGAAGGCGCATCCGGAGAGCAACAAGGAATCGCGGCTGATGACCTGGTATCTGGGTTGGGTCGACGCGGCATTGCGGCATCGCTGGATCACCTTGGTCACGGCAACGGCGTTTTTTCTCGCGTCCCTCGGCATTCCGTTTTTCATCCCCGCGACCTTCATTCCGATTTCCGATCTCGGCCGCAGCAATCTCAGCCTGGAATTGCCGCCGGGGACGCGCATCCAGGACACCGTCGCGGTCGCCGAACAGGCGCGCGGCAAGCTCGCCGGCATCAAGGAACTCAAGCAGGTCTACACCACGGTCGGCAGCGTGCTCGACATCGGCGACCCGACCAAGACCGGCATCGGCGAAACGCGCAAGGCGACGCTGGTGCTGGACTGGGGCCACGCCAGCGAGCGATCACGCAGCCAGAAAGATCTCGAACGCGACGCGCGCGCGCGTCTCGCCGATCTGCCTGGCGTGCGCGTGAGCTACATCAGTTCCGAACCCGGCGAATTGTTGCAGCTCGTGCTCGCCGGCGACGATCCGAAGCATCTGCTCGACGCCGCGCAGCTGCTCGAACGCGACCTGCGCAAGATCAAAGGTCTCGGCAGCATCACGTCGTCGGCGTCGTTGCTGCGCCCAGAGTTGGTGATCGTGCCCGACCCTGCGCGCGCCGCTGACCTGGGTGTCGCCACGGCCGATATCGCCGAAGCCGCACGCATCGCCACCGCCGGCGATTTCAGCCAGCGCCTGGCCAAGCTCAACCTGCCCGAGCGACAGATCCCGATCCGCGTCGGTTTCGATCAGGTCGCACTCGCCGATCCGGCGCTGATCGGCGACCTGCGCGTGCCCGGCAAGAACGGCACGGTGCCGCTGTCGGCGGTCGCCGATATCGTCGCGGGTAGCGGGCCGTCGCAGATCGATCGCTACCAGCGCCAGCGCAACATCACCTTCACCGCCGAACTCAACGGCCGCCCGCTCGGCGATGTGATGAAGGAAGTGCAGAAGCTGCCCAGCGTGCAGAAACTGCCGGCCGGCGTGAGCTTTCTCAACACCGGCGACGCCGAGGTTTTCGTCGAATTGTTCGTCGGCTTCCTGCTGGCAATGGCTGCGGGCCTGGTCTGCATCTACATGGTGCTGCTGTTGCTGTTCAACCACGCGCTGCAGCCGCTGACCATCCTCACGGCGGTGCCGCTGTGCGCCGGCGGCGCGTTTGGCGCGCTGTTGATCACGCAGAACGCGCTGTCGTTGCCGGCGCTGATCGGTTTGCTGATGCTGATCGGCATCGCCACCAAGAACTCGATCCTGCTGGTCGACTACGCGGTGATCGCCGAGGACGAAGGCCACCTGAGCCAGCACGACGCCTTGATCGACGCCTGCCGCAAACGCGCGCAGCCGGTGATCATGACCACGCTGGCGATGGGCGCCGGCATGCTGCCGATCGCGCTGGGTTTCTCCGGCGACTCGAGCTTCCGCGCGCCGATGGCGATTTCGGTGATCGGCGGCTTGATCACTTCAACCCTGTTGAGCCTGATCGTCATCCCTGCCGCATTCACCGTGCTCGACGATGTCGGCGAATGGGTGAAGCGGCGCGGGAAGCCGTAGGAGCGATGGAAATCGCGACCGAGACGGCCGCGTTCCTTTTGGTCGCGATTACCATCGCTCCTACGAACGCAACCCCACGCCTTTGGTGAGCAGGCGCAGGCCCAGGCCGGTCAAGGCCACCACGAAGCACAGCATCACCGAATACGCGAGCCACATCGATACGTCGCTGTAATCGAGCAGGCCGTAGCGGAACGCGTTGACCATGTAGAAGATCGGGTTGAGGTGGGTTAGCGTCTGCGCGAACGGAGGCAGCAGCGTGATCGAATAGAACACGCCGCCGAGGTAGGTGAGCGGCGTGAGGATGAACGTCGGGATGATGGCGATGTCGTCGAACTTCTTCGCGTAGACCGCGTTGACGAAACCGGCCAGCGAGAAGATCGTCGCGCCCAGCAGTACCGTGCTGAAGGTGATCAGCGGATGCGGCACGCGTACGTGCGTGAAGAACATCGCGATCACCAGCACGATCGCGCCGACCATCAGCCCGCGCAGCACGCCGCCGGCGACGTAACCGCCGAGAATCACCCAGTTCGGCATCGGCGAGACCAGCAGTTCCTCGATATGACGGCCGAACTTGGCGCCGAAAAACGACGAGCTGATGTTGCCGTAGGCGTTCTGGATCACGCTCATCATCACCAGGCCGGGAACGATGAAATCCATGTAGCTGAAGTCGCCCATCTTGCCGATGCGGCGGCCGACGAGATTGCCGAAGATCAGGAAATACAGCGTCATCGTGATCGCCGGCGGCACCAGCGTCTGCGCCCAGATGCGCAGGATGCGCGAGACCTCGCGACGGGCGATGGTCTGCAGGGCGATGAAATTCGGGTTGCTCATGGTTTGTCTTTTCTCGTCGTACGCGCGGAAACAAACATCTATAGTTGTTCGAAAAACCATCACTCTCGTCATGCCCGCGAAGGCGGGCATCCAGCGTCTTTCGCTCAAGTAAAAAAGTCGCTGGGTTCCCGCCTTCGCGGGAATGACGGGTATTTGTTATGGAACCGCGCGATTTTCCTGGTCATGCTTGCGCCGGGGTCACGGGATTCTTGTTGTTGTCGCCGGTCAGGCGCACGAACAGTTCTTCCAGGCGATTGCTCTGCGTGCGCATCGAACGCACGCGGATGCCGGCGCCGTCGAGCGCGGC
>Ga0074062_10011173_pt1 | contig 10323 bp, 8 predicted proteins | sample SoimicmetaTmtHMA_FD_74473 | JGI IMG/M metagenome (GOLD analysis project Ga0074062, IMG submission 74473) | Soil and rhizosphere microbial communities from Centre INRS-Institut Armand-Frappier, Laval, Canada - Soil microcosm metaTmtHMA... | ecosystem: Engineered > Artificial ecosystem > Soil... | reverse complement strand
TCGGGCAGCGCGCCACGCACGCCGTCGTGCTGAACTGGGCAGAGTTCCACCACTGGCTGGTGACGAACATCCTCGCCATCCGGATCAGGGTCGACGGAGAGATTCCTGTCGGCCCTCATCTGATCGCGGTGAAGCATGAATCGATGCTCGAGACGATGGAGATGGTGCGGATTGCCAATCTGCCGATCATCGTCATCAAGAAGGAACTGGCCGACATCCCGCTCTTTGGCGACCTGACCCGGCGCTATGGCGTCATTCCGGTCGAGCGCTCGGCCGGGGCCAAGGCCCTTCGGGCCCTCGTCAAGGAAGGGCAGCGCGCGATCGCGACCGCGCGGCCGGTCATCATCTATCCGGAAGGCACACGGGTTCGCGCCGGCGAGCAGCCAGAGCTGCGGTCCGGGTTCGCGGCGCTCTATCGGGCGCTCGGCCTGCCGGTGGTGCCGGTCGCGGTCGACAGCGGGCGCCGGTGGGGCCGGGGCCTCCTGCACCGCAGCGGCACAGTTACGCTAACGATAGGCGAGACGATTCCGGCTGGGCTCAAGCGCGGCGAGATCGAATCCCGGGTGCACGCCGCGATCAACGCGCTCGCCTAGCTCCTCAGGCGCGCGCCAAGCTTTTTGGCGGCGGCAACGATCTTCTTCGAAACTTCGCCGATCTGCTCGTCGGTAAAGCTCTTCTCGACCGGCTGCAGCGTCACTTCGAAAGCAAGGCTGAGGCCGTCAGCAGTCTCGAACCGGTCGAACAGCCAAACATTGGTGATCAGCGCCTTGTCGGCCCCACGGATCGCGCGTGTCAGGTCTCCGGCGGCAACGCCACTCGGGACGACGAAGGCGAAATCGCGGGTGATCGCCTGCAGGGCCGGCGGCACAAACTGGCTGCGCGCGTGGCCGCTCGCCCGCGTTGCGGGGATCGCGTCGAAATAGATCTCGGCCGCCACCGCGTTTGCCGGTGCGTCGACGTGCCGGGCTAGGTTCGGGTGCAACTCACCGAACGCGGCGAGGATGGCCTTGCCAAGCCCCAGCTTCGCCGACCGCCCGGGATGCCAGGTGGGGCCTGCGTCCGCAGTGACCTGCAAATTGGCTACCGGCGCACCGGCCGCTTCGAGCAGTGCGAGCACCTCGGCCTTCGCGTCATAGGCATCGAACGCCTGCGCCTTGCCTGCCTGCCATTCACGCGGACGGCGCTCGCCGGCGAGCAGCATTCCGAGCGTCGGATGCTCGGTGTCGCCAAGGTAGCGACGGCCGAGCTCGAACAGCCGAACCGACGATGCTCCGCGGTCCAGGTTGCGCCGCGCGGCGGAGATCAGCCCCGGCAGCAGCGAAGGGCGCATGATCTTCATGTCCTCGCTGATCGGATTGGCGAGCCGCCACGCGCTGCCGCCGAATGCTGCCGCCTCGCGCTCGGAGATGAAGCTCCACGTCACCGCTTCGTCCAGCCCGCGTGCGGCCGCCGTGCGGCGCACGTTGCGTTCGACCAGCTGCGATCGGGTGGCGGTCGGATGAGCAACGCCCGGAGCGCGATCGAGCGGCGTCGACGGCACCTTGTCGAACCCTTCAATGCGCGTGACTTCCTCGACCAGGTCGGCCTGACCATCGACGTCGCGGCGCCAGGTCGGGATCGTGACCTGGTTGTCGGAAAGCTCGAAGCCGAGGCTATCCAGGATCTCGCGCTGGCGCGGCTCGGGAACGTCGATCCCGCCGAGCGCCTTGGTTCGGCCGAAGTCGAACGCGATCTTCCGCTTCTCGACCGGCGTCTGGCCGACCTGAAGCGCGGCGGAAGGCTCGCCACCGCAAATGTCGACAATCAGGCCGGTCAGGATCGCGAGGCCATCGTCGAGGAACGCCGGATCCACCCCCCGCTCGAAGCGGGTGCGGGCGTCGCTGCTAAGGGCCAGCGCCTGGCCGGTGCGGGCGATCCGCTCGGGCGTGAAGTACGCGACTTCGAGCATGACATCGGTCGTTGCGTCGCTGACGCCCGAATCCTCGCCGCCCATGATGCCGCCGATGTCGTGGACTTGGACATCGTCGGCGATCACCGTCATGAACGGCTCGAGCACATATTCCTTTTCGTTGAGCGCGAGAACCTTTTCGCCGGGCTTGGCGGCTCTCGCGTTGAGCCCGCCCTTGAGCTTCGCGATGTCATAGGCGTGCGCGGGGCGGCCATGCTCGAGCATTACGTAATTGGTGATGTCGACCAAGGCTGAGATCGGCCGCTGGCCTGCCGCCTTCAGCTGCCGCTGCATCCAGTCGGGCGAGGCGCCGTTGGTCACGCCTTTGATCGCGCGGCCGAAGAAGGCCGGGCAGCCGTCCGGGTCCTCGATCTTGATCGGGACGGGGCAGGGAAAGCTGCCTTCAATCTGCGGCACGGCGAGCGGCTTCAGCGCGCCCATGCCCGCCGCGGCGAGGTCGCGCGCTATGCCGCGCACGCCCATGCAGTCCTGGCGGTTGGGCGTGATGTTGACGTCGAACACCGGGTCGTCGAGCCGGGCATAGGCCGTGAAGGCCTGGCCGACCGGCGCATCGTTCGGCAACTCGATGATCCCGCTATGGTCGTCGCCCAGCTCTAGCTCGCGTGACGAGCACATCATGCCGCGGCTTTCGACGCCTCGAATCGCCGCGACCTTGAGAGTCAGGTCGCTTCCGGGGACATAGGTTCCCGGCCCGCCGAATACGCCGACCAGTCCGGCCCGCGCGTTCGGTGCGCCGCAGACGACCTGGATCGGCTCGCCGCTCCCGTCGTCGACGGTCAGCACCTGTAACTTGTCGGCCTGCGGATGCTTCTCTGCCGTCAGTACTTTGGCGACGCGGAATGGCGCCAGCGCTTCGGCGGGATTGGACAGCCCTTCGACCTCCAGCCCGATGGCGGTCAGCTTCTCCGCGATCGCTTCTGCCGACGCTTCGGTGTCGAGGTGCTGCTTCAGCCATTCGAGCGAGAACTTCATGCGCCGACTCCGCCCGACAGCGTCGGCACGTCGAGCGCGCGGAACCCGTAATGCTTGAGCCAGCGGATATCGCCGTCGAAGAAGGCGCGGAGGTCGTCCATTCCGTATTTCAGCATCGCCAGGCGGTCGATGCCGCAACCGAAAGCGAAGCCCTGCCACTTGTCCTGGTCGAGCCCCATGTTTGCGATCACCCGTGGGTGGACCATCCCGCTGCCCAGCACTTCCATCCAGCCCTGCTGTCCGCCGACCACCCGCCGGCCCTTCTCCAGCGACCAGCCGACATCCACTTCGGCCGACGGCTCGGTGAACGGGAAGTAGGACGGGCGCAGCCTCAGCACGACATCGTCGCGCTCGAAGAAGGCCTTGAGGAAGGTCTCGAGCGTCCACTTGAGGTGGCCGAGCGTGATGGCCTTGTCGATCACCAGCCCCTCGACCTGGTGGAACATGGGCGTATGCGTTGCGTCGCTGTCCGAGCGGTAAACGCGGCCCGGCGCGATCACGTAAAGCGGCGCTCCATGCTTCTCGGCCGCCCGGATCTGCACCGGCGAGGTATGGGTGCGCAACACCATCGGTTCCTCACCCGGCGCGCGCGGCTCCAGGTAGAAGGTATCCTGCATTGCCCGCGCCGGATGGTTCTCCGGCATGTTGAGCGCAGTGAAATTATACCATTGGCTCTCGATCTCCGGTCCTTCCGCAACCGAGAAGCCGAGGTCGGCGAAAATCTCGGCGAGCTCGTCCATCACCTGGCTGACCGGGTGGACGGTGCCGCTGACGCTTTCCGGCGCCGGAAGCGACAGGTCGATCGTCTCGGTCGCCAGCTTGCGCTCGAGCTCCGCCGTTTCGAGCGCGTCCTTGCGCGACGCAATGGCGTCAGTCAGCGCCTCGCGAAGTGCATGAATTTTCGGCGCTTCCGCATTGCGGGTCGCCGGGTCCATCGATCCCAGCGACTTCAGGAGCGCCGTCACCGAGCCCTGTTTGCCGAGCGCCTCGACGCGCAGCGCATCGAGGTCGCGGAGGTTGTCCGAGGCGGCAATCCGGTCGAGCAGGTCCTGGGCGTCGGTCATCGCATCGGCTCTAGCAATGCCGCGCTGCAAAATGCAAAGGCGAGCCCGCGATGAGCAACTGGCCTGAACTCAGTGTCGAGCGCGATCACGACACGCTCGCGGTGCTCCACCTCGCTGCGCAGATGCTCGGCAAGCTCCGCGTCGCTCACGCGCCATGGGTCAATCACGGCTGGCACGTGGCGCTGCAGCCGAACGCTCGCGGCCTGGGCATCCTGCCGACAGAGGCGAGCGGCGGACGAACCTTCACGCTGACGCTCGATCTCTGCCGGCACGCGATTGTGCTGTGGATCAGCGATGGCGGACGCGAGGAGTTGCCGCTCAATGCCGGAAGCGTTGCCGCGCTGCACCGGCGGCTAATCTCAATGCTCGAGCTTCATGACCTGCCGTCGTCATTCAACGGCGTGCCTAACGAGATACCCGACGCAGTGCCGTTCGCGGCGGACGAGGCGCCGCGCGCCTACAGCCGCGACTCCGCCGAGAACCTTCGCGGGGCTATCGCGGCCATGCTTCCCGTCTTTGCGCGGTTTCGCGCCGGATTCAGCGGCAAGGCGAGCCCGGTCCAGTTCTGGTGGGGCAGTTTCGACCTTGCGGCGAACGTCTTCTCTGGCCGGATAGCGCCGCCGCACCCAGGCGGGATGCCGGGGCTGCCCGACCGCATCGCGCGCGAGGCCTACAGCCACGAGGTCGCCAGCGCGGGCTTCTGGGCCGGCGGGGTCACTGTGGCCGAGCCTTTCTTCTACAGCTACATCTATCCCGAGCCCGACGGCTATCGGTCGGCGGCGGTGAAGCATGGCCGCTTCGACCAGACCTTCGGCGAATGGGTGCTCCCCTACGCCGCGGTCCGTGCCTCGACCGATCCCGCCAAGATGCTCTTCGAATTTTTCGAAAGCGCCTACGAAGCCGGCGCCAATCTTGCGAATTGGGACCGCCCGGCGCTCGAACGGGAGCCGGTCGCGCCCTAGGTCGGCACAAACGGGTAAGGCGAGATCGACTTACGATTCTCCTCGACCGCCAGCATCCGGCCAGCCGGCGGCGTCGCGCGATAGGCGCATTGCAGGCGCGGGCAGATCGCGCAGGCTGGCCCGACCGGCGTCGCAGCCGTCTTCGCGAGCTCCAAACCGTCGGCATAGGCGATGCGGTGGGCGTGCTTCACGTCGCAGCCAAGCCCGATCGCCAGCAGCGCATCGTCGCGCAGGTCCGGACGGATGGGCCGCTCGATCGTCCGGCTGATTGTGAAGAACCGCTGCCCGTCGGGCGTCTCGATCAGCTGGCGGATCGTCTGCCCCGGCGTCTGGAAGGCCGTGTGTAAGTGCCAGCGCGGGCACGTCCCGCCGAAGTGCGAGAAGGGGAAGCTTTCGCCCGCGTAGCGCTTGGAGATGTTTCCGGCCGGGTCGACGCGGAGCATGAAGAAGGGCACCCCCTTGGCGTTCGGGCGGCTGAGCGTGGTCAGCCGGTGCGCGACCTGCTCGACATTGGCGCCGAACTGCGCGGTCAGCCGGTCGAGATTGTAGCGATGCTCCTCCGCCGCGCGAAGAAACTTGCCGTAGGGCATGATGATCGCGCCGGCGGCATAATTGGCGAAGCTCATGTGCAGCAGGCGGCGGCTGCCCGGGTCGGGCGCACGTGCCGCTTCCAGCATCTGCGCGATCAGCGGGGCGAACTCCAGCAGCGCCAGCTGGTAGGCGATTCCGAACGTCCTGTTCTCCGGCCGGAGGAGCGACGACAGCATCAGCATCCTGCGCTGCGGATCGTAGCTCTGACTCGCATCCTCCAGCACCTCGGGCTCGACCACGCGGACCTCGACGCCCCACGCCTCCTTGAGCCGCTGGCGAAGCGGCTCGGCGACAGACAGTGGGTGAGCGAGCGCACCGCCCAGCGTCTCCGATGCGTCCTCGAGCTCCGGATAATGGTTGCGCTGCGCCTGGATATAATCGCGCACCCAAGTCTCGGGCGTGATTAGCGAGCGCGGGTCGGCGCGTCGCTCCTCGCCCTCGGGCCGGCGATGGGCCTCCCGCACCGCCGTGTAGAGACGGGCGATCCCTTCGGCGACCGAAGGCGCGTTGTCGGCAAGCTCAACTAGTTCGTAACGGCTGACCCCAAGGTCGGCGAGCATCGGATCGGAGAAAATCTCGCCGAGCTGGGTCGCTCCGCCCGTCTCGCCACCCTCCGACGCGAACGCCTTCACGTCGACATCGAACGCTTCGGCAAGGCGCAGCAGGATCCCGGCGGTGACCGGCCGCTGATTGCGCTCGAGGTGATTGAGATAGGAACCGGAGATGCCGAGCTCGTCGGCCATCTGGCTCTGGTTGAGCCCGCGCTCGCGCCGCAGCCGCTTGAGCCGCGCGCCTAGGAAGAGCTTGCGCTGAAGCATCGGAAGTGAAGTTGTCAAAGAATTTACAAAAGCACAAGGCTGACTTTGACAGCGCGTCCCTTTTCGGTGCGACTTTTACTTATCCGATGGGTTTCCCTGCCTCCTCGACGAACAGGGAGTGCGTGATGAATGATTTCGGTCAGGTAGTGGCGGCGCCGGCAGGGCGGTTCGATGACATCGAGCGGCCCTACGGCATCGAGGATGTGCTGAAGCTGCGTGGTTCGATCCCGATCGAGCATACGCTCGCCCGCCGCGGCGCACTGAAGCTGTGGGAGCTGCTGCACGCCGACGAGCCTGTCCGCGCGCTCGGCGCCCTATCCGGCAACCAGGCGATGCAGATGGCCCGCGCCGGCCTGCAGGCGATCTACCTTTCAGGCTGGCAGGTCGCCGCCGACTCGAACGTCGCTGGGTCGATGTACCCCGACCAGTCCCTCTACCCCGCCAATTCTGGCCCCGAGCTGGCGAAAAAGATCAACAAGACCTTCCAGCGCGCCGACCAGATCGAGCATCTGGAAGGCGGAGCCCAGCGCGATTGGTTCGCGCCGATCGTCGCTGATGCCGAGGCCGGTTTCGGCGGGCCGCTCAACTGCTTCGAGATCATGAAGGCCTATATCGAGGCCGGCGCCGCGGGCGTTCACTTCGAAGACCAGCTCGCGTCTGAGAAGAAGTGCGGCCACCTCGGCGGAAAGGTACTGATTCCCTCCCAGGCGGCAATCCGGAACCTGGATGCCGCGCGCCTTGCCGCCGACGTGTGCGGCGTGCCGACGATCCTCGTTGCGCGAACCGACGCCGAAAGCGCCAAGCTGATCACCTCGGATGTCGACGAGCGCGACCGCCCGTTCATCACCGGCGAGCGGACGCCCGAAGGCTTCTTCCGCTTGAAGGATGACACCGGGCTCGATCATTGCATCGCGCGCGGCCTCGCCTTCGCGGCGCACGCCGACCTCATCTGGTTCGAGACTAGCCACCCGGAATTGGAAGATGCGCGCAAGTTCGCCGAGGCGATCCACGCCGTCTTCCCGAACAAGCTCCTCGCCTACAATTGCTCGCCAAGCTTCAACTGGAAGGCGAAGCTCGACGAGGCGACCATCGCCAGCTTCCAGCGCGAGCTTGGGGCGATGGGCTACAAGTTCCAGTTCGTGACGCTGGCCGGCTTCCACAGCCTCAACCATGCAATGTTCGAGCTTGCTTCGGATTATCGCGAGCGCGGCATGGCGGCTTATTCCGAACTGCAGCAGGCCGAGTTTGCCAGCGAAGCGGCCGGCTACACCGCGACCCGTCACCAGCGCGAAGTCGGCACCGGCTATTTCGATGCGGTCGCAACCGCCGTCTCGGGCGGCCAGTCGTCGACCACCGCGCTCAAGGAATCGACCGAAGCCGCACAATTCGCGGCGGCTTCGGCTCACTAAGAGGAGGACGTTATGGGACAGCGTTTCTGGGTCATCGGCGGCCACTTCCAGGACTGCCGTTTCAAGGAGTTGGAGCCGGGCACCGAGGTCGTCTCCGGGCCGTTCGCTGACGAGCTCAAGGCGCGGATGGAATGGCAGCGCCTGACCTTCCGCGATCGCTGCGATGCGACCGAACGGTACTCGATCTGCGTGGAGCCGGTGCTACAGTGAGCCCAAAGGGAGTCACTGTGCTCGATCGTCCGCGTATCATTGCCGAACCTTCCAGAGTCCCGCGCGCCGACGAGGTCCTGACCGAATCGGCGCTCGATTTCCTCGCCGAGCTGCACGAGCGGTTCGACTCCCGCCGCCGCCGTTTGCTCGAGGCGCGTGAAGAACGGCAGTCACGCTTCGACGCTGGCGAACTGCCCGATTTCCGCGAGGACACGCGCGACATCCGCGAAAGCGACTGGACAATCGCCGGCATTCCGCATGACCTTCTCGATCGTCGCGTCGAGATCACCGGGCCGACCAACGCCAAGATGCTGATCAACGCGCTCAACAGCGGCGCGCAGGCGTTCATGGCCGATTTCGAGGACGCGACCTCGCCGGTCTGGGGCGAGCTGGTCCAGGGCCAGGTCAACCTTCGCGACTACTGGCTCGGCCGCCTCGACTTCACCGATCCCGACAGCGGCAAGCGCTACCAGGTCGGCGATACGCCTGCAGTGCTGATGGTCCGCCCGCGCGGCTGGCACCTCCCCGAAGACCATGTGACGGTGAACGGAGAAGTCGTCTCAGGCGCCTTGTTCGATTTCGCCATCTATTGCTGGAACAACGCTCGGGCTGCCCTCGGCAAGGGCTCCGGTCCTTACTTCTATTTGCCCAAGCTCGAGAGCCGCGAGGAAGCCGCTTTGTGGAGCGACGTTCTCAAGTTCGCCGAAGACAAGCTCCGGCTCGAGCGCGGGACGATCAAGGCGACAGTGCTGATCGAGACCTTACCGGCAGCATTCGAGATGGACGAGATCCTCTACGCGCTGCGTGAGAACATCGTCGGCCTCAACTGCGGACGCTGGGATTACATCTTCTCGACCATCAAGCGCTGCGGCCGCTCGGCCGACCGGCTGACGCCCGACCGCGGCCAGATGACGATGGATAAGGCGTTTCTCGCGGCCTACTCGCTGCGGCTGGTCGCGACCTGCCATCGCCGCGGTGCCTTCGCGATGGGCGGCATGTCGGCCTTCATCCCGGTCAAGGGCGACGAGGCTGCGAACGCCGGCGCACTGGAGAAAGTCCGCGCCGACAAATTGCGAGAGGTCGGCAACGGCCATGACGGGACTTGGGTCGCGCACCCGGCGCTGGTGCCGGTGGCCGCCGAGGTCTTCGCCTCGATCGCCGCCAATCAGCTGTCAAACATGCCGGAAAATATCCCCGGCCGCGACGAGATGCTGAAACTCCACGAGGGCGTCCGCACCGAGGCCGGTGCGCGCGAGAATATCCGCGTCGGCGTCCAGTATCTCGCCGCGTGGCTCGGCGGGAAGGGCGCTGTGCCGCTCTACAATCTGATGGAGGATGCAGCGACGGCGGAGATCTGCCGCACGCAGCTGTGGCAATGGCTAAGGTTCGAGGTGTCGTTGGCCGATGGCCGCGCCTTCGCCCTCGACCTGTTCGAGCAATGGTATGACGAGGAGGTCGGCTTGCTCGCCGACGTGCCCAACATCGCCGAAGCTGCGCGGCTGATGCACAACATGATCGTCGCCGACGACCTCGTCGAGTTCCTGACGCTGCCGGCCTACGAACTACTGGACTGAGAAGTCTAAGTCCGCTGAAAGGGTCGTCGCGCCAGCAAGAGCATCGCATCATAGGGCAGCGCCAGCGCTTCCCGGGCGAGCATCCGGCCGTAGGTGCGGCGACGAAGATGGCCGCGCCCCGTCGTCATCCTGACGCTCACGACTCGATAGCCAAGCAGGCGGAAGAGCAAAGCGCAACGCGGCTGGTGGTAGCTGCTGGTGCAGACGACAATGCGCTCACAGTCTCCGCGCCTTTTGAGTAGCCGGTCGCACAGCCGAATCGATTCCAGAGTGTCGCGGCCTTCGCACTCCGGGACGATCCGACGCGCCGGAATGCCGGCATCGACCAGCACTTGTTTCATCACCGCCGCTTCGGCCCGCCCATGCGTCCCGGTGCCACCAGTGGGCATGATCATCGCACTCGGATGCCCGCGCGCCCACGATGCTGCACTGTCGATCCGCCGCCGAAGCGCGAGGCTCGGCTTGCCATTGGGGCGCACCGCAGCGCCGAAGACGATGATGTAATCGCGCACGAAGCGCCTAACGAAATGTGTGGCGGAATCGCTCCCGGCGCTCTCAATCCGCTGGTGGCGCGAGGAAGCTCCGGCCGCGGGCCAGATCTTGCGGGGCGAGGCTCCTATAGAACTGCAGGCGCACGCCGGTCTTGTCCGCGCCGGCAACCCATGCCGCCGCGAACAGGCTGCCCATCTGGAAGATGACCTCGCTATTCTTGATCGGGGGATTTGCGCAGACGACCCGAACGCCAAGGGCATAG
>Ga0074062_10057532_pt1 | contig 12253 bp, 7 predicted proteins | sample SoimicmetaTmtHMA_FD_74473 | JGI IMG/M metagenome (GOLD analysis project Ga0074062, IMG submission 74473) | Soil and rhizosphere microbial communities from Centre INRS-Institut Armand-Frappier, Laval, Canada - Soil microcosm metaTmtHMA... | ecosystem: Engineered > Artificial ecosystem > Soil... | reverse complement strand
CGATCATCGACTTGTGGCCGGTGTACGGGTCCACCGTCTGGTTCGACAGCCAGTAATAACCCGCGTATGCCGCAAACAGCAGGATCACCCACCAGCGCAGGCCGCCCGAACGACGCTGCACGCCGTCGCTGTAACTCGGCTGGCTTCCCACAGGATCTATGCGCATCGCGTGTTCTCCATTCAGAGTTCGCGCACGACCCGGAACCCCAGGCGCGCACTGGTGCTGTTGGCATCCATCGGCAGTCTAAACGCCGATCGCGCCTGATCCAAGGAACTGTCCCAGGAGGCGCCGCGCACCACCCGCTGCGCACAACCGGGGTTGATCCAGGCGCTGCCGTCGTCGGGTGCGCGCTGGTAGCTGTCATGCCAGCAATCGAGCGTCCATTCCGACAAATTACCGATCATGTCGTAGGTGCCGAATTTTTCCGCGACGAAACTGCGCACCGGCGCCGTGCCCCAGAAACCGTCGCGATAACCTGGAATCGCGTTCGCCCAGCGCCGCCCGCTCAAAGATTGATCGCCATCGCCGGTGAGGTTGCCGACCAGGCGATCCGGCGGCGCATCGCCCCAGGGATATTTCTTGAGACTGCCGGCGCGCAGCACGTATTCGAATTCCGCTTCGCTGGGCAGGCGGTAATGCTGGCCGGTCTGCTTCGACAACCAGGCCGCATAAGCCTGCGCATCTTCGAATGCGATGTGCATCACCGGCAGGTTGGCGGCGGCGACGCGGCCGATGTCGTCGCGACGCCAGTCGACATCAGCGTGTTCGCTCATCAGCCCGCCTTTCTCGTCGTAGACGGTCGAGCGTCCTTCGCGCGTGGCCAATGTGCGATAGCCGCTGGCGGCGATGAAACGGCGGAAATCGGCGATGGTCAGTTCATTGCGCGCGATCGCGAAGCCGCGTGCGAAGCGCACGATATGCACCGGGCTTTCGGCGGCACTGCGCAGGGCTTCGTGCTCGGACGAACCCATCACGTAGGCGCCGTGCGGAACCACCACCATCTCCGGCCCGCTACCGCCGGCCGCGAGCGTTTCGGCAAACGCCTGCGCCGGCTTGAACGGCCCGTAATGCCGCGCCAGATCGATGCGTTCGCGCAGAGCATCGACGCCGGCACTCTGCGCGGCAATCCCGGCTACGTGCGCCAGCGATCGATCGGCCTGGTCGAGCGCGAGCTTGTCGACGGCGGCATTGCCCTGCACAAGCAGGGCATCGGTCAGCGCCTGGCGCAGCTCGATGATGCGCAGGTCCATCACCCGCGCCTCCGGCAACCCGGGCTGCAAACGATTCGCTTCGATCAGGTGAATGTCGGCCGCATGGAAATTTTCCGCGCTCGCGGCGATCCATGCGGCCTTGAGGCGCTCGCGATACCAATAGGTCAGGCTGCGCTGCGCTGGCGCGTAGCCGGGCACCAGCACGCGCGCACGCTGCAGCAATTCGAAAGCGTTGGGATGTGCGGGCGCGAGCAGGCGTCCTTTCGCAGCCTGCGCGTTCGCCTGCTTCACCAACGCGTCGGCACGATGGCCCTGTTGCAGGCTCTTGCGATAATCGGGCAGGCCGGGATCGTCGGGCAGGACGCTGGCGCAGATCGTCGCGATGCGCTCGGCCGCGCGCAGATCGCCATCACGGATGCGCAGCAATCCGTCGTCACGCAACTTCGCCAGCGTGTCGCGCAAGCCTTCTTTCGCGGCTTCATTGGCGGGGTCGAGATGCGCCACGGCGAGAAACAACTCGAGCGCGCCCGGCCCGGGGCTGGCGCCGCGTTCAAGCTGTCCCGACGCCAGTGCCTGGCGCCCGCGCGCCAGCGTCGATGTGGTTTCGGCAGCGCTGATCGGCGGCAGATCCAATTGCCAAGGCTGCGCCTCGGTGGGCGCAGCGGCAGGCAACCCAGCGGAAGGCGCGACGGCCGAGGCTGGCGCTTGCCCGCCGGCAGAAGGCGTCGCAGGTTCTGGAGAATCACTGCAGGCTGCCAGGGCGGAGGCCAGGACAACGCTGGACAACACGATTCGCAGCCGGGTCATCGACACTGCCTTGGCCCGCTCGGAGGTTCTGTAGGCTAACCTGCCCGCTTTGGGCAATCAAAGGACACCGTGAGCGACTGGATCGATAGCCCCGAGGCGCTGCGCGCCCGACTGCAGGCTTGGCCTGTTCCGAACATCGTGGCGCTGGACACCGAGTTCATCCGCGAACGCACCTATTACCCGCAACTGGCGCTGGTGCAACTGGCGATTCCCGGCGAGGTATTGCTGGTCGATCCGCTCGCGCCCGGCATGGCCGAGGCCCTGCGTCCGCTGCTGGAAAATCCCGCGATAACCAAGCTCATGCATAGCGCCAGCGAGGACCTGCAGGCGCTGTTGCGTGGCTGCGGCGTGGTGCCCTCGCCCCTGTTCGACACCCAGGTGGCTGCGGCGATGGCGGGTTTTGGCGCCGGCCTCGGCTACCAGAAACTGGTTGAGCAGATGACCGGCGTGACCTTGGAAAAAGGCGAGACGCGCTCGGATTGGCTGCGCCGGCCACTGTCGGAATCGCAACTCAAATACGCGGCCGACGATGTGCTCTATCTGCATGCCGCGCATACGATCCTCAAGGAAAAGCTCGTCGAGCTCGGCCGCCTGGCTTGGCTGGACAGCGACTGCGAGCGCGCCGTGCGCAATGCCCGCAACGATGTCGACGATGGCTTCCCGCACCTCGCCGTACGCAGCGCACAGATGCTCGACGGCGACGGCCAGGCACGGCTGTGCAGGCTGCTGCGCTGGCGCGATGCCGAGGCACGGCGTGCCGATCGCCCGAAGAGCTGGATCCTAGACAACGAACTCGCGGTCGCGCTGTGCCGACGCCTGCCGGAGGATTTCCATCGTTTCAGCGATGTTCTCGATCGCAATCCGAAAGCACCGCGCAAGTCCCGCCGCGAACTCTGGGACCTGCTCAGCGCGCCACTGACCGACGCCGAGCGCGACATCCCGCTCAACCGCAGCAGCGATACCCTGGACAAGCCGCGCCTGAAAGCGATGCAGGAAGCCGTCGCCGGCATCGCGCAATCGCTGGAAATTCCCGAGGGATTGCTGTGCGCGCGCAAGCATCTCGAAGCCCTGCTGGAAGGCCGCGGTTGGCCGCAGGCACTCGAAGGCTGGCGTCGGGAATTGCTGGAGCCGGTGTTGGGGAAATTGTTGGCGAAAGAAAGCTGATTGGTCGAAATTCGCTGAAAGAAACTGTCCGTCATCCCCGCGAAGGCGGGAGGCGCTTCACAACGGCAAAGCCGGTCATCAAGTGACTTTGTTCTTCACCCTTCAACATTAAGAAGCGTAAAGACGCTGGATCCCCGCCTTCGCGGGGATGACGAAGGCCCATATGCTTTTTCCGCTCACCGCTCACCGCTCACCGCTCACCGCTCACCGCTCACCGTCTCCCCATTCCCGTCTCCCGATTCCCACCGCTTGACACGCCCCCGCCGCATCGGTTCCACTCGACCCATGACGCGCATCGGCACCACCACGACTACCACCATCACCACTATTCCAGTGGTGCGGTTGGTCGTACGCGGGTAGAACGCGCAAACACGGCCCCGCACCTCGATCGAGGATGCGGGCGCGGCACGACCCCCATCCCCGACGACGCAGGGCCTCCCACTGGAGGCTGCATGAATTCGTTCGATCCCGTTGTCGCAAGCGCAGGCAATTCCCGCATCGACAACCATTCCGCGGCGGCAACCCGGACCGTTGCGCACAAGTTCGGCGGCTCCTCGCTTGCCGACGCCGATTGTTTCCGGCAAGTCGCCGGCAACCTCCTCGCCCGCGATGAAAACATGCAGGTCGTCGTGGTTTCGGCGATGCATGGCGTCACCAACACCTTGCTCGCGCTCGCCGATGCCGCCGCGCGCCGCGAACCGCACTGGCCGGACGATTGGCAAAAGCTGCGCGATCGTCACCTCGCCACCGCCGACGCCTTGTTTGCCGACTCGACGGCCTGCCATGACTGGCTGCAGGCGCGCTTCGAAGAACTCTACGGCCTGCTCAACGCTCTGTCGGTGCTCGGCTCGCCCGGCCGTGAAGCACTGGAGCTGATCCAGGGCCTGGGCGAGGTTTATTCGGCGCGCATGCTCGCCGAGCATTTCCGCCATCTCGGCAAAGACTGCGGCGATCTCGATGCCCGTGAAATTCTCGTCGTCGCACACGGCGAACTCGGCGTCTCCGTCGATTGGCCAACCAGCACGGCACGCCTGCACGACTGGCGCCTGGCCAATCCGCACAAGCGCGTTGTGATTACCGGCTTCGTCGCCCGCGATGCCAATGGCCGCATCACCACGCTGGGGCGCAACGGCAGCGATTACTCCGGCGCGATCTTCGCGGCGCTGTTCGACGCCGCCGAACTGCATATCTGGACTGACGTCGACGGCGTACTTTCTGCCGATCCGCGTGTCGTGCCGGAAGCCGTCACCCTGCCGATGCTGTCGTACAACGAAGCCTGCGAGCTGGCGTATTTCGGCGCGAAGGTGATCCATCCACAGACGATGACACCGGCGCTCGCACGCGGGCTGCCGATCTTCATCCGAAATACGTTTCGCCCGCAGTTGCCCGGCACGCGCATCAGCGTCGACAGTGACCGCAGCGGCCCAGTGAAAGGCCTGACGCTCTGTCCCGACCTCGCGCTGCTGGATGTCGAAGGCGCCGGCATGATCGGCGTGCCGGGCACCGCACAACGTTTGTTCGATGCCCTGCGCAGCGCCGGCGTTTCGGTGGTGATGATTTCCCAGGGTTCGTCCGAGCACTCGATCTGCTGCGTGGTGCGTGCAGCCGAATCGGCACGCGCGCAGAGCGCGGTCGCTTCCGCGTTCGCATCGGAACTCGCGAACGGCCAGATCCAGAGCATCGCGATCACGCCCGACATCAGCGTGTTGGCCGCGGTCGGCGATGGCATGGCCGGCACGCCCGGCGTCGCCGCGCGCCTGTTCGATGCGCTCGCTCGCGCGCGAGTCAACGTACGCGCCATCGCCCAAGGCGCATCCGAACGCAACATTTCCGTCGCGCTTGCCAGCAAAGATGCCGCACGTGCGCTGCGCGCTGCGCACGCCGGTTTCTGGCTGTCGCCGCAGACGATCTCGATCGGCGTGATCGGCCCGGGCAAGGTCGGTGCGGCCTTGCTGGAACAATTGCGCGAGGCGATTCCGCGCCTGCGTCGCGACGCCAATCTCGACCTGCGCGTGCGCGCGCTCGCCGACAGCCGCCGCATGTGGCTCGATCCACTGGGCCTTGCCGTCAGCGACTGGCAGCAGCAACTCGCGGACTCGACGCAACCCTGCGATCTGCAGGCGTTCGCCGATCACGTGCAGACAGAACACCTGCCGCACGCGATCATTCTCGACTGCAGCGCCAGCAATGACGTCGCCGCGCATTACGAAAACTGGCTCGCGCGCGGCATCCACGTGATCACGCCGAACAAGCACGCCGGCGCCGGCCCGCTCGCACGCTACCAGGCAATCCGTGCGGCAAGTGCGCAGACCGGTGCGCGCTTCCGTTACGAGGCCACGGTCGGTGCCGGCCTGCCGGTGATCCAGACCCTGCGCGATCTTCTCGACACCGGCGACACTCTGCTCGCGGTTGAAGGAATTTTTTCCGGCACGTTGGCCTGGCTGTTCAATCGTTACGACGGCAGCCAGGCGTTTTCCGCGCTGGTGCACGAGGCGCATGCGCTCGGATACACGGAACCCGATCCGCGCGACGACCTGTCCGGCACCGATGTCGCGCGCAAACTGGTGATCCTCGCGCGCGAAGCCGGCCTGGCGATTTCTCTCGATCAGGTCGTCGTCGAAAGCCTGGTGCCGGCAGCGCTGGCGGCAAGCAGCCGCGACGAGTTCATGACGCGCCTGGACGAAGCCGATGCAGCGATGCATGCGCGGCATGCGCAGGCGCGCAGCACAGGGAAAGTGTTGCGTTACGTCGCGCGCCTGGATCGCGATGGCGCGGCGAAAGTGGGATTGGTCGAACTCCCTGGCGATCACGCCTTCGCGCATCTGCGCCTCACCGACAATGTCGTGCAATTCAGCACACGCCGTTACGACAGCAATCCACTGGTGGTGCAAGGGCCCGGCGCCGGGCCGGACGTCACGGCGGCCGGTGTATTCGCCGATCTGCTGCGCGTCGCCTCGTCGCTGGGGGCTCGCGTATGAGCAGCGACATCCACATGATCGAACAGGCAACGGCGTTCGCGCCCGCGAGCGTCGGCAATGTCGGCGTCGGTTTCGACATCCTCGGCCACAGCCTCGCCGGCCCAGGCGACACCGCCATCGTGCGCCGCATCGCCGAACCCATCGTGCGCATCCACGCGATCCGCGGCAGCACCGTCGATCTTCCATTTGAGGCCGAGCGCAATACCGCCGGCGCTGCACTGATCGCGCTGCGTGAAAAACTGCAGCTCGCCCATGGCTTCGAGATCGAGATCGAAAAAGGCATCGCGCTGGGCTCAGGCATGGGTGGTTCGGCTGCGTCCTGCGTAGCGGCGCTGGTGGCGGCGAATGCCCTGCTGCCGATGCCGCTCACGCCGGAACAGTTGTATCCGTTCGCGTTGACCGGCGAGGCCGTCGCCAGTGGCAGCCGCCATGGCGACAACGTCGGTCCGATGCTGCTCGGCGGCCTCGTTCTCGCTACGCCTGAGCGCCTCGTGCCGATTCCCGTCCCGGCGCATTGGCATTGCGTGCTCGTGCATCCGGAGGCGATCCTGGAAACGCGACGGGCGCGCGCCGCACTCGCTGGCGATTACGCGCTCGGCGATTTCGTCGCGCAGAGCGGCAATCTCGCGCAGGTGCTCGCCGGCTGTTTCCGTGGCGATGCCGCGCTGGTGCGCGCGGGATTGAAAGATGTGCTTGTCGAACCACGCCGCGCGCCGCTGATCGTCGGTTTCGCAGCAGTGAAAGCCGCCGCGCTCGATCACGGTGCGCTTGGCGCCAGTATTTCCGGCGCTGGTCCTAGCGTGTTCGCCTGGTTCGAGCAGAAAACCGATGCCGAACTCGCTGCGGTCGCGATGCGCGCGGCTTTCGCCGATGCCGGTTTCGACAGCCAGGCCTTTGTGTCGCCTATCGCTGGCCCCGCTGCGCGGGTGCTGGCATGAACTACCTCAGCACACGCGGAAAATCCGCACCGGCCTCGCTGAGCGCCGCGATCGCCGCCGGGCTTGCTCCCGATGGTGGCCTGTATGTGCCGGCGGAATTGCCGAAGCTGCGGCCAGAGGATTTCGCGGATTGCGAGAGTCTCGCGCAAATCGCCACGTGCCTGCTCACACCGTTTTTCGCCGGCGATGCCCTCGCGCCGGAACTCGCGGCGATCTGCGCCGAAGCGCTGGATTTTCCGACGCCGCTACGCGCACTGGACACGTCCGGCAGTTTCGTCCTCGAACTTTTCCACGGCCCGACCGCCGCGTTCAAGGACGTAGGTGCCCGCTTCCTCGCGGCCTGCCTGCAACGACAACAGGCAGGCGCGACACGCGAATTGACCATCGTCGTCGCGACCTCGGGCGACACCGGTGCGGCGGTCGCTGCCGCCTTCCACCGGCTGCCCGGCCTGCGCGTGCTCGTGCTGTATCCGGATGGCCGCGTCTCGCCGCGGCAGGCGCACCAGCTCGGTTGCTTCGGCGACAACATCGCTGCACTGCGCGTCGCCGGAAATTTCGACGACTGCCAGCAACTGGTGAAGCAAGCGCTCGCGGATGCGGAACTGCAATCGCTGCGGCCCTTGAGTTCGGCCAACAGCATCAGCCTCGGTCGCCTGCTGCCGCAGATGAGCTACTACGCCGCCGCGTCCCTGCAGCATTGGCGTGCGACCGGACATTCGCTGAACTTCGTGATCCCCACCGGCAACCTCGGCAACGCCGTTGCCGCGATCCTCGCGCGCAGCTGCGGCCTGCCGATCGGGCGCATCGCGCTGGCGACCAATGGCAACCGCGTGCTTCCGGATTTTTTTGCCGGCGGCGACTATCTGCCGCGCGCGAGCCTGGCCACGCTGGCGAACGCGATGGATGTCGGTGCGCCCAGCAACTTCGAGCGCCTGCGCTGGCTGTATCCCGAGGCTACCCGGCTGCGCACGGCGTTCGAGGCAACGGCAGTCGATGACGCCGCGATCCGCGCAACCATCCACGATAACCACCGGCAACACGGCGAGACCTTCTGCCCGCACACCGCCACCGCCGTGCACGTGCTTGAACAGCTGCGTGCACGCGACGAGACTGGCGCCTGGGCGGTCGTCGCCACCGCGCATCCGGCAAAGTTCGAGGGCGTGGTCGAGCCCCTGATCGGCGGCGGCATCACGTTGCCGCCCACACTCGCTGCCCTGCTCGCCCGGCCCAGCCATGCCGAGCCCCTGCCCGCCGAATACCCGGCGCTGCGGGCCCGCCTGCTTGCCGGAACCGCGATGTGAACCGGGGATTTGGCGCCCCGCAGGGACGCGATGTATCATTCGCCATCCCTGTGGGGGGGTAGCTCAGCTGGGAGAGCGCATCGTTCGCATCGATGAGGTCGTGGGTTCGATCCCCATCCTCTCCACCATTAGATTGAATCGAAAGGCCCGCCATTGGCGGGCTTTTCGTTTGCGGGGGAATCGGGTGTAGGCTCGGGCAAGGAGGGACCATGAATGCTCCCGGCGATCCCGCCAGTGCCTGGCCATCCGTTCCGCCTGATGAACTGGCGATGCGTCATGCCCTCGCCCTGATCGAAGCACGCGGACTGGACGAGCTTCGACGCGAAGCCGCCCAGCGTGTGGTCGCCATCCTCGGTTGCCGTGCCGCGAAACTGGTCGTCACTGCCGCGAAGGCCAGCAATGCCGCCGACGCCACGCCCGCAGCCCAGATTGATTCACGCGGCGTCGTGGAGAATCCGCGCGCGTTCGCGATCTCGATTCCACTCGCCGGCGGCAGCGCCGCACTGCAACTGGATTGGCCGGACGGCAGCGCCGCGCTCGCGTTGGCAGGCTCGGACTTCCGGCAGTTCCTGGCGCTGCTGGAAGCACGTCTGGTCGATGTCGTCGCGATCGAACGCCTGCAGCTTTCGGTCGCCTCCGCGCAACGCAACGAACAGCTGCAGCACGCGCTGTATGCCATCGCCGACCTGACCTATGCCGATCTCGACATGCACGACATGCTCGCGCGCGTGCAGGCCATCGTCGGTGAACTCACCTATGCCGAAAACCTGTTCATCGTCGCCTACGATCCCGATCTCGACGAGATGCGCTTCATCTACTACGCCGACCAGGGCAACTCGCAGATGTCGCGCGATGGGCCGGTGCTCGCGGGTTCCGATTATCCAAACAGCCTGACCCTGGCGATGCTGCATCGCGGCCGGTCGATGATGGGGTCGAGTATCGAACTTCGGCATTCGCTGGGACTGAAGGACGATCCCCGGCTTGGTCCGGAAAGCATCGACTGGTTGGGCGTGCCGATGATCGAGGGCGAACGCGTGCGCGGCGGCATCGTGGTGCAAAGCTACGACGAATCGCTGCGCTACAGCGAGGAAGATCGCACGCTGCTGTCCTTCGTTGCCCAGCACATCCTCGCCGCCGTCACCCGCAAGCGGGCGCAGGACCGCCTGGAAACCGAGGTACAACGACGCACCAGTGAACTCGCCGAAGCCAACCGGGTATTGCGCGAAGAAGTGGCCGAACGCGAACGCGGCCAGCGCCTGCAGGCGGCATTGTTCCAGATCGTCGAACTGGCCAGCGCGCACCAGAGTCTCGACGATTTCTTCGCCGGCGTGCATACGGTGGTGGGCGGCCTTCTGGACGCGCGCAATTTTTTCATCGCGATGGTTTCCGAAGCCGGAGACATGATCGACTTCCCCTATTTTGTCGACGAGATCGATCAACGCCTGGCGCCGCGGCGACTGACCAACGGCATCACCGAATACGTGCTGCGCAACAAGCATCCGCTGCTCGCGCACAAGGCGCAGATCAAGGCTTTGATAGACGCCGGCGAAATGCTGGTGTTCGGCACCCTGCCCGAGTGCTGGCTGGGCGTGCCGCTGCTGCTGAACGATCGTGCGGTCGGCGCGCTGGTCGTACAGAGCTATTCGAAAGACATCGGCTACGTTGCGCGCGACCAGGAAATCCTCGTCTTCGCCTCGTACCACATTGCCACCGCACTCGAACGAAAGCAGGCACAAGACGGTTTACGCCTCGCCTACGACGAACTGGAGTTGCGCGTGCAGGAACGCACCGGCGAACTGGAACACGCCAACGCAGAATTGCGCACGCAAATCGCCGTGCGCAAGCAGGTCGAGTCACGACTGCAGCACGAGGCCTGGCACGACGCGTTGACCGGGCTGCCGAATCGCGCCTCGATGCTGGCGCGGTTGGCGCTGGCGATCCAGCGCTACAACGAGGATGCCGACAATCTGTTCGCGGTGCTGTTCCTCGACCTCGACCGCTTCAAGGTAGTCAACGATTCGGTCGGGCATCTGGTCGGCGACGATCTGTTGATCGAGGCCGGCCGGCGCATCGCCCGCTGCGTGCGCTCGCCCGATTCGGTGGCGCGCCTCGGCGGCGATGAATTCACCGTGCTGCTCGAGGACATCCACGGCGTCGACGATGCCACCCGCGTCGCGGAACGCATCCTCGCCTCGCTGGTGGATCCGATCCGCATCGGCGACAAGGAAATCTTCACCTCCGCCAGCATCGGCATCGCCCTCGCCGATCCGCGCTACGGCAGCCCCGAGGAATTGTTGCGCGATGCCGACGTCGCGATGTATCGCGCCAAGGCGCGCGGCCGGCAGCGTTTCGAATTGTTCGACCAAACCCTGCACGAGGAAGCGCTGCATCTTCTCGATCTCGAAAGCGACCTGCGCCGCGCGATCATCCGCAACGAATTCGAGCCGTATTTCCAGCCCATCGTCCGGCTAGGCGATGGCGGCGTGGTCGGCTACGAAGCGTTGCTGCGCTGGCATCACAGCGAGCGCGGCTTGATGTTGCCTGGCGACTTCCTCAACGCCGCAGAGGATTCCGGCAGCATCGAACAGATCGATTGGCAGATTTACCAGCGTGTCTGCGACGCCATCCCGCAACTCGGCAATAACCAGAGCTACGTCAGCATCAATGTCTCGGCGCGGCATTTCCGCTCGCCGCATCTGGCCGAACGCCTGCTGGCCCTGCTTGAAAGCCAGCGCGTCGCGCCGGGGCGATTGCGCGTCGAGGTCACCGAAGGCGCGCTGCTGGAAAATCCCGAGCAGGCTCGCCTGACCATGATCCGTCTGCGCGAGGCTGGCGTGCTGACCTCGCTCGACGATTTCGGCACCGGCTATTCATCGCTGTCCTACCTGCATCGCTTCCCCTTGCATGCGCTCAAGATCGACCGTTCCTTCGTCGCCGAACTCGGCATCAACGAGGACGGCAGCAGCGCCGCGGTGGTACGCGCGATCCGTGCGCTGGCTGGCTCGCTGGGCATGGAGGTGATCGCCGAGGGCATCGAAAACGACAGCCAGCGCACCGCCCTGCTGCAACTCGACTGCCATCTCGGCCAGGGCTTCCTGTTCGCGCATCCCGCGCCACTGCAGGCCTTGACCCACTGATCCCCGTAGGAGCGGGCCCGACCGCGACCTTTCTCCGTCGGAGCAGGATGACTGCGCCGTCCCCTGACATCCTTATCCCCTTCCCAAGCTTGAAACCTTCAGCGTCGAGGCGTACATTTCCGCTACTTTCAGAAATTGCTGAAACTACAGAATGAACCTACCTCCGCTGACCCAGAGCTTCGTCCTCCACTTCGGCGAGATGGGCAGCCGATGGGGCATCAACCGCACCGTCGGGCAGATCTACGCCCTGATCTTCGTCAGCAAGCGACCCGTCCACGCCGACGAAATCACCGAGAAACTCGGTGTTTCCCGCTCGAACGTGAGCATGGGCCTGAAGGAATTGATGGCCTGGCGACTGGTCCGGCTCGAGCATCTTCCCGGTGACCGTCGCGACTATTTCAGCGCGCCCGGCGAGGTCTGGACGATCTTCACCACCCTGGCAGAGGAGCGGCAACGCCGCGAAGTCGAGCCGACCCTGTCGATGCTGCGCGTCGCCCTGCTTGAGCCCACCGACTCGAGCGAAGAGATGCACGCGCAGGAACGCATGCGCGAGATGTACGAGCTCATGGAACTGATGACCAACTGGTTCGCCGAAGTGCGCAAGCTCTCGCCATCGACGCTGGTCAAGCTCATGGAACTCGGCGGCAAGGTCAACAAGCTGCTCGAGTTCAAGGACAAGTTGATGGCGGTACCGGGCGGCAAGAATTGATGGTGCC
>Ga0074062_10862875_pt1 | contig 12289 bp, 23 predicted proteins | sample SoimicmetaTmtHMA_FD_74473 | JGI IMG/M metagenome (GOLD analysis project Ga0074062, IMG submission 74473) | Soil and rhizosphere microbial communities from Centre INRS-Institut Armand-Frappier, Laval, Canada - Soil microcosm metaTmtHMA... | ecosystem: Engineered > Artificial ecosystem > Soil... | reverse complement strand
AGGCAATACGATTGAGGTCACAACGATGAAGAAGAACGACGAGACTCCGGTTCCGATGTTCGAGGTGTTGACCGCCATGCGTGTATATGGCGGGAGCTTTGCCCAGCAGTTGGCGCTGTGCATGCAGATGGCCGACGAGGATAACAGACGCCGTCTGGTAGAGGCGTTCCCCGAAATGATGGAGCACTACACCGAACTGGTGCGGCTCCAGAAGAAGCAACTGTGATTGAGGTCGACATCGTTTGTCCGGTGTGCCATTCTCGTTTGAATGAGCACGTCTCATCCTCACGGGACGGAGCGGTGCCCAAGGAAGATGATTTGGCCCTCTGTGCCGAGTGCGGGTCTATACTCGTGCTTGGGCCGGAGGCAAAGTCGTTCCGAGTGCTGCCCCAAGCGGAGATCGATGCACTGCCGGCACCCGCTCGTGCCCTCGTGGATGAGGCGCAGCGGTTGTTCTACCTCAAGATGAAGATGGAGCGAGGGACCACATGACGACCGTGAATGCCGCGTGTGTGTGCCCGGCCTGTCACCGGCGCCTGGAGCATCACACGTCCCTGGAGGCTAACCGCGGGCCAAGGGCCGGCGACATCAGTATGTGTGGGGCGTGCGGGAACATCCTGGTCTATATGGAGCCGACCATCCTCCGGGTGGCTTCCCTACACGAACGGCTCAAGCTCGCGCCTGAGCGGTTGGCAAGGCTTACGAGGGCACGAGAACTCTTGAAGCGGATGCGGAAGGTGTATCTGTGAACCTCGGGCGATGGTGGTGCAGCCAGCGCCACACGCACCGGCGAGTGACGGAGCGCGGCAAGCTCGTGTCCCTCCGGTGTGATGATTGCCGGCGAGAGTTTCCCGTGCACCTGGCTCCGGATGCCGGTGAACGACGCCGGTTGCTTGAACGCCTGGCGGCGAGTGAAGAAGTAGTCCGGGTGAAGATTGAGTTATAGAGATCGACCGCGGCCGACCGTTGCTTTACCTCTCCTGATGTCGGGCAACGGGTAAGCGGTGTGCAGAAGCCAAAGAGGCTGACGCTCTGCAGTGAAGTGGTGACCACGCGAATCGCGATGTGAGAACGCCGGGGATCAGGAGCACCATGGACAGGCGTGACAGCCCGGAGAGACGGGCACTCAAGTTGTGGATGCGGCTCGGGATGTTCCGAGTCGAGTCCTGTCCCCCTCTTGCGTAACATCGCGCAAGGGGTTTTGTTGGTAGGAGTAAATGCATGAAGCGTGCGCTTGTAAGTCTCATCGTCGCAGCGGTGTTGACCGTCGCTAACGTGGCGTCGGCAAACACCTTCCTGCAGTTCACGGAGCTGAACTTCGCGTCCACGAATCCGTTCGTGTTCACGGAGAACGGTGCCGGAACTGCCACCACGGTTTCGGCAGTGAGCGTGCCGATTGTGGTGTCGTTCGATCCGGGTGTCTGTCTCGTCGCCGGGTGCGGCGGGCAGGTCACGACCAATGGCAACTACACGTTCAACCTGAACGCGACGAGTTCAGGTCCGGCGACGTTGGTTGGCACGACGATCACCGAGCACTTCAATGGGTCGCTGTCCATCACGAACGGAGCCGTCAACCTCTTGACGGTGAACTTCTCGGACATCTTCACCGGACCACTCGGAGGTTCGTCTAACATCGGCATGGGTGCAGCCCAGCCGCCTGATACGTTCAGCGGGACGTCGGACATCATCGACCCGTTGAAGCTCGGTCAGCCTCGTGGGTTCGACCTGTCGTTCTCGGCGTTCACCCGCACTGGCGGTGGAGCATCGGGACTGCAGATCAACGGGACGTCCATTGCCTCCGCCTCGGCGGATGCGACGGGGACGTTTGACGCCACGCCTCAGGCCGCGGTGCCTGAGCCTGGTTCACTCGTGCTGTTCGGCACGGGCCTCGTGGGTCTGGCGGCAGCGGCACGTCGAAAGCTGAAGCGCTAGTAGTCCCATAGTGGAGCGGCTATGGCGGGGTCGAACGTAATGGGTTCGACACCCGCCCGAGGCCAACCAATGATGAAACTTGTTTGGGCCGAATTAGAAAAGCAAGAAGACTTTGCCATGCCGTCGGAGTGGGAAGCTCGTGCTCGTGAAACCGCCGCACAGGACACTGATGTGGTTGACCAGGCAGCCACAATCAACGCACTTCTAGTGGAGGTTGATATGCTCCGACAGGCGCTTGTGAACCTCTCATACAAGGAGCGCGGGCAGTGCTGGTGCGGCAGGAGTGGGAAAGGCGCGACCAGTCCGTTTAGTAAGCACACCGATGTTTGCCTTGCGACACGAGCAGTGCTGGACGCCGCCTCATCATGACACCCGAGCGAGAGGCGGAGCTTCGGCGGTTAGCAGACCATGACGGCTTCGAGCCGATTGGGGAACTCCTCGCTGCACTGGATGAGATGCGGGCAATCCTCACGAAACTCTGCCAGCAGGCGAGTGGTTATGAAGATGAGGCGCTTCCCGAACAACTTTACGTTCGCATTGAGGATCTAAACAATAGACGAGTAAAGGCAGAGATAGCCGGCATTCGCGCCGAGGCGACGCTCGCGGCGATTCGAGATTATTGCATGCAGTATCGCGGCACGTGGAGTCAACTTGATGTCGTGGAACCTATTCGCGCCTTGATCGACGCCACGAAGGAGGCCCCGTGATTTCAGGATCACAGATTGAGGATGTTGTAGACACCCTCATCGACGCACAAGGCTATTGCTACATCGTCGATGATGGCGGCGGCTGGCGGGAAGCCCCTGACACACGCGCCGACTTGCTGGCCGCTGCGCGACTTGTACGCGAGGTGTGGGCGGAACTGGCCTTGGTACGCGTCGAGCGCGATCTCCATCGAGAATATCGTGTCCGCGCCGAAGCCCTGCTCACGGTGATCCGGGCGTGGGCCGTCACAGGCATTGCGAGTGGACAGGAGCATCTACAACTGCTCGCCCTGCTCGATGCCTCGCCAGTGACGACAATCGGTCCTCATCCGCCGGACAGCGATGCGTTTCACAAGTCGAGCGGATTGACGCCGTGTCCTGAGTGCGACGGTCGCGGCTCCGTGCTTGACGCGCCTGCTCGTGCGCTCGATGGCCGTGCGTATGTGGTGCCTTGTCCGTTATGTCACGGCACGGGCAAAGGGCGGCAGGCAACCTCCCTGGAGGACTTGACGTGACTGTAATTGTGCGAGGTGGCGGACCAGGCACGAACCGTAAAAACGACGTCAACGTCACCGACCTCCACGCGGCCATCATGTTGCTTGAGAAGGCGCCGGACGTGCAGTCGTGGGAAATAACTCGTATTAGCAACCCTGTGCATGCCGTGGCACCCCTCGGACCAGGCTTCGGCCTCCGTGTGCTACACACGTGCTCTGATGGTGAAACGGTGCGTATCTGGGAGAAGGCCGGGTCCGGGCGTTCCCTCCTCGCGGCCGCCGAGTCGGCTATCAAGCGGTTGCAGGCCGAGCTTGCGGACTGGCGGGCGGAGGGCAAATGAGATGCTTCGCGTTGTCATAGTAGCCGTCTTGTGGGCAGCGATTGCCGTCTTACTCGTGATGGCATGGTCGAACGTAATGAGGTGACGAGTTAGAACGTAGTTTTAGGAGGCATGCATGATGAGTCTACGCACGTGGGCTAAGCGGTTACGAACGGCCGCCGACGCCATCGACGCAATTTTCGAGCAACCGGGCACGCCAGACATCGCCGAGGCTATCCGCCGTAAGGTAGTCGACCGAACTCCCCGAGTGTTCGCCCCTCGCACAACCCGCAAGTTCAATTACCACGGCAAGCACTGGACGCAACAACCTGAGAACCGGGCGAAGGTCATTGCGATGGCGAAGGCGCGGGCGAAGGCCCGGCGCGCGTCATGAGGGCGTACAAAGCTAGACGTCAAAAGCCAGTCAAGGGCGGTCGGGCGCCCCTCCCGTCCTGCGTCATTGATGAGATTCGAGAGGCGGTTGAAGAGGAGGCTCGGAAGTTTCGAGTTAGCCGGTCGTTCGTCATTGCCGTCCGCCTGGCGCACAGCTACGGCATCACCGAGCAGGAGGAGTTCTAGATGAACTGTCGCCGGTGTGATGCTGCCCTCGTGCCGTTCGACGCCGGCCTCCTCGCCGGCCCGGTCGAGGTGTGCGTCACACCGGAGTGCTTTGCCAAGGCACGATGGGAGCAGCGGAGGGCACGCCTGGAGGTGTTCCCGTTCCAGGAGGTCCGCCGCTGTAGCCTATTGCCATTCCTCCATCAGTTCGATGGCATCGAGCTTCTCCATGCTAGCCCGTTCTTCCTCCTGGCAGACGAGATGGGTGTAGCCAAAACTTTTCAGGCCATTGTGGCGGCGCAGCTGCTTTACCTTCACGGGCACGTCAACCGTGTCATCGTGCTGGCGCCGGCTGCGGCTCGGCACCTCGTGTGGTATCACCCGGAGATGGGCGAACTTGCCAGGCACCTATGGCCCGGCCTCCCAACCCGAGTCACTGAATACCACGCCCGCATCCGCCAATGGTTGAGGGACGAGGTGGACCCGGTCACCTCGTTGAAGTGGATTGTCACGAACTACGATTACATTCGGGCGGAGTCCCGCACGCTTGAACTCCTGAAATACTGTGACGACCGAACGGTGCTCATCTGTGACGAGTCAAGCGCCGTGAAGAACCACACAACCCTACAGGCCCGAGCGGCGTTCAAGCTACGCAAGTATTGCGGGCGGGTGTGGTTGATTAACGGCACACCGATTGCTAACAGCCCTGGCGACATGCTGAGTCAAGGCAACCTCATGCACCCGAAGATTCTGGACTGCCCGAGCATCACCCAGTTCCGCGCCCAGTATGCCGTCATGGCGCCGGTGCTTGGACCTGGCGGCCGAGCGCGCACGAATAAATGGGGCGGCGTCATTAAGGTTGTGAAGTCCTGGCAGCACCTCGATGTCCTCCAGCAGAAGTTCGCCCCTTATGTCGTGCGCCGGCTCAAGAAGGACTGCCTCGATCTCCCCGAGAAGTTCCCCAGCATCCCGTTGACGGTGAACCTCGGGCACAAGGCATGGACCGTCTACAAAGAGATGCGGGACGAGTGTCTCGCCTGGCTCGGCAACCACGTCAGCCAGTCTCCGCAGGCGGCAACCGTGGTGCTCCGCCTGGCACAAATCACGAGCGGGTTCCTCGGCGGCATGGAGGAAATAGATGTCGTTGACCACGAAGCCAACCTACACCCACAAAGCGACATGCTGTTCCAACTCCTCAATGCACCACACGTCAAGGAGAACAAGGAGATCGGCCGGGAGAAACTCGAATTCCTCCTTGAGCGCCTGCAAGAGTGGTGGCTTGAAGACCCGAACCTGAAGGTATTGGTCTGGTGTCGGTTCCGGCCGGAGATCCTCCGCCTGGCGCAGGAACTACGCAATACCATCCGAGGGGACGTCGGCGTAATCATTGGGCAGCAAACGCCCAAGGAGAGGGAAGACGCCGTCCGCCTCCTGGACCCTCGAACAGCCGTAGCCGGGCCGGCCGTCGTGGTTGGCTCGCCTGGCGCCGGAGGGAAGGCGCTCACGTTGACCGCAGCTCACACGGTCGTCTTCTCCTCCAACGACTACAACCTAGAGACTCGGCTGCAGGCGGAGGACCGCACCCATCGGCAGAGCCAGGAGTATCCGGTCAGTTACTTCGACCTCGTGGCTTATGGCCCGAGCGGGCAACGCACCATAGACCTCGACATTATCCGCGTGCTAACAGGCAAGGATCACCTCGCCACACGCACGTCGGCGGCATGGGTGAAGACATTGGTGGAGGTGGACGATTGAAACTCGCAGTGTATGCCGTAGCGTGGGCGTTCACCGTTGTATATCTCTTCTGGAGTAGCAAGACGAGGTCATTGTGATGGTTGTAATTGGGCAAAACCCTCGGGGATAATTGAGGGCTAACAAGGAGTAGCTTGACCGTGAAACAAATCGTAACAACGAAAGACCTGGCGGACTACATCACGCACTTGGATTACGTCGTCAATCACCACGCCCGGAACATGGCAGGCTTGTGGCAGCAAGTGCTGGCCGGCGTCATTCAACATGCCGACGAACCCCTCAAGGTCCGAACACACCTCGGCACCGTCACCGCCTCCGCGTGGGCTGTGATTGGCGGGCAGCGGTTCATGTTCGGAGCCGAACGCCTCGGCAAACACAATTACGCCATCGTGGTGAAGCTCAAGGGATGCCAAGGTCCGGTCGTCGCCGCGTTCACCGACCAGTTGACTCCGGATGATGTGCGAGGAACCTTCATCGAGTTAAAGGCACTCGGGATTGCGCAGGCGGCCTGATGGGGAAATACGACAAGGTCATGCCGTCGTTGGCGCCGGCGCCCGTGGAGAACACGGAGTATCAGGACAAAGTCGAGGCGGTCAAGCAACAGATTGTGAAAGACCCGAAGACCGGAGCGCCAGTGCTGCACACGCCGCAGACCCTGGCGCAGGGCTACGTCCTCCTGCGAGGCAAACGAGACCAGTTGAAAGAGGAGATGTATGACCTCCAGGTCGCCATCACCGCGTGGGAACAACTGATTACCGCCTCGTGGGAAGCCGACGAACCGGGTTGGGGCACACACGGTGCCGGCCCGAATACCGTGCGCCTGCCCAACGGAGCATCCATAGACGTGGTGCCCGAGCCGGTCGGGTCCGTGGTAGACGGCCCGGCGTTCAGGCAGTGGTGCCTGGCGCAGGGGTTGGCCGACAAGTTCATCCTGCCGTTTATGACCATGAACAGCATGGTGAAGGAACGTCTCCTGGCGCGAGCGCAGATCGAGACGGACGACGTAGAAGGCATGGCACGCACGGCGTTGCCGGCCGGAGTGGAGGTGCATTCGTATTTCGCGGTGAGACTCCGAGGAGCCAAGGACAAGTAGAACCGACACAATCACAAGGAGCATTGACATGACTGATAAGTTGGCAAAGCCTGGACAGCGGGACACGGATCTCGCAAGTGTCTTCGGCACGCAGGAAGACCTCACGCAACGCCCGGACTTCATTCCGGCCGGTGACAAGAGTGGCACCGAGGGCATCACCGCGGACGACATCAGGTTGCCGCGCCTCCTCTTCGCACAAGGGCTCTCCGCCCAGATGACGCCGGGGAACGCCCTTTACATGGAAGACCTCAAGAACTTCCAGATGTTCAACGACGACACGAGGGAGATTTACGGCATGGGTCCGATCTACTTCGTGGTGTGTCGGCGCGACGTGAAGCGCATTGAGTTCATCCCTCGCGAGGAGGGCAGCGGCATCCGCGACATGAACGTGCCTCTCCGTGACCCGCGCCTGGAGTGGACGAAGGACGAAGACGGCGTCCGCGTGCCACCTCGGGCTACCGTGTTCAACAACTACGTCATCCTGATTCTCAAGGCTGGCGGCAACGTGGACCCGGTCGTCCTGTCCATCAACAACCGCAACAAGTTCAACCAGCGGGCAACCACGGACCTGAACGGCTCCATCAAGAAGTATGCGAGCCAGGGAGAACGGTCGGTGCCGATCTACGGTGCCATCTACTCCATTGCGTCCAAGCCCGAAACGAACAGCAACGGGACGTTCGCCACTCCGGTGATTCGTCCTGTCGGCTACATCCCCAAGTCCATGCCGGACCTGTTCAGGCGAGCTCAGGAATACGCGGCGAGCCTGGAAGGCAAGGACATCGAGATGACGCAGCGCGAGCCGGGCAGTGACGACTTCGTGGACGCGGAGCCGGCCGGCGTAGCGGAGATGTAGCACAGTCAGTTCCTCCGATGAGGGTTGGGGGACGAGGAGAGAGCCGGCGCAGCCTGGAGGCAGGACGCCGGCTCTTGTTTTTTATGACACAAAATGAAATGCGGGCACTGCTGCTCAAGCTCGGCTACACCGAACGAGTCACCATCATTGGAGACGGAGGACGCCGCTTCCGGCTGCAGTTTGCCCGCATCAAGGGGCAGCGTGCCGTGGAATTCGGACGCTCCTCGCCGGCGAGGGACCGTGCCCTGGCGAAACTCGGTTGGCGAGTCACCCGGTTGCGGTTTTGAGGTCTCCAGGATGGCCCCTGGAGCACGACCAGGGACCAGTTCGCTATAAGAGGTTGGGAGGGGTTTTCGGCCTCTCCTGTCGGTTTCCACCCGTAAGTGACTGAAAACAAGGGGAATAGAGTTGACGTCCGGAGGTTGACTTGTGATATACTTGTGACTCGGGGTTGTCGTTGGACTTGGACTGAGAGACCCCACGGGTTCGTCACGGACACCCATAGACACAGCCGGCAAGGTCGGGTTGATTGTTGCGGGGAGGTCAGAAGCGGGCACGGGAGAAAGACCGGGAGGTGCCAGGCATGCACGTTTAGCCCAAGGCCGGGCAGGAGGCACCGACGGAACACTGATTGGGTTGTGAGAGATCCTCACGGTTCATTCCTCAAAAGTTTTGGAAGGCATACGAAACCGGCTCCACCTCGGAGCCGGTCGCTCGAATCAACGAGCCTGAAGATGGTGCCTTATGAGAATTTGTGATGAAGCGAGAGATTACGCAACGGCGGAGAACGCAAAGAAGGCCTTGGTGAAAGCCCTGGCGCGCATCGGTTGGGGACTCGACGACGTGAGATACATGATTGTGGTGAACAGCGTGGGCCGGTTCGTGCCGGCCGTGGTGCCGACCGACGTGCAGATGGCGTCGGTGCTCAGACTGGTTCGACTTGGAGTGGCGGTGGTGCGATGAACCCGAGAATGGAAATCAAGCACTGCCCCTACTGCGGCTCGACGAAGGTGGAGGAGACCGAACGGGTGGAAGGCCTCATGGTCGAGTCCATCTCCTGCGCGTGTTTCGAGTGTTTCGAAGAGTTCAACGTAGACCGTAAACTTGACGGAGACGAGGAGGCCGGTGATGAAACTGAAGTGTGACTCGTGCCCCTCGGGGCACGACGAGTTGGAACAGGTGATTGCCTGCCAGGCCGCGGACCAGGCGCGGGTGCGGGCAGAGTTGGACGCTCAGGACAAGGCCGAACCGAAACGGGACGGCCGCATGACCGCCCGGAACGCCGGGAACAAGCTCAGGCAGGCAATGCGCGGTTTCAACAACCGCCACGAGGATTGATATGACAGACGATGTTGTGCTGGGACTCGCCACGTTTCACGCCCTCGTGAAAACCTTCGAGCCGTGCCGGGATTGGTTGGAGAACGAAACCGACCTGGACGAACGCATCTTGTATCGGGCGCGCCTCAACTTCATTGACTCCGCCCGAGTGACCAAGTGGAAAGCCTACGTGCCCGTGCCCAACCCGAGGGACTGCGCCATCCTGGCGGAGGACTTGAGGGGTTGGGCCGAACCGCCCGGACTCATCGCGGAGTTCGAGACGACCGGACCGAATACACAAATCCGGCTCGCGTTTATCAACATGGCGGTGCGGTTCGAAACCCGCGCCGCTGAAGGAGGTTGGGAATGACCCTCGTGAAGTGCTCCATGCCAGGGTGCAAGAGGCCGGCCACGGTGCTGGCCTCTTACCCGAACGACACCATATGGTGCCGGTGCGACGAACACGCCTCGACCGCGAAGGCGACCGTGAAGATGTAGGCATACGAAACCAATCACCGCGGCCGCAACCCGGTGACGTCGCCCGAATTAACGGGCTTGAAAAGGTGCCTTGAAATGACCAGTAACGCAGTCCTCGACAAAGTTCGCAAGCTCCTGAAACTCGCTCAGGCAAACACCAACCCTCACGAAGCCGCGTCGGCCGCCGCGCGGGCACAGCAACTCATTGACGAACACAACTTGACGCACATGCTCCTCCAGATGGACGGCACCGAGCCGGCCGAACAGGAGGAGGACATCTTCGACTTCAAACAGAAAGACGCGCCGCTCTACACCGGCAAGAAGTTGGACCGTTGGCGTGTTTACCTCGCCATGCACATCTCAGACGCCAACTCCTGCCGCATCTACATCATGCCCGGTCGGAGCATTGAGATTGTCGGGCGCCCGAGTGACGCGGAGACCGTGCGTTACTTGTATGCCTGGCTGAGCCACGAGACGGTCCGCCTCTCCGAGGACCACGGTGCCGGGTGCGGAGTCACCTGGAAAAACAATTTCAGGCTGGGAGTGGTCGACACCCTCGGCCGGAAGTTGCGGGAGTCACGTCGGGAGTTCGTGCAGGCACAGCGGGACGCGGTCTCGGTCAGCACGACCGCCCTCGTCCGGGTGAACACCGCCCTGGCGAAAATCGAGGAGCGTGGCAAGAGTGTGAAGACCTGGATGGACACGAACATGAAGTTGGGCGGCTCCTGGCGGACGCACAACCCCAAGAGTGACCACGGTGCCCGGAGCCGAGGGCAGGAAGCGGGCAAGTCAATCAACCTCGGCGGTGCCAAGGGCGCCATCGGGGGAGGAGCCAAGCGCCTCCAGGGAGGTGAGTGATGACGAATCAAGACCTCTTCAACGCGGAATACCTCCGGCACCGCGAGGCCGGAGATGACCCGGTGATGGCGCGGCTGCGCCTCATGGAACAAGGTGCTTCGCCTGAGACGGCCCGTGCCGCTCAGGCGGAGGCCGGCGAGACCGACGACACGGATGAGGACGAAGGAGGTAGAGAATGACTCACGAAGAAGTCGTCAAGACCGTCCAGGTGCTCATCACCGCAGCCGAACAATACCTCGACGCCCTGGACCACGGGTTCGAGCCCGACGCTTACAAGACCGCCACACGGGAAGACGTGGTGAACGACGTGGTCAAGTTCATGAACGCGATAGACAACGACCTGGCATAACGAAACCGGGGGACAGCCCCGGTCGCCGGAATTAACCGGCCTGATGAGGTGCCTTGTGAGTGATAAAAAAATCGTAAAGTGGTCCGACAAACAAACCGACATCTTCTCGTGGTTCTCCTCCATCTCCCTGACCGAGGTTAAGCACCTCGTGGTTCGTGCCCGCGCCGGCACGGGCAAGACAACGACCATCACCGAGGCGGTGAAGCGCGCTCCGTCCAACCTGAACTTCCTCGTGTGTGCGTTCGGCAAGAACATCCAGTTGGAACTTGCCAAGCGGTTCCTTGGCGTCAACAACGTGCAGGTGAAAACACTGCACGCCGTCGGGCTCTCCTGCGTGATGCGGTTCTGGCCGGGCGTCGCCGTGAAATACGCCTCCGACCGTGAGAACGATCTGGCACAGCGGGTGTGCGGGTCCACGGCACCCGACGCTATCAAGAAGTTGGTGGCGAAACTCTGCACGAAGGGACGGTTGACAACCCCCTACGCCTCAACCCTCGGAGACTTGACCGACGTTGCCGTGACATTTGAGTGCGAGCCGGACGCCGAGTGGCGCGCCTGTCAGTCGTGCGGGTTCGAACGCGAGGAACACAACGGCGATCACGCCTACACCGGGTTCGACCTCCAATACGTGGAGACGAAAGCCCTGGAGGCGATGGAGTTGGCCGCCTCGGAGAAGCCCGCACGCACGGGGATTGACGGCGCCGACATGCTGTTCCTCCCGGTGCGGAACCATTGGATGCGTAAGACCTATGACGTGGTTGTGGTTGACGAGGCGCAAGACATGAACACCTCGCAGCTTGAACTCGCTCAGGGCATGTCCAAGGGTCCAATCGTTGTGGTTGGTGACGACTGCCAGGCCATCTACGGGTTCGCCGGTGCGGACTCAGGGAGCCTGGACCGTTTGAAGGTGGCGCTTACGGCGGACGAGTTGCCGTTGAACGTGACCTATCGTTGCGGCAAGGCCATCGTGGCGGTTGCGCAACGCTACGTGCCGGACTTCATGGCCGGAGACGACAACCCAGAAGGCGCGGTTGAGATGCTCCCGATGGAGAACATGGCCGGCGCGGCCTCTGCTGGTGACTTCATCCTGAGTCGGGTCAACGCTCCTCTGGTTTCCATTGCCATGAGCCTCCTGCGCTCGGGCAAACGCGCCAGGATTGCCGGTCGAGATATTGGTGCCGGTCTGGTCAACCTCGTGCGCAAGATGAAGGCCAAGTCGGTGCCGGACCTGCTGAGGCGCATTGCCTCGTGGGAGGAGAAGGAGGCCTCCCGTCTGGCGAGCCGATACGCCGGCAAGTTGGACTCATCAACCTACACCGCACGGCGGGAAGGGCTCCATGACCAGGCGGAGATGCTGGCCTCCCTCACGGACGGAGCACCGTCCGTGTCCGAAGTGGTATCCCGCATCGAGGCACTGTTCACAGACGATGGGTTGGGTGCGGCCAGCGTGGTCACCTGTTCATCGGTTCACCGGGCGAAGGGTCTGGAGGCGAAGCGGGTGTTCGTCCTCGGAGACACGCTGCGACATAACAACCAAGAGGAACGCAACATCGCTTACGTCGCCGTCACGAGGGCGAAGGAG
>Ga0074062_10055319_pt1 | contig 12999 bp, 10 predicted proteins | sample SoimicmetaTmtHMA_FD_74473 | JGI IMG/M metagenome (GOLD analysis project Ga0074062, IMG submission 74473) | Soil and rhizosphere microbial communities from Centre INRS-Institut Armand-Frappier, Laval, Canada - Soil microcosm metaTmtHMA... | ecosystem: Engineered > Artificial ecosystem > Soil... | reverse complement strand
CACAACCCCGAGGGCCTGTCTGGCCTGCTCGGCGTCGCGCGCAGCGTCGTGGCGAAAACGCAGGGCCGACTCGGTTTGTTGCTGGGGCAGGCCGGCAATCGCGACGACGATGCGATCCGCGAACTCGCCCGCACGGCGGCTGCCGCGCGACCGGATTTCGTCGTGCTCAAGGATCTCGACGGTTACATGCGTGGCCGCGGCATCGGTGAAGTGCCGCAGATTCTGCGCGACGCGTTGCTTGTAAATGGAATGGCCGATAGCAACCTGCGCACGATTCTTCCGGAGGTGGAAGCCGCGCAGGCGATGCTCGCCTGGGCGCAGCCGGGCGATGTCGTGGTGTTGCCCGTGCACAACCTCGCCGCGCGCGCGGTGGTGGTGGCGTGGCTGGATGGGCAGCGCGCGGCTTCGTAGGAGCGATGGAAATCGCGACAGATATGGTCGCGATTTCCATCGCTCCTACAAGCGCGAATTTTCACGACTCCATCCCGCCAATTGTTCCAGCGTCACCACCATGCCGCCGCAGACGATCGCGACGACATTCTTGGCATCGCGCAACGCCGGATGCGATGAATAAAGTGGCGCGAGCGCTGCGCCGCAGGCCGGTTCGACGACCAGGCCGTGATCCTCGGCCAGACGCACGCAGGCATGCGCGGCCTCCGCATCGCTGACCGTCAACGCACTCACCGGGCGATCGCGACAGGCAGTGACCAACGTCGCCGCGACGCGACGCACACACAAACTCGTCGCGATCGACCGCGGCGCTGCGACGCTCACCACTTCGTTCGCCAACAAGCTCGGCCCCAGCGCCGCTGCGCCTTCCGGTTCAACCGCGAATACCTGCGTGCCCTGCCAACCCACGCGACGCAACCCTTCGAGCACGCCCAGCAGCAACCCACCGCCTCCGACTGCAAGCAGAATGGCGTCAGGAGGTTGCGAACATTGCTGCGCCAACTCCTCGATCACGGATGCGTGGCCTTGCCAGAGCAATGGATGATCGAACGGGTGAATGAAAGCGCAGCCGGGTTGCTCGGCCAAGGCAAGTGCGGCCGCGTTTGCCTCATCCCAGAGCGTACCGATCAGGCGGACATCGGCACCGAGCGCAGCAATGCGCGCACGCACGAAGTCCGGCGTACAAGCAGGGACCACAACGGTTACCGGAATATTCAATGCCCGTCCGGCCCAGGCGACGGCGTAACCGGCATTGCCGGCGGAAGAACAGACCAAGCGGCGCACGCCACGTGCGGCGTGGTGCTGGCAGAGCTTGCCGATGCCGCGGAGCTTGAAGGAACGGGAAGGTTGCAGATTGTCGAGTTTCAGACCGACGCGGCGGCCGAGGATGTCGGTCTGCAGCAGCGGTGTGACGATATGCAAAGGCGCTGCCGATGCGGCGGCGCGACTGATTTCATCCGCAGAAGACGCATGCGGCGCATTCGCAAAGCGGGGCTCAAAAGCAGAAGGCGTGGCGGTGTGCTCGAGGGAGGAGGTCATGATGGCGTTCGCAAGTCGTAGCGCGCGGTGCGCGGGAGGTGTGCAACGACGACTCGCCGGTAATTCGCGGGTTCATGGTGATTCTCCTGAATTTTGTGTGTGTAGGAGCGATGGCAATCGCGACAAATTCGCAGCGCTCGGATTTATCGCGATTGCCATCGCTCCTACGCAACGCTACCCCTGCAGCCACGTCGCCTGGAATGTTTCCGGCGTCTCTTCGACAGCATCCGGCAACAGCCGCACCTCGCGCACATCGATCAGCCGCTGCAGTTGCCGGCACAGCACCTGCGGATCGCGCTCGCCATCGAGCAGCAGGCGTACCGACAGGCCACCATTGTCGGCGGCGTCGGTCTGCAGGCCGATCAGCGCGAAGCCGCGGCGCTCGATCGTGCCGAGCAGGCGCAGCAGCGCGCCCTCGGCGCGGTCTATTTCGATGGCGAGGGCGCGGCTCATGCGGCACAGCCCATCATTTCGGCATTCGATTTGCCCGGCGGCACCAGCGGCCAGACGTTCGCGCGCGGATCGATCTTGACGTGGCAGAGCAGCGGTCCTTCATCGCCGAGCAGACGCGCGATCGCATCGGCGACCTGGTCGCGACGCTCGACGGTGAATGCGGGAATGCCGAAGGCACGAGCGAGTTCGGCGAAATCCGGATTGTCAGAAAGATCGACTTCGCTGTAGCGCTCGGCGAAGAACAACTCCTGCCATTGCCGCACCATGCCCAGGCTGGAGTTGTCGAGCAGCACGATCTTCACCGGGATGCCGTAGCGCTTGAGCGTGGCGAGCTCCTGGATGTTCATCATGATCGAGCCGTCGCCGCTGACGCAGATGACGCGGGCATCGGGTTTGGCCAATTGCGCGCCGATCGCCGCCGGCAATCCAAAGCCCATCGTGCCCAGGCCGCCACTGGAAAGATGCGCGGCGCTGCGATTGACGCGCCAATGCTGCGCCACCCACATCTGGTGTTGGCCGACGTCGCTGGCGACGATCAGGCGGCCGCCGCCGGCCTCCGACAATTGCCTGAGTAGTGCGGGCGCGAACACGCCATCGCCGGGGGCGTCGTAGCGTTCGGCATGCTGCGTCTTCATCGCGCGGCAGTGCTGCTGCCAGGCCGTGATGTGCAGCGGCTGTGCCAGCGCCGGCAGCTGCTCGGCGAGTTTTCCACCAAGCCCGACATCGGCGCGACGCAGCTTGCCGATCTCGGCGGCATCGATATCCAGATGCAGCACCTTCGCATTCGGCGCGAACGTCGCCAGCTTGCCGGTGGCGCGATCATCGAAGCGCGCGCCGGCGACGATCAGCAGATCGCATTCCTGCACGGCGTGATTCGCCGCGGGATTGCCGTGCATGCCGAGCATGCCGAGATTGAACGGCGCATCCGGATCGACCGCACCCAGACCTTTCAACGTGTACACGGCGGGCAACCCGGTCGAGCGCATCAGCGAGCGCAGCGCCCATTCGGCATCGGCCATGCCCACGCCGCCGCCGACATAGAGCAGCGGACGTTGCGCTTGCGCGAGCAAAGCGCGTGCGCGCATCAAGGCTTCCGGCTCGTCGGCAGTCGGCGCACAGGTCCGGTAGTGCGGCGCACGCGCCGGCGCCGACGCGACCGCCACGTCTTTCGGAAGATCGATCAGCACGGGTCCCGGTCGGCCCGAGCGTGCTATCGCGAACGCCTCGCGCACCGTTGCATAAACATCTTCTGCGCGGCGCACGACATAGCTGTGCTTGACCACCGGCAGGCTCATGCCGAACACATCGACTTCCTGGAAGGCGTCGGTGCCCATCACCAACGTTTGCACCTGGCCGGTGATCGCGACCATCGGAATCGAATCGAGATAGGCGTTGGCGATGCCGGTGAGCAGGTTGGTCGCGCCGGGCCCGGACGTCGCGAGACAGACGCCGACCTTGCCCGATGCGCGCGCGTAGCCGTCGGCCGCGAGCGCCGCACCCTGTTCGTGGCGCACGAGGATGTGCCGGATCGGGCTGTCCACGAGTGCATCGTAGACCGGCATGATCGCGCCGCCGGGATAGCCGAACATCAGATCGCAGCCTTCCGCTTCCAGCGCCTGCAACAACCATTGCGCGCCGGTGCGAACCTTCGTCGATTGTTCCTTTGAACCGTCCATATCAGGCTCCTGCGGGTGTCAACCAAGGCATGCGTGCACGCAAGGCGGCGCCGACCTGTTCGATCGGGTGCGCGAGATCGCGCTGCTTCATCGCCTTGTAGTTGCCGTTGCCGGCCTGGTATTCGGCGACCCATTCCCTGGCGAAGCGGCCATCGCGGATTTCCGCAAGAACTTCCCGCATGCGCGCGCGGGTTTCGTCGTTGACCACGCGCGGACCGCGGGTGAGGTCGCCGTATTGCGCGGTTTCGGAAACGAATTGATGCATCTTGGCGAGACCGCCTTCATGCAGGAGATCGACGATCAATTTCAGTTCGTGCAGGCATTCGTAGTACGCCACTTCCGGTTTGTAGCCGGCCTCGACCAGTGTCTCGAAACCCTGCAGCACGAGTTCGGTGGCGCCGCCGCAGAGCACGGCCTGCTCGCCGAACAGATCGGTTTCGGTTTCCTCGGCGAATTCGGTTTCGATCAGCATCGCGCGTGCGCCGCCGATGCCGGCGGCATAAGCCAGGACCTTCTCGCGTGCGCTGCCGCTGGCGTCCTGATGGATGGCATACAGACAGGGCACACCATGACCTTTTTCATATTCACGGCGCACCAGTGCGCCCGGACCTTTCGGCGCGACCAGAATCACGTCGATATCTGCGCGTGGCTGGATCTGATCGAAATGGATGTTGAAACCGTGCGCGAACAGTAGCGCCGCGTTCGCTTTCAGATGTGGCGCGATCGCTTCCTGATAAAGCGCCGGCTGCACCATGTCCGGTGTGAGCACGGCGACGAGGTCGGCCTGCTTCACCGCCTCGAATGGTTCAGCGACGCGCAGACCATCGGCCTGCGCTTTCTCCCAGCTCGGGCCGCCTTTGCGAACGCCGACGATGACATCGAGTCCGGACTCATGCAGGTTCAAGGCATGCGCTCGACCCTGGCTGCCATAACCGAGGATGGCGATGCGCGATTGCTTCAGGGCATCAGTGGTGGCGGCGGTGGTCATGGTGGTTCTCCGGTGGATGATGAAAGAATTTCAGCGATTTCCCTGTCATGCCCGCGAAGGCGGGCATCCAGCGTCTTTGAGTATCCGGTGCGAAAGTCACTGGAATCCCGCCTTCGCGGGAGTGACGTCGCGAATGAGCTTGGTGGTCATGCGCCATCCGTCACCGCGCCTTTCGCCGCCGATCCCACCAGCCGCGCATATTTCGCCAGCGCACCACGTGTCACCGTCGGTGCCGCCGCGCGCCATTGCGCACGACGCGATTCCAGATCGGCATCGGTTTCAAGTCGGCGGGTATCGGCATCGATCACCACGCGGTCGCCTTCGCGCAGCAACGCGATGGGTCCGCCGCGCGCCGCTTCCGGGGCGACATGTCCGACCATGAAGCCATGCGTCGCGCCGCTGAAGCGGCCGTCGGTGATCAATGCGACATCGTTGCCAAGACCACGGCCGACCAATGCTGCGGTCACCGCAAGCATTTCGCGCATGCCCGGGCCGCCCGCAGGACCTTCGTTGCGGATCACCAGCACGTCGCCAGCGCGGATGCGATCGGACTGCACGGCAGCGAACGCTTCTTCCTCGCTTTCGAACACGCGCGCCGGGCCGGCGTGATGCAGGCGGCCCTGTCCGGCGAGTTTCAGCACGCAGCCTTCGGGGGCGAGATTTCCGTACAGGATCGAATAACCGCCGCGTGGCTTGAGCGGATCGGCGACGGTGCGCACGACCTGTTGGCCTGGCATCGGCGCGGCGGCGGCATCGAGTTCAGCAAACAACGAACGACCCGTCACGGTCGGCGCATCGCTCAACATGTTCGCGCGACGAAGTTCGTTGGCGACGAGCGCGGTGCCGCCGGCAGCGGTCAGCTCAACGGCGGTGAAGCGACCGCCGGGCTTGAGATCGGCGATCACCGGCGTATCGCGCGAGGCATTTTCGAAATCCTCCAGCGTCAACGCGATACCAGCTTCGTGGGCGATCGCAAGCAGATGCAACACCGCATTGGTCGAACCTGCCGTCGCAGCGACCAGTCGCGCAGCGTTGCGGAATGCTTCGGCCGTCAGCATCTGCCGTGGAGTCCGTGCGTCCGCGAGGCACTGCATGGCGAGTTCGCCGCAGCGATACGCGGCGCCGGATTTTTCCTCGGCGGTGGCTGGAATATCGTTGAACCCGAGGGGCGAAAGGCCGAGCGCGGTGAGCACCATCGCCATCGTGTTGGCGGTGAACTGGCCGCCGCAGGCGCCCGCGCCGGGGCAAGCCTTCTTCTCGACATCGGCGAGTTGCGCGCAACTGATCTTTCCGGCGCCATGCGCGCCGACGGCCTCGAACACTTCCTGGATGGTGATCGATTTCCCGGCGAGCTGGCCGTGATCGATGCTGCCGCCGTAAAGCGCGACGCCGGGAAGATCCATGCGCGCCAGTGCCATCGCCGCGGCGGGGATCGTCTTGTCGCAGCCGCAGAGCACGATCACGGCATCGAGACAGTGGCCGGTGACCGCGAGTTCGATCGAATCGGCGATGAGTTCACGCGACACCAGCGAAGCACGCATGCCCGGTGTGCCCATCGCGATGCCATCGGTCACGGCAATCGTATTGAATTCGATCGGCGTACCACCGGCGGCGCGCACGCCCGCGGCCGCGGCCTGGGCGAGATCGCGCAGATTGAGGTTGCAGGGCGAGACGTTCGACCAGGTGTGCACAATCGCCACCAATGGTTTGGCGATAGCCGCATCGTCGAGCCCGGTCGCGCGCAACATGGCTCGGGCGGGGGCGCGATCAGGACCGAGCTTGATGGCATCGCTGTGCATTTTCTATCCCAGTGAGCGGTGAGTGGTGAGCCGTGCTGCTCAAGCCGCGCGTGCGGCTGCGTGTCGGGTGAGCGTTGCGACGATGGCGTCGGTGATGTCGTGGGTGTTTGCGTTGCCGCCGAGGTCGCGGGTCAACTCGCGCGTGTCCAGCACCGTGTGTACAGCGCGCTCGATGGCGGCAGCTTCATTGGCGAGTCCAAGCGAATGCCGCAACAACAGCGCCGCGCTGAGGATGCTGCCTATCGGATTGGCGCTGCCTTTGCCGGCGATGTCGGGCGCCGAACCGTGGATGGGCTCGTAGAGTCCGCGTCGACCTTCGCCCAACGAAGCGGACGGAAGCAGGCCCAGCGAACCTGCGAGCACGGCGGCTTCATCGGTGAGGATGTCGCCGAACAAGTTTTCGGTGACGAGCACGTCGTAGCGGGCCGGTTGGCTGAGCATCAGCATCGCCATCGAATCGACCAGCTGGTGTTCCAGCGTCACGTCCGGATAGTCGGCGGCGACGCGGATCGCGGTTTCGCGCCAGAGTCGCGACGTTTCCAGCACGTTCGCCTTGTCGATCGAGGTGACGCGGCCGCGGCGAGCGCGCGCGAGTTCGAAGGCACGGCGCAGAACGCGCTCGATTTCGACGACCGTGTAGCGGCATTCGTCGCTGGCACTGTCGGCATCGCGGCTGCGCCTGCCGAAGTAGCTGCCGCCGGTGAGTTCGCGCACGAACAGCAGGTCGACGCCAACGAGACGATCGGCCTTCACCGGCGACAGCGCCGCCGTGCGCGGGTGCACATGCACCGGCCGCAAGTTGGCGAACACACCGAGCGCAGCGCGCAATTGCAGCAAGCCTTGTTCGGGGCGCACATTCGGATCGGACCATCGCGGCCCGCCGACGGCGCCAAGCAGCACGGCGTCAGCGGAGAGACAGGCCGCGCGTGTTGTCTCCGGCAAGGGCAGACCGGTCGCGTCGATCGCTGCGCCGCCGATCAGATGTTCGACGAACATGAGGTCGTGCGCGAACGTTTCCGCGATGACGCGCAAGACAGCTAGCGCGGACGCGGTGACTTCCGGGCCGATGCCGTCGCCGGGCAACAGGACGATGGTCGCCTTCATGCGCAAGCCTCGCGTCGCGTTTCGAACGCGGCGATCTGCGCTTCGTGGCGATGCAGGAAGCCGAGTTGATCGACACCTTCGAGCAGGCAGTGGCGCGAAAACGCGTCGAGTTCGAAGCGAAAGCGGCCACCATCGGGCAACTCGATGGTACCGGCAGCGATATCGATCGCCAGCTCGATGCCCGGATGCGCGAGCAGGTAGCGATGCTCGGCCGCATTGAGCGTGATCGCGAGCAGGCCGTTCTTGAGCGCATTGCTGCGGAAGATGTCGGCGATCTCCGACGACAGCACCGCGCGCAGGCCGTAATCGAGCAGAGCCCAGGGCGCGTGTTCGCGCGAGGAACCACAGCCGAAACCACGACCAGCGACGAGTATTTCGCAACCTTGCGCATTCGGCTGGTTGAGTGCGAAGGCCGGGTCGGCGCTGCCATCGTCGCGGTAGCGCCAGTCGTTGAAGGCATGACGACCCAGGCCTTCGCGTTCGGTCGTAGTGAGAAAGCGCGCCGGGATGATGCGGTCGGTGTCGATGTTCTCGTGCGCGAGCACGGCAGTGCGCGAGCGCAGGTGGGTGAGGGGATTCATGCCGCCTGCTCCTCGGTAGTCATCGACACGCCGGCCATCGTCACGTCGCGCGGGTCGGCGATGCAGCCGGCCAGCGCCGATGCCGCGGCGACCAGCGGACTGGCGAGCACGGTGCGCACGCCCGGGCCCTGCCGGCCTTCGAAATTGCGGTTGCTCGTGCTCACCACCAGTTGCCCCGGTTGCGCGAGGTCGCCGTTCATCGCGATGCACATCGAACATCCCGGCTCGCGCCACTCGGCACCAGCGGCGCGGAAAACGCGATCCAGACCTTCCGCTTCGGCGGCGCGTTGCACGGCCACCGAACCAGGCACCACCAGCATGCGCAGTCCGTGCGCGATGCGACGATCGCGCAACAACTCGGCAGCCGCGCGCAGATCGCCGAGCCGTGAATTGGTGCAACTGCCGAGGAAGACCAGATCGACCGCCATACCGGTCATCGGTTCGCCGGCCTGCACCTGCATGTAGTCGAGCGCGCGCCGCTCCTGCGCATCCTTCGCCGCCGGCACCGGCGCATGCAGGGCGATGACCATGCCCGGATGCGTGCCGTAGCTGATGGTCGCGCGTACCTCCGCGGCATCGAGGTGCAGTTCGCGGTCGTAACTGGCGCCGTCATCGCTGGCGAGCGCGCGCCAGTCTTCGAGCGCACGCAACCATTGCTTGCCACGCGGTGCGCGCGGACGTTCCTGCAGCCAGGCGAAAGTGGTTTCATCCGGGGCGATCAGGCCGGCGCGCGCGCCGGCTTCGATCGACATGTTGCACAGGGTCATGCGCTCTTCCATCGTCAGCGCCTCGATCGCGCTGCCACGATATTCAAAGACATGGCCGATGCCGCCGTTGACGCCGATCTTCCCGGTCAGATGCAGTGCGAGATCCTTCGCGGTCACGCCTGCGGCCAGTCGACCAGTGACATGGATCGCGAAATTCTTCGGCTTGCGCTGCAGCAGGCATTGCGTCGCCAACACATGGCCGACTTCGGTGGTGCCGATGCCGAAAGCCAGCGCGCCGAAGGCACCATGCGTGGAAGTGTGGCTGTCGCCGCAGACGATGGTCATGCCCGGCTGCGTCGCGCCGAGTTCGGGGCCGATCACGTGGACGATGCCGCGGTGATCGCTGCTCCAGCCGTGCAGCTCGATGCCGGACTGCATGCAGTTTTCTTCCAGTTGCGCGACCTGCGCGGCGGCCTCGGCGCTGGCGTAGATGTGCTGGCCGAGATCATCGCGCGGCGTGGTCGGCGTCGAATGATCCAGTGTCGCCAGCACGCGTTGCGGGTGGCGCACCGGCAGGTTTCGTCGACGCAATTCCGCAAAAGCCTGTGGCGACGTGACCTCATGGACGAGATGCAGATCGACATACATCACGCCGGGCATCGCCTCGGTTTCCGCAACGACCTGGTGCGCGTCCCAGAGCTTGTCCAGCAAGGTGCGTGGGTTGGTGCTCATCACGCGGCCTCCCTGGCGGTTTCGGTTGCGGCGACGCTGATTGGCGTGAGCCAGCCCCAGCGATCCGCCGTGCTGCCGTCGAACAGACCAAAGAAGGCTTTCTGCAGCGCGCGCGTCACCGGGCCCGGTTGGCCATTGCCGACCAGTTTGCGATCGACCGAGCGCACCGGGGTGATTTCCGCGGCGGTGCCGGTCATGAAAATTTCGTCGGCGAAGTACAGCATTTCGCGCGGCAGGGATTGTTCGACGATTTCGTAGCCGAGTTCCTTCGCCAGCGTGAACACGCTGTCGCGGGTGATGCCGCAAAGGATGCTGGCGCCGGCGCTCGGCGTGTGGATGCGTCCCTTGTGCACGAGGAAAAGATTCTCGCCGGCGCCTTCGCTGAGCAGGCCGCCGGACGCGAGCGCGATACCTTCGACGAAGCCGCCGCGCACCGCTTCCTGCGCGATCAACTGGCTGGAAAGATAGTTGCCGCCGGCTTTCGCGCCGGCCGGATAGGTGTTGGGCGCGGCGCGATTCCAGGAGCTGACGCAGACATCGACACCGTTCTCCAGTGCGGCGGCGCCGTGCATGCTGCCCCATTCGATCGCGATGATCGCGACGTCGACGGCGATGTCGGCCGACGGTGCGAGACTGAAAGTGAAACCGGAACGGTAGGCGATCGGGCGCACATAAGCGCTGCTCAAACCGGTCGCGCGGATCACTTCGGCGCAGGCGGCATTGATCTCGGCGGGGGTGTACGGAATCGCGAGGTCGTAGATGCGCGCGGAATTGAACAGGCGCTCGGTGTGATCGGCGAGACGGAAATACTGTGGGCCGTCCGGTGTGGCGTAGACGCGCTCGCCCTCGAACACCGATGAGCCGTAATGCAGTGCATGCGCGCCGACGTGCACGCTGGCCTCATTCCAGGGCTTGATGCGACCGTTGTGCCAGAGCAGGGAAGGGGCTTTCATGGTCATGACTCCATCAGGACTGGTTGGCGACAGCGCGTGTGTTTTCAGGCGACGTGCAGGGATGCACAAGCGTCGCGGGAGGCAGGATGCCGGGAGCGACGGTGAGGCGCTCGATGCGATTGACGACTTCCAGCGCGGCGAGCGCGGCGGCTTCGACGATGTCGGTGGACACACCTCTGCCGCGCACTTCGCGGCCGGCATGGTCGACGGTGAGCGTGGCCTGGCCCTGGGCGTCACTGCCGAGGCTCAGCGAACGCACCTGGAAATTTCCGATCTGCAATGCATGCCCGGTCGCGCGCTCAATGGCCCGCAGAACCGCGTGCACGGGACCGTCGCCGATCGCTGCTTCGCTCGCCGAACGCCCGTCCTCGTGCGCGAGCCGCACAGTCGCCGACGCCATGCCGCCGACATGGCTGGAGCTGTGCAGTTGCGCGATGCGCCAGGGGCCGAGGGCTTCGGGGTCGCGACCCATCGCGATCGCTTCGAGATCGTTGTCGAAGACTTCGCGCTTCTTGTCGGCCAACGTCTTGAAACGCGCGAAGGCATCGTCGAGCTGCGTTTCGTCGAGTGCGTGACCCAGCGCCAGCAGGCGTTCGCGCAAGGCATGCCGGCCGCTGTGTTTGCCCAGCACCAGCTGCGAACGCGCGAAGCCGACGTCCTCGGGCCGCATGATTTCGTAGGTGCCGCGATGCTTGAGCATGCCGTGCTGGTGGATGCCGGCTTCGTGCGCGAAGGCGTTTTCACCGACCACGGCCTTGTTGCGCGCCAGTGGCATGCCCAGCAAATTGCTGAGCAGGCGCGCGGTCGGATACAGGCGCGGCGTGAGGATGGCGGTGTCGACGCGGTACAGCTCGCTGCGTGTTTTCAACGCCATCACCACTTCTTCCAGCGCGGCATTGCCGGCGCGTTCGCCGATGCCGGTGAGCGTGCATTCGACCTGGCGCGCGCCAGCGGCAACTGCGGCAAGACTGTTGGCGACCGCCATGCCGAGGTCGTCGTGGCAGTGCACGCTCAAGACCGCGCGTTCGATGCCGCGCACGTGCTGCTTGAGGTAGGCGATGCGTTCGGCCATTTCCGCCGGCGTGGTGTAGCCGACGGTGTCGGGCACGTTGAGCGTGCGTGCGCCGGCTTCGATCGCCGCCGCCATCACCTCGGCCAGATACTCGGGCTCGGTGCGCATCGCATCTTCGGCCGAGAACTCGACGTCGTCGCAGAGCTCGCGCGCCCGGCGCACGCCGGCCATCGCCGCATCGATCACCTGTTGTTTGCTCATGCCCAGCTTGTGTTCGCGATGCAGCGGGCTGGTGGCGATGAACACGTGGATGCGTGGATGCCGGGCGGGTTCGAGGGCGCGTGCGGCGGCTTCGATATCGCCGATCTGACAGCGCGCCAACGAGCACACGGTTGGTCCGCGCAGGTCGCCGGCGATCGCCCGCACGGCGGCGAAGTCATCATCGGAAGCCTGCGCGAAGCCGGCCTCGATGATGTCGACGCCCAGCTCGGCCAAGGCCTGCGCGATGCGGCGCTTCTGCGCACGCGTCATCGAATAGCCGGGCGCCTGCTCGCCGTCGCGCAAGGTGGTGTCGAACACGCGCACGCGTTCGCGTGGCGGATTCGAAGCAATGGTGATTTCGGGATTCTTTTGCATGGTTCGCTTCCGCGAGCCGGGCAACAAAAAACCCCGCATCCGTTTCCGGGTGCGGGGTTTCAGGTATTTTCGTCAGGATTTACTCGTCAGACGAACGCCCTCAGCCCGCACCTCCGGTGATAATAAGGACGAGTACGAGTGCTACGAGGGCAAGGCCGTAAACCACAGCAGCGTTGGCGACCGGGAGGACCCGGGCGTCGATCGCGATGGCGGTGGTGTGGTGGCGAGGCATGGGTCGAGACTAAGCGGACGTTTTGCGCCGTGTCAACAGGAAGATTAGAGCCGCGGTTCTATTCGGGTGGTTGCTCATTCCCACTTGGGCGGTAGGGAATGCGGCAAATTTCATGGCTCCGTATTCGCAGGAGCGGCTTCAGCCGCGACAATGCTTGCGACGCATTCGGCTATCTTTCTCTCATCCGATTGCGACGGTCACTTCCGCCGATCATGCTTGCGACGCACTCGGCTATCTTCCGCTCATCTGCTTGCGACGGTCGCTTCCGTCGTCTCTTTCGCGGCTCACGCCGCTCCTACAAAAACGGAAGATCAATAACTCAGCGCGCGCGACTTGCCCCAGAACACGCGGTAGGAATACGCGGTGTAGCCGAGGATCGCGGGAAGAGTGATCGCGACGCCGATCAGCATCACCTGCAATGTTTCTGGTGCGGTGGCGGCATCGCGGTAGGTGAGTTGATCGACCACGAGATAGGGAAACAGGCTGTAGGCCAGGCCAATGAAGGCGAGCAGGAACATCCCGACCGCACAGGCGAACGGCAGCCAGGCGCGGTGCGGTTGGCCGGTGAGCATTTTTTTCAGCGTGCGTTCGCAGATGAAAAACAACGCTGCCGTCAGCAATGGAATCGGAGCGAGCAT
>Ga0074062_10035405_pt1 | contig 13077 bp, 14 predicted proteins | sample SoimicmetaTmtHMA_FD_74473 | JGI IMG/M metagenome (GOLD analysis project Ga0074062, IMG submission 74473) | Soil and rhizosphere microbial communities from Centre INRS-Institut Armand-Frappier, Laval, Canada - Soil microcosm metaTmtHMA... | ecosystem: Engineered > Artificial ecosystem > Soil... | reverse complement strand
TCGGCTTCGGCGACACGACCGGGATGGCCAACCCGCGCCAGGTCGACGCCTTCTTCGCTGCCGCCGGCGAGTGGCTCGGCGGGATCGAGCTGACCGCGCACTTCCATAACACCCGCGGCCAGGGCCTCGCCAACGTGCTGGCCGCGCTGGAGCAGGGCGTCGACTCGTTCGAGTCGAGCTTTGGCGAGCTGGGCGGCTGCCCGGTGCCGCCCGGGGCAACCGGCAACGTCTCGACCGAGGACGTCGTCTCAATGCTGCACGAGATGGGGGTCGAGACGGGAATCGACCTGCCCCTCCTGATCGAGGCTTCGAGAGCCGCGCAAGAGGCGCTCGGGCGGCCACTCGGCGCCCACGTGCTGCGCGCCGGGCCGGTGGAGTGGGGCGGGGGCGAGTAGGCTCGACCTGATGAAGAGCGACGCCTTCAAGCAAGCGGCCGAGTCGAAGGACTTTGCAAAGGCGGAGGAGCTCTTCTCACCGCAGGTCGTCTTCCGCAGCCCCGCCGTGTTCAAGCCTTACGAGGGCCTCGACGCGCTGAAGGTGCTGCTCGGCGCCGTGGCACAGACTTTCGAGGACTTTCGCTACGTCGATCAGGTGGAGACGGGCGACACGGCGGTCCTCGTCTTCGAGGCCCGGGTCGGGGACCGGCAGCTGAGCGGGGTCGACGTGCTGCGCTTCGACGGGGACGGTCTGATCGCCGAGATGATGGTGATGATCCGTCCGCTCAGCGGCCTCAACGCGCTGGCCGAAGAGATGGCTCGGCGCCTCGGCGTCGCCTCGGGCTAGAGCCGACTAGGCTCACGTCGCAGTGACCGATATCCGACCCGCCCTCGAGGCCGCGCTCGCCGGCGGCCCGCAGCGCCACCACGAGAAGACCGCCGAGCAGGGCAAGCTGCCCGTCCGCGAGCGGGTCGAGCGGCTGGTCGAACCGGGCTCGTTCGCCGAGGAGGCGCTGCTCGCCAACTGGGACCAGGAGGGTCTCGGCGCGGATGGCGTCGTCACCGGCATGGCCACGATCGATGGCCGCCGGATCGCGCTGATGGCCAACGACCCGACCGTCAAGGCGGGCTCCTGGGGGCCGAAGACGGTCGAGAAGATCCTTCGCGTCCAGGAGCGGGCGCTGAAGCTGCAGGTGCCGATGGTCTACCTGGTCGACTCCGCCGGGGCGCGGATCACCGACCAGGTGCAAATGTTCCCGGGGCGGCGCGGCGCCGGCCGCATCTTCCACAACGAGGTGCGGCTCTCCGGCCAGGTGCCGCAGGTCTGCCTGCTGTTCGGGCCGAGCGCCGCCGGCGGCGCCTACATCCCGGCCTTCTGCGACGTGGTGATCATGCGCGAGGGCAACGCCTCGATGTACCTCGGGTCGCCGCGGATGGCCGAGATGGTGATCGGCGAGAAGGTGACGCTCGAGGAGATGGGCGGGGCGAAGATGCACACCGGGGTCTCCGGCTGCGGCCACTTCCTGGTCAAGAGCGATGAGGAGGCGATCGATCTCGCCAAGCGCTACCTCTCCTTCATGCCGGGCAGCTGGCGCGAGGAGCCCCCGGTGGCAGCGTCCGCGGCGCCTTCCTCCGACGCGCAGATCGCCGAGATCCTTCCGGCCGACGAGAACCAGCCCTTCGACATGCGCGAGGTGCTCGACTCCCTGCTCGACGCCGACAGCTTCCTCGAAGTGCACAAGCGCTGGGCCAAAGAGCTGATCGTCGGTTACGGGCGGCTCAACGGCCGCGTGGTCGGGGTCGTCGCCAACCAGCCGCGCCAGAAAGGCGGCGTCCTCTTCGTCGATTCCGCCGACAAGGCGGCACGCTTCATCCAGACCTGCAACGCCTTCAACGTGCCGCTGCTCTTCCTCGCCGACGTCCCCGGCTTCATGATCGGCACCGCGGTCGAGCGCCAGGGGATCATCCGCCACGGCGCGAAGATGATCAGCGCCGTCTCCGAAGCGACGGTCCCGAAGCTCTCGGTGATCGTCCGCAAGGCCTACGGCGCCGGCCTCTACGCGATGGCCGGACCGGCCTTTGAGCCCGACTGCTGCATCGCCCTGCCCAGCGCCTCGATCGCCGTGATGGGTCCGGAGGCGGCGATCAACGCGGTCTTCTACAACCAGATCCAGGCGATCGAGGACGAGACGGAGCGGCAGCAGTTCGTCGAGCGCAAACGCGAGGAGTACGCGGCCGACATCGACATCCTCCACCTCTCCTCGGAGCTGGTCGTCGACGCCGTCGTCCAGCCCGAGGACCTGCGCGCGGAGCTGATCCGCCGTTTTGCGATGGCGGCGGGCAAGGACCGCTCGTTCGCCGAGCGACGCAATCCGGTGACGCCCGCCTGAGCGCCCAGCCGCGCCGCAGACGTGCCGGTAGTTAGCCGCCCTTAAGGGCGGCTAACTACCGGCACGTCAAGTGCGGTCGAGGGTGCCGGCGAGCTCGACGAACCAGTCCAAGGCCGCCGGGTTGGCAAGCGAGTCGCGGCTGGCCGCCTTCTCGACAGGAGTGCCCATCAGGATCCGCTTGACCGGCACCTCCAGCGCCTTGCCGCTGAGGGTGCGCGGTACCTCGTCGATCGCGAAGACCTCGTCGGGGACGTGGCGGGGGGAGCAGTGCCCACGTACCCGCCGGGCGATCTCCCGGCGCATCTCGTCGTCCAGAGTGGCGTCCTCGCGCAGCACGATGAAGAGCGGCATCCAGCCCTCGGTATCGGGCCGGGGAACATCCACCACGAGGGCGTCGACGATCGCGTCGATCCCGAGCACCGCCCGGTAGATCTCGCTGGTCCCCATGCGAATTCCGGAGCGGTTGATCGTCGAGTCCGAGCGGCCGTAGATCACTGCGGTGTCACGTGAGGTGATTTCGATCCAGTCGCCGTGGCGCCAGGCTCCGGGGTACTGCTCGAAGTAGCTGGCTCGGTAGCGGCTGCCGTCGGCGTCGCCCCAGAAGAAGACCGGCATCGAGGGCATCGGCTCGGTCACGACCAGCTCGCCGACTTCGTCGATCACCGGCTTGCCGCCTTCGTCCCAGGCCTCGACCGCGGCGCCGAGGGCCCGCGCCTGCAACTCGCCGCGGTAGACGGGGAGCAGTGGCGTGCCACCGACGAAAGCGGTGCAGAGGTCGGTGCCGCCGCTGGTCGAGAAGAGCCAAGTGTCGGCGCCGAGCTGCTCGTAGATCCAGTCGAAGCCCTCGGGCGAGAGGGGGGAGCCGGTCGAGCCGACCGCCTTCAGCTGCTCGAGGTCGCGGCCGGCGGCGGGCTCGACCTCGGCCTTCATGCAGGCGGCGATGTAGGAGGCGCTGGTGCCGAACATCGTCACGCCGGCGCGCGCGGCAAGGTCCCAGAGGACGCTCATGTCGGGGTGGCCGGGGCTGCCGTCGTAGAGGACGATCGCGGCGCGGGTCAAAAGGCCGGAGACGAGGAAGTTCCACATCATCCAACCGGTCGTCGTGAACCAGAAGAGGCGGTCGCCGGGGTGGGCGTCGACGTGGAGGTGGAGCTTCTTCAGGTGCTCGAGCAGGATGCCGCCCTGGCCCTGGACGATCGCCTTCGGCAGGCCGGTGGTGCCGGAGGAGTAGAGGACCCAGAGCGGGTGGTCGAAGGGGACGCGCTCGAAGGTGAGCTCAGCGCCCTCGCCAGCGGCGAGCAGCTCTTCCCAGCGCATCGCGTCGCGCAGGGGTGAGAGGTCCGGGTCGGGATCGAGATAGGGGAGGACGATCGTGCCCAGCAGGCTCGGCATCGCCGCCTGCAGCTCGGCGACGACATCGCGGCGGTCGAAGTCCTTGCCCCCGTAGCGGTAACCGTCGACCGCGAAGAGGACCTTGGGCTCGATCTGGGCGAAGCGGTCGATCACGCTGGCCGGGCCGAAGTCGGGCGAGCAGCTGGACCAAGTGGCGCCGATGCTGGCCGCGGCGAGGAAGGCGACGATTGCCTCCGGGATGTTCGGCATGTAGGCGACCACGCGGTCGCCGCGCTCGACACCGAGCTTGCGGAGTCCCGTAGCGACCGCCGCGACCTGGGCACGCAGCTCGCCCCAGCTCAGCTCGTCCAGCTCGCGCAGCTCGGAGGCGTGAAAGATCGCCGGCTCGGCGTCGTCCTTGCCGGCGAAGAGGTGCTCGGCGTAGTTGAGGCTGGTGCCGCCAAACCACTCGGCGCCGGGCATCTCGCGGCTGCCGAGGACGCGCTCGTAGCCGCCATCCGCCTGCACCTCGAAGAAGTCCCAGATCGAGGACCAGAAGGCCTCGAGATCGTCGACCGACCAGCGCCAGAGGTCGTGATACCCCTCGAAGCGCAACCCGCGCTCGGCCTCCAGCCAGCGCATGTACTCGGTCATCCGGGCCCGCTCGACCAGGCTGGCTGGCGGCTCCCAGAGCTTTTCCGGCGGCGGTTCGCTCACTCGGCCGCGGCGGTGACGCCAGCCTTCGCCCGTTCCCGCTCCAGCTCGTCCGGGTCGTGGGAGCAGAGCATGGTTATCTCCTCGCCGTGGCGGGTCGCCAGCTCGCGGAGACGCTCCTGGTTGGACTTGCGGGCCTTGTTGTCGGCGGCGTTCAGGTTCTGGAAGAAGCGCAGCCCCGGCGGGCAGCTGGGCGGCGTCTCGACCTCGCCGTGGTTGAAGTAGGCGTCGCCACAGTGCATCAGCCAGCCATCGCCCGTCCTCAGCGCCACTGCGGTGTGGCCGAGCGAGTGGCCGGGCAGCGGGATCAGCAGCACCTCGTTGTCGATGCCGGGCAGGATGCGGACGCTCTCGAAGCCGAACCACTCGTCGCCACCCGCCTCGTGCCTGACCCAGCGCGGCCCGTGCTTCCAGTGGGCGTCGAGATAGCGCAGCCGGTCGCGGAGGCGGGGATGCAGCGCTGCGTCGAGCTCGGTCGAGAGAACATGGACCTCGGCCTGTGGGAAGTCGGGCAGTCCGCCGCTGTGGTCGGGGTCGAGATGCGTGGCGACGATCTGGCGCACGTCCCCGGCGGCGAAGCCGAGCGACTCGAGCTGCTTCAGCGCCGTCGTCTCGACCTTCGGGCTGGCGTTCATCGCACCGAAGATGCGGCCGAGCTGGCGCGGGTTGCGCGCGTCCTCGATGCCGAAGCCGGTGTCGACCAGGACCAACCCGTCGCCGGTCTCGATCGCCAGGCAGTGGCAGACGATGTGACCCCGCTCCAGGAGACCGCCCTCGCCGTTGATCAGGCGTGCCCCGTTGGGGCAGAGCGACCCGCAGTTGAGGTGGTGGATCCTCATCCCGCCGCGCAGTCTAGTGCGCTGTCTATGGTTCGCCCGGCGCCGGAGTGGCGGAATTGGCATACGCGATCGACTCAAAATCGATTGCCCTTACGGGCTTGTGGGTTCGAGTCCCACCTCCGGCATCGACGCGGTGGGCGCTTTGCGTGGCTCAGGCGGGCAGCGGAGCGTCCGGGTCCGGCGGGGCGCCGGCGCCGTAGTCCTCGCCGGAGCCGATCGGGCGCTCCTCCTCGACGTGCCAGTCCTGGCTGAAGCCGTAGAAGGCGGCGGCGATCAAGACGAGCTGGAGCAGCATCAGGATCAGGACCAGCAGCCCGATCAGCGGCACCGGGATCAGCGCGTCTTCGAAGCCGGCCTTGTCGCGGGCGAACCAGCTGTTGGCGCCGACCGCGCAGAAGATCGCCAGGATCATCGAGAGCGACGCCGCCACCGGGAGGATGCCGCGGCTCCATTTGCGCCCGACGAGGTAGGCGAAGAAGATGTAGAGCCCGGCGAAGATCAGGCAGACGGCACCCATGGCGCCACCGCCACTCAGCAGCGAGAAGCCGGTGATGGTCACGATGGCGGCGATCACGCCCGTGATCAGCATCAGGAAAGCGACCACGAATTTGGTCGTGATCACGTCGGCCTTCTCCCGATTGGGGTGCCAGAGCTCGTAGCCCGGCGTTACCTCTCCTACCGCCACGCCATCGATCATAGAATCTATGGGCGACGGGGCGTGGTTGGCCCCGCGTTAAGCACCGACGTTCGCGCGGGCGTGGCGGAATTGGTATACGCGCCAGGTTTAGGTCCTGGTGGGCTTCGGCCCGTGGGGGTTCAAGTCCCTCCGCCCGCATCGTTGTTGCCAGCCGCCCAATCGGGACGGCCTGATGGCAAGCAGCCCGGCTAGCATTGCTCGCCTCGGGGCAGTGGCCCAACTGGCTAAGGCACCGGTCTCCAAAACCGGCGATTCCAGGTTCGAGTCCTGGCTGCCCCGCTCGGACCCCTTGCTCAATACGCTGCGCTCTTCGATGCCGACGGGCGTCTCCAGCGTCGACGAACGCGCGCTGCGCAGATCGTGGCCGAGTGGGGTGCGGAAGGCAGGCACTGGGCACACCTCGGCCTTCTGCTCGACTACGGCTGCATGCTCGGCTATGGGCTGTTCTTTGCCCTCGCCGGCTTCGCGATCCGCGACACCGCGCGAGAGCGGGGCTGGCGCTTACGCTCGGCGGGCACGGGGGCAGCTTCTATGTGCTTTGCGGACTCGCTCTTCTGCTCAGAGCGCGTCTGCAGAAGCCAGGGCGCTCGGTAGATCGTCCAGCCTGAGAGGGGCGTCGCTACTCGCGATCCAGCTCCGCCAGCAGTCCCTCGACCCGCTGTGTGATCTCATCGCGGGTCGCTCGGACGGCCTCGAGCGGTTGGCCTTTCGGGTCGGGCAGGTCCCACTCGATGTAGCGCTTGCCGGGGATATAAGGGCACTTGTCGCCGCAGCCCATCGTCACCACCACGTCCGCCCACTCGGCGTCCTCGGTGCTGAGCGCCTTCGGTTGGCGGTCGCTGAGGTCGATCCCCAGCTCCTTCATCACCTCCTCGACCTCGGGATGGACACGCTCGCCGGGAGTGGTGCCCGCCGAGCGACCCTGGTGGCGGCCCTCGGCGGCGCGCTCGAACAGCGCCTGGCTCATCTGCGAGCGGCCCGCGTTGTGAAGGCAGACGAAGAGGGCGTTCGCCATCTATGGCACCTGGTCAGAGAGGGTGGAGAGAGGAACGCCGATGATCTTCAGCCGCCGCTCTAGGCCGCCGATGGCGAAATTGCGGATCTCCTCCGAGCTGGCCCCCAGGGCGTCCCAGTCGGTGCCGTCGCGATCGGGCGGCGTCAGCGATTCGGCCACTGCCGGCAGCAGATCACGCAGCGTCGAGCGCACGACGTCGCTAAGAGCGGGCGTGTCGGCGACCGCCTGGCGCAGGTACCAGGTGCCGTAGGCGATGTGGCGTTGCTCGTCGTGATGGATCTTCGAGTAGCCGGTGACGAAGCCGGGCAGCAGCCCCTCCCGCTCCAGGTACCTGGTGACGAAATTGAAAGAGGTGAGGCCGAGGGTTCCCTCGAGGATCTGGTGGTAGAGGGTGACGAAGCGGACCTTGGCAGCGGAGTCGCCGGGATTGGCGACCAACTCCTCATGCGCCTCCACCAAGGCGACGTCGAAGATCGCGCGAAAGGCGGGGGAGATCTGTTCGCGGGCGCGCTCGACGTGCGTGGCGATCGCCGCCGGGTCGGCGACGACCTCATCCTGAAAGCGGGCGTAGAACTGCATGTGGCGTGCCTCATCGACCTGCTGGGTCGCGAGGAAGGTCGCCTCCTCCTCGCTGCCATAGGCGCCGACCAAGCCGGAGAACTTGGTGGTGATTCGCTCCTCGGCGACGATCAGCGAGGACAGCACCCAGAAGATCAAGCCCCGGTCGTCGCCGTCGAGGCCCGTCCACTGGTCGCGATCGGCGCTGAGGTCGATCACGAAGGGCGTCCACTGACCGTCCTCCCAGTGGCGGTAGAGGGTCTGCGGGTCGTATAGATGGGTGTCGTTCATTGCTCCGTGGCGACAGAGGCCGGCTTGCGGGCGCGGATGATCGCCGAAGCGGCCTTGTCGTGAACGCGGTGGGTCTCGACGATCTCCACGTCTGCGAAGCCGGCGGCTGCGAGCGCCCCCTCGAACTGGCTGCGAGTCAGCGCCCCGGCGATGCAGCCGGTCCACTCGGCCATCTCGGCGCGGGTGGCATCGTCCATCTCCTCATCGGCGATGACATCGGAGAAGGCGAAGCGCCCGCCGGGCTTCAGCACCCTTGCTGCCTCGGCCAGCACCGCGGGCTTGTCGCCTGAGAGGTTGATGACGCAGTTGGAGATCACCACGTCGACCGCCTCGGATGGGAGGGGGATCGACTCGATCTCACCGCGCAGCCACTCGACGTTCTCTACTCCGGCCTTGCGCTGGTTCTCGCGCGCCAGCGCCAGCATCTCGTCGGTCATGTCGAGCCCGTAGGCCTTGCCGGTCGGGCCGACGCGCTTGGCGGAGAGCAGCACGTCGATCCCGCCGCCGGAGCCGAGATCGAGGACGGTTTCTCCGGCCCTCAGGTCGGCGACGGCGGTCGGATTGCCGCAGCCCAGAGAGGCCATCGTCGCCGTGTCGGGAAGCTCGCCCTGGGTGGCCTCGTCGTAGAGGCTGGCGCCGAACACCTTGGCTGCCTCGCCGGTGAGGGCGGTCCCCGACGCGCAGCAGGACTTGCCGGTCAGGTCACCGGAGGTGACGCTCTGCGCGGCGGCGGCATAGCGGCTGCGCACCGCCTCGCGAATCTCCTCACCGCTCGCTCCCCCCGCCGAGCAACCACAAAAGGAAGACGCCGTGGTGCAGCAGTCGGCCTTCGTGTCGGTCAGCTCAGCCATGCCGAGAGCTCCTTCAGGGCGCCGGGGATCACGTAGTAGTAGGCCCAGAGTCCCTGGCGCTCGGAGGCGACGATGCCGGCGTCGCGCAGCACCTTGAGGTGATGAGACACCGTGGGCTGGGAGAGGTCGAAGAGCGGGACCAGCTCGCAGACGCAGACTTTGCCGGCGTGCTTGCGCAGCACGTCGACGAGCTGGAGGCGGATCGGATCGCCAAGCGCCTTGGCAATGACCGCCAGCCGCTGTGCCTGCGCCCGCTGCACGTCCGGGTAGACCACCGGCTCACAGCAGGGATCGCCCGCGGGGCGCTTGGTCTTTGGGGCCAGCTTCAGATCGACAGCCATCTATTTACATATATCTATTGAAATCATATTTGTCAATGCATAGGATCGCAGCCGATGAGCGCAGCTCCCCTTCCCAGGCGCCTTTTCGCCGAGTTCCTGGGCTCGGCATTCCTCGCCGCCACGGTGGTCGGCTCGGGAATCGCGGCGGCGCAGTTATCGCCAGGCGACGTGGGGCTCCAGCTCTTCGAGAACGCGGCGGCAACGGCCGCTGGCCTTTTCACCTTCATCCTCATCTTCGGGCCGGTCTCCGGCGCTCACTTCAACCCGGTGGTCTCCCTGGTCGACGCAAGCTTTGGCGGCCTGCGCTGGCGTCATGCGCTCGCCTACATCCCGGCCCAAGTCGGTGGCTGCATCGCGGGCGCGGTCGCCGCCAACGCGATGTTTGCCCTCTCGGCGATCAGCATTTCGACTCACCATCGCGCCTCGCCCTCCCACCTCTTTGCCGAGGTGATAGCGACGCTCGGCCTGCTGCTGGTGATCTTCTCCCTGGCGAGAACCCGTCGCGGCGCCCTTGCCCCCGCCGCGGTCGGGGCCTACATCGGCGCCGCCTACTTCTTCACCAGCTCGACCAGCTTCGCCAACCCGGCGATCGACGTCGGCCGGATGTTCTCCAACACCTTCGCCGGCATCGCCCCTGCTTCGGTGCCCGCCTTCGTCGTCTTCCAGTTGATCGGTGGGGCCGTGGCGATCGCAGCCATCCGCGCCCTCTATCCCGACATCACGCCCGAGGAGGCATCGGAGATCATGCTGCCCCAGGGCGAGCGCGCGGCCAGGCCCGACGGACTTCATCTGAGGAGGAGCACGGGAACCGGCTGATCACCGGCAGTAGGTTGCCGCCATGCAGTCGCCCCGAGCCCGACCGAGCCCCGGCGAAATCGTCAGGGAGTGGGGGCGGATCGGCTGCATCGGCTTCGGCGGTCCGCCCGCCCACATCGCCTTGCTGCGAGACCTCTGCGTTGAGCGGAGGGACTGGCTATCGCCGCATGAGTTCGAGGATGCGATCGCCGCCTGCAACCTGCTCCCCGGCCCGGCGTCGACCCAACTGGCGATCTTCTGCGCCTGGAGGGTGGGGGGCAAGTCCGGTGCGCTGCTGGGCGGCCTCGGCTTCATTCTGCCCGGCCTGCTGGCGATCCTCGGTCTTTCCGTCTTGTTCCTTGCCGGAACGCCACCGGTCTGGATTCGCGGTGCCGGCGCGGGTGCCGGTGCGGCTGTCGCCGCCGTGGCTGTGCATGCCGGCATTGGGCTGATCCCGTCCAGTTGGGCCCGGGCGCTGGCGCACCGCAGGTGGATCACCTACGCCCTGCTCGGCGGGGTGGCCGGGGCATCGCTCGGCGCCTGGCTTGTGTTGGTCTTGGTCGTCTGCGGGCTGGCGGAGGTCTTGCTTCGACGGGCGAGAGCGTCGGGCCAGGGTCTTGGCCTCCATGCCTGGCCGCTCTTGGCTGTTGTCGCCGGAGCCAGTGGCGGCCTGCTGGCCCTTGCCTGGACGGCGATCAAGGTTGGAGCGCTCTCCTACGGCGGCGGCTTCGTGATCGTGCCGCTGATGCAGGGCGATGCCGTTCATCGCTACCACTGGATGACCAACCCGCAGTTCCTCAACGCCGTCGCTCTCGGACAGGTGACGCCGGGGCCGGTGACTCACACGGTTGCGGTGGTCGGCTATGCGGCAGCCGGAGTCGGCGGCGCGCTGCTCGCGGCCTTCATCGCTTTCCTGCCCTCGTTCTCCTTCGTCTTGCTTGGCGCCCGGCACTTCGACCAGCTGCGGCGAAACCCGGGTGTCCTCGCCTTCCTCGATGGCGCCGGGCCGGCGGCGATCGGGGCGATCATCGGTTCGGCGGTCCCGCTGGGGCTGGCGCTGACCCAGCCGTGGCAGGCGGCGATCCTGGCTGCCGCGGCTGTTGCGCTGCTCCTCGCGCGGCGCAGCGTCGTGCTGGTGCTTGTCAGCGCCGGCGCGGCCGGGGCGATGGTTGGCTTGCTCGGGGCTGGAGTGCCCGGCTGACGCTGGCGTTTTTCAGCTCGCCCCGGCGACTGCGTGCTTGAGTTCGTCCTTGCTCATCTTTGATCGACCCTCGATGCCCGGCTTCTTCGCATCGTTGCAGAGCTGTTCGCGAGTCCGGCCAGTCGGGCCTTTGCCGGACTGCTTGCCGCCGCGACTGCTGGCAGGGTGACCTCGAGTTGAGCTGCGCGAAGAGGTTTTCGACTCCCCCGAACGCGCTCCCGTGGCTAGTAGCGCGGCTCGTCGGGATTTCGCCTGTCTTCGATCGTGACCTCGCGACGGGAACGTCGCGACCACATCGCCTGCTGAATGAAACCGAGCACCAGCCCTGCTCCTCCAGCGATCATCAGGATCAACCCGACGGTGTCGATGCTGACGTGGGCGACGTGCACGTTGGTGGCGAAGTAGAGGATCGCCCCGACCGCAATCAGGAATATCGAGCCGCCAATGGTCATCAAGTCTCCTGAAGGCGGCTACCCTGCGAGCTTCAGAGGAAACCTGGGGTGGGATGGGTGGGTCCAGGTGCTTGACGTCCACGCATCCTGCTGTCCCGCGCCGTTTGCCCGCGCCGGGGGAGGGGTAGCTCGTCAGCATGAAGCTGCTCTTCGCGCCGGTCGGGATCGTCGCCGGTCTGATCGCTGGGTTCGCCGCGCAGAAGGGGTTCGAGCGGCTGTGGGCGGTCTTTGACGATGAGGAGCCACCCGAGCCCGACGAGCGGGACGCCTCCTACCCCAAGCTGATCGCGGCCCTTCTGGTCGAGGGCGCGGTCTTCCGCCTGACCAAAGGCATAGTCGACCATGGTGTGCGTGGGGCATTCGCCCGGTTGACCGGGAAGTGGCCGGGCGAGGAATCTGCCGCAGGGACCTAGCCCTATGCCGAAGCTCTTTCCGGCCCTGAGGCGAACGTTCGCCGAGTTCAGGGACGACAACCTGACCGATTGGGCGGCCGCGCTCACCTACTACGGGTTGCTCTCGCTCTTCCCGGCCCTGATCGCGCTGGTCTCGATCCTCGGTTTGGTCGGCGATCCGGAGACGACCACCGCGAAGGTCACCGAAGTGATCGGCTCGATCGGGCCGGACTCCGCCACCCAGACCTTCGCCGGCCCGGTCGAATCGATTGCCTCCAACCGCAGCGCCGCCGGCTTTGCCTTCGTCTTCGGCCTGGCGCTGGCGCTCTGGTCTGCATCGGGCTACGTGGGAGCCTTCATCCGCGCCTCCAACGTGATCTACGAGACGCGGGAGGGCCGCCCGTTTTGGAAGCTGCGGCCGTTGCAGATCGTGGTGACGCTGGTCATGGTCCTGTTGGCGACCCTGCTTGCTCTTGGGCTTGTCCTGACCGGGCCGGTGGTCGGGGCCGTAGCCGGCCCGCTCGGCATCGGCTCGACCGCGGTGACGCTTTGGGACGTCGTCAAGTGGCCGGTGATGGCCGCCGTTTTCGTGGTGATGGTCGGCGTCCTCTACTACGCCTCACCGAACGCGAAGATCCGCGGCTTCAAGTGGGTGACCCCGGGAAGCCTGGCGGCGATCGTCGTCTGGGCGATCGCCTCAGCCGCATTCGCCTTCTACGTCGCCAACTTCGGCTCCTACGACAAGACCTACGGGACTCTGGGCGGGCTGGTCGTGCTGCTGATCTGGCTCTGGGTCAGCAACTTGGCGATCCTCTTCGGCCACGAGCTGAACGCCGAGCTGGAGCGGGGCGCCGAGATCGAGGAGGGCCGACCCGAAGCCGAGCAGCAAATTCAGCTCGAGCCCCGATCCGACCCGGAGTGACCTCGCCTGCGCGCGTGCTGCGCGCAGGTGCCGGCCCGAACGCCTCTCCGCCGGTGGCGGTTGGTCTTTGCACCCAAGCGGGAACCGGATGGGGCCGGTGAAAGCCGCTGGGGTTCGGGCCGGCACGCTCTTCACCGCATCGTTACCCCGCGAGAGTCACGAGAAAACGGCAAGCGCCCGAACCTCGCCGCTTTCTCGTAATTTCTTTGTTTTCTTTTAGATCTCTAAGCGTTCTTTGATATTACTTCGCGCGTATGCGAGAACCAGCCCAGGAGAAAGGCATCTCAATTCAGCTGGTCGCGGGGACCTATGTGGTCTTGATTGGGATGAGCGTCGATCCCGACCGCGTGA
>Ga0074062_10054146_pt1 | contig 14956 bp, 16 predicted proteins | sample SoimicmetaTmtHMA_FD_74473 | JGI IMG/M metagenome (GOLD analysis project Ga0074062, IMG submission 74473) | Soil and rhizosphere microbial communities from Centre INRS-Institut Armand-Frappier, Laval, Canada - Soil microcosm metaTmtHMA... | ecosystem: Engineered > Artificial ecosystem > Soil... | reverse complement strand
CTGGAACGAATACTGCGACTGGTTCCTGGAGCTGGCCAAGCCAGCGCTGAGCGGCGCGGATGTCGATGCCGCCAACAGCACGCGACACACGCTGCTCTATGTGCTGGAAACCCTGCTGCGCGCATTGCATCCGCTGATTCCGTTCATCACCGAAGAGATCTGGCACGCGATCGCCCCGAAACTCGGCCTCGCGGGTGATTCCATCAGCACCCAGCCGTACCCGGAGTTTGACCTCGCGTCGACGAACCCGGCCGCTGCGTCGGACATCGAATGGCTGATGGCGGCAGTGACCCAACTGCGCTCAATCCGCAGCCAGATGACGATCGCGCCGAACAAGGCCATCCCGCTGCTGCTCGAAGGCCGTGCGCAGGATGATGGCCAGATCGCGCGCCATGCGGCGTCGCTGAAATTTCTGGCCCGCCTCGAATCGATCGAATGGCTGCAGGGCGCACCGCCAGCGACCGCGATGGCGCCGTTGGGCGAACTGAAACTGCATATCCCGCTCGCCGGCCTGATCGACCTGTCCGCGGAAAAAGCCCGCCTGGAAAAAGAGATCAAGCGCATCGCGGCCGAAATCGGTAAGTGCAACAACAAGCTCGCCAGCGATACCTTCGTCGCCAATGCCCCGGCGGCAGTGGTGGAACAGGAACGCGCAAGACTGGTCGACTGGAACGCTCAGCTGGCGGCGCTGAGCGAGCAGCAAAAGCGCTTGTGATCTTGCTCTTGTAGGAGCGGCGCAAGCCGCGATTTCTCCACGCCGCCTCGCACATCGAAGAAATCGCGGCTTGCGCCGCTCCTACGAATGGGAGTGACCTCGCGGCGCTACAACCGCGGCGGCCACTGCGATTCCGGCGCGAGCAATTCCATCGCCATCACCAGCGCATCCTCACGGCCTTTGCTCGCGGGGTAGTAGTTCGGGCGGCGACCGATCTCGTTGAAGCCTTCGTCGTTGTACAAGGCGATCGCGGCGGGATTCGAGGGCCGCACTTCCAGAAAGACGCGGTCGGCCATGTGCCAGCGCGCGAGGTCGATCAGGCGGCGCAATATCCGCCGGCCGTGACCGTGGCCCTGGTGTTCGGGCGCGACGCAGATGTTGAGCACATGCGCTTCGTTCGCGGCACAACTCAGCACGCCGTAGCCAATCAACCCGGTACGCGCTTCGAACACCCAGCATTGATGGCCGATACGCAGGCAGTCGCGGAAGATTCCGGCGGTCCACGGAAACGGATAGGCGCGTTGCTCGATCGCGACCACCGCCTCGATATCGGCCTGACGCATCGGCCGTATCTGGGTGGCGTCGGCGGCGCGGGCGTTCATGCGTCAGTGGCTGCGGCGCAGGGCCCGCAGTTGCGGCCAGAGCGCGCGCTTGCGCAGGGGATCGCGGCGCAGCGATTCGATATCACCGACCAGGCCGGCGATATCGCCGCCGTTCGCCGCACGCTGCACGGCCTGCAGCAATTTTTCCGAAGCGGCGTATTCGCCGACGCCACTTGCGACGCGAGCGGCCGGCGCGGCAGCGGCCGGCAGCGCATTCATCGCTGCGATTGCGGGCCGCTGATAGAGCGTGTAACCCAACGCAGCGAGCAGGCGCTGCTGTTCGCCCGACCAGTTCATGCGATGGGTTTGCGGCTGAGCTTGTGCCACAGCCAGTAGCCGGGGCCAGACAAGGCGTAGGCGGCGGTGATCGTCAACAGCACGCGCGGCGCATCGATCATCAAGGCCACCAGCACGCCGACCACGAGCAGCATCACCCAGAACGGCACGCGCTCGCTCTTGCTGTCCACGGGCTGCGCAGCGGCCTCGGCCTCGGGTTTGGCGCCGCCCTTGAAGCTGGTGTAGCGGATGCGGCTGACCATCAGCAGGCCGCAGCAGATGGTCAGCGCGGTCGCGGCATAACGCAGGGTGTCGCCGGTGTAGCCGAATACCGTCATCGACCACACGAAGGACATCATCAGACCGGCCGAGGACGGACTGTTCAAGCCGATGAACCAGCGTTTGTCGACCACGCCGACCTGCGTGTTGAAGCGGGCCAGGCGCAGCGCGGCGCAGGCGACGTAAAGAAAAGCGGCGGCCCAGCCGAGCTTGCCGGCGATCACGCTGTCGAGCTTCATCGACTCCAGGCCCCAGTGATACATCACCAGGGCGGGCGCGACGCCGAAACTGACCAGGTCGGCGAGCGAATCGAACTGCACGCCGAATTCGCTGCTGGTGCCGGTCAGGCGCGCGACGCGGCCGTCGACGCCATCGAACAAGGCCGCCACGAACACCGCCACGCAGGCCGGGACGAACTGGCCGTTGGCCGCCGCAAGAATGGCGTAGAAGCCCGAGAACAGGCCGCAGGTGGTGAGCAGGTTCGGCAACAAATAGATGTGCCGGTTGCGGGGGCGGGGTGCTTCGGGTTTGGCTTCCATCCGGCCAGTGTAACGGCAAGGCGAACGCGCCCATAGCCGCCCGGCTTGCCAGCGACCGCCCGGGGTGTTAACTAGATTTGCGTCGATTCCCCGGAGGCCCGCCATGATTCGCCCGACCCTGCTTTTCATCGCCTGCCTGGCCCTGCTGCCGGCCAGCCTGTCTGCACAGACCCGGGTCTACAAATGGACCGACGCCCAGGGCGTGGTCCACTACTCGCAGATCGAGCCCAAGCAAGCCGCCAAGACGCGCGATTTCAAAGCCGACAAGCCGGCGCCGCCGGCCAAGCCCAAGGTCAAGACGCCGGAAGAACTGGCCTGTGAACGCGCCAAGCTCAATGACGAGGCGCTGTCGAGCAAGGACGAGCTGCGTGCCGATACCAACGGCGACGGCAAACCCGAAGTGATGTCGGCCGAGGACCGCGCCAAGGCGCAGGAACTGACCAAGCGCCAGCTCAGCGCCTATTGCGCCCCAAGCAAGTAAGCCTCTGATCGCGGATTCACCGCGCCTGCTTTGAAGATTTTCTGGGCCATCGTCTGCGGCGCCCTGCTGGCGCTGGCCTATGCCTGGTGGACCGGCACCCTGCCCGGCCGGCATCCGCCGCGTGCATCGGCGAGTGCTGCGAGCGCCGAAAAAAGCAAGGCTGCACCTGCGCTCTACCGCTGGCGCAACGATCAGGGCGTACTGCAGCTCAGCAACCATCCGCCGAAAGGCCGGCCGTTCGAACGCGTGCGTATTCGCGACGACCAGAACGTGATCCGCGCCAACGCCCCCGCGCCTGAGCCGCCGAACTGACGACGCGGGCCGCTACAATGCCGCCCTCCCCGCTTTCGAACGCCCGCGACCGCCCATGCGCCTTTCCCAGTTTCATCTCTCGACCTCCAAGGAAACCCCCGCCGACGCCGACATCGTCAGCCACCAGCTGATGATGCGTGCCGGCATGATCCGCAAGCTCGCGGCCGGCCTGTACACGTGGTCGCCGCTGGGTCTGCGGGTGCTGCGCAACGTCGAGCGCATCGTCCGCGAGGAAATGAACCGCGCCGGCGCGATCGAGATGCTGATGCCCTCGATCCAGCCGCGCGAACTCTGGGATGAAACCGGACGCTGGGAAAAATTCGGCGGCCAGCTGCTCAAGATCAAGGACCGCAAGGAAGCCGAATACGCCTACGGCCCGACCCACGAGGAAGTGGTCACCGATTTCGCGCGCAACGAGCTGCGCAGCTACAAGCAGCTGCCGGTGAATTTCTACCAGATCCAGACCAAGTTCCGCGACGAGATCCGTCCGCGTTTCGGCGTGATGCGCGCGCGCGAATTCCTGATGAAGGACGCGTACTCCTTCCATCTCTCGCCCGAATGCATGGCGCAGACCTACCAGGCGATGTACGACGCGTATTCGCGCATCTTCACCCGCCTCGGCCTGAAATTCCGCGCGGTCAACGCCGACACCGGCGCGATCGGCGGCAGCGCTTCGCATGAGTTCCACGTGCTCGCCGATTCCGGTGAAGACGCGATCGCGTTCTCCGATGGCTCCGATTACGCGGCGAACACCGAGATGGCCGAAGCGGTCGCGCCCGCTGCGCCGCGCGCCGCCGCAACGGAAACGATGAACAAGGTCGTGACGCCCTGGCAGCGCACCTGCGAGGAAGTGGCCAAGCTGCTCGGCATCGGACTGGAGCGCACAGTGAAATCTGTGGCGATGATCGGCGCGCAGGGTTTCGTGCTGGCGCTGGTGCGCGGCGACCACATGGTCAACGAGATCAAGCTGGCAAAACTTCCCGGCCTGGCCGAATACCGCCTGGCGACGGAAGCGGAAATCCTGGAACACCTCGGCAGCGAGCCGGGCTTCCTCGGCCCGATCAACGCAAAGAAGAAAATTTTCGTGCTCGCCGACCGCAGCGTCGCGGCGATGGCCGATTTCGTCGTCGGCGCGAATGAAAAGGGATTCCATCTGGCGGGCGTGAATTGGGGCCGCGATTTGCCGGAAGCCGATCTGATCGCTGACATCCGCAACGCCGTCGCCGGCGATCCCTCGCCTGACGGCAAGGGCACGCTGGGCATCGCTCGCGGCATCGAAGTGGGCCACGTTTTCCAATTGGGCCAGAAATACGCCGAAGCAATGAAAGCCACCGTGCTCGACAGCGAAGGCAAGGCGCAGGTGATGTACATGGGCTGCTACGGCATCGGTGTCTCGCGCATCGTCGCCGCGGCGATCGAGCAGAATTTCGACGGCAACGGCATCTGCTGGCCGGAAACGATGGCGCCGTGGAAAGTCGCGGTCTGCATCATCAATCCGAAGAACGACCCGGCGGTGAACGAAGCCGCGCAGGCGCTTTACATCGATCTCACCGCGCGCGGCGTCGACGCCTGCCTCGACGATCGCGGCCTGCGCCCCGGCGTGATGTTCGGCGACATGGAACTGATCGGCATCCCGCACCGCGTGGTGGTGTCCGAACGCGGCCTCGCCGCCGGCACGTTCGAATATCGCGCGCGCCGCGACAGCGAAGCGGTGAATCTCGACCGCGCCGGATTGTTCGAAAAACTCGGATTGGAATAACCCGCATAGCGTGCGCTGCGCGCACGCAATCTCCATGGCCTCGCAGCGTACGCGAAGCGCAGGTCATGTCCTCCGCAAGCCTCTACCCCACCCCAACCCTCCCCTGTGCACAGGGGGAGTTGCTGCGGCTCACCACTCACCGCATCGACGCGCATTCCCCGCCGCCCACATGTCCGGTGGCCACCGCATACGTCGCCGTAGGGCCCAAGGCAATCAAGGCCTTGGAAAGTACGCCCCTGTATGTAGTCGCGCACTGTCATCGCCCATGTGGATAATCACGGGTTGCGTCGCCGACCCGCGCGACGGCCAAGGATGCCGAGCATGTTCAACTCCTTCACGCGCGAACAATTGATCGCCTGCGGTCATGGCGAGATGTTCGGTCCGGGCAATGGCCGCCTGCCGCTGCCGAACATGCTGATGCTCGATCGCATCACCCATATCGACGACGACGGTGGCGCGCACGGCAAGGGCCAGATCCGCGCCGAGCTCGATATCCACAAGGACCTGTGGTTCTTCGGCTGCCATTTCGAAGGCGACCCGGTGATGCCCGGCTGCCTGGGCCTGGATGCGATGTGGCAGCTGGTCGGCTTCTTCCTGTGCTGGAAAAACAATCCCGGCCGCGGCCGCGCCCTCGGCGTCGGCGAAGTGAAATTCGCCGGGCAGGTATTGCCGACCGCGAAACTGGTCAGCTATGTGATCGACATCAAGCGCGTCGTCGAGCGCAAACTGGTGCTGGCCATCGCCGACGCCAAAATGTTCGTCGACGGCCGCGAGATCTACACCGCCACCGACCTGCGCGTCGGCCTGTTCACCTCCACCGAATCGATGTGAGTCCGTCATGAAACGCGTTGTCATCACCGGCCTCGGCCTGACCTCCTGCCTCGGCAACGACCGCAACACCGTCACCGCCGCACTGCGCGAAGGCCGCTCCGGCATCCGTGCGATTCCCGAATACGGCGAACTCGGTTTCCGCAGCCAGGTCGGCGGCGTGGTCGAGGCCGATCTCGACGGTCGTATCGACCGCAAGCTGCGCCGCTTCATGGCCGACACCGCCGCGTTCGCGTATCTGTCGATGGAAGACGCGCTCGCCGACGCCGGCCTGAGCCGCGATGAAATTTCCGATCCACGCATCGGTGTGATCGCCGGTTCCGGTGGCGGTTCCTGCGCCAACCAGGTCGATGCCGCGGATTTGTTGCGCGCGAAAGGCGTACGTCGCGTCGGCCCGTACATGGTCACGCGCACGATGACCTCGACGGTCTCGGCCAATCTCGCCACCGCGTTCGGTATCCGCGGCGTCAATTATTCGATCGCCTCGGCTTGCGCGACTTCCGCGCATTGCATCGGCGCGGCGATGGAACAGATCCAGCTGGGCAAGCAGGACATGGTGTTCGCCGGTGGCGGCGAAGAGCTGCACTGGTCGCAGACGATGCTGTTCGATGCGATGGGCGCGCTGTCGTCGAAATACAACGCGACGCCGGAAAAAGCCTCGCGCGCCTACGACGCCGAGCGCGACGGTTTCGTCATCGCCGGCGGCGGTGGCATGGTCGTGGTCGAATCGCTCGAACACGCACAGGCGCGCGGCGCGCGCATCCTCGCCGAGATCGTCGGCTACGGCGCAACCTCCGATGGCGCCGACATGGTCGCGCCCTCGGGCGAAGGCGCGGCGCGCTGCATGCAGCAGGCGCTGGCCACAGTCGACGGAAAACTCGACTACCTCAACACCCACGGCACCTCGACACCGGTGGGCGACGTCGCCGAACTCGGCGCGATGCGCGCGGTATTCGGCGACGCGATCCCGCCGTTCTCCTCGACCAAATCCCTGTCCGGCCATTCGTTGGGCGCGGCCGGCGTGCACGAGGCGATCTACTGCCTGCTGATGCTCGAACACGGCTTCATCGCCGGCTCGGCGAACATCGACACCGTCGACGCAGCCGCCGAAGGCATGCCGCTGGTGCGCGCCTCGCGCGACGCCGCCTTGCAGACCGTGATGTCGAATAGCTTTGGCTTCGGCGGCACCAACGCCAGCCTGGTGCTGCGCCGCTGGCAATAACGCGCGTGATGTAGGAGCGACGCAAGTCGCGATTTCTCGCCGCTTGCTGGTGTCGCATCAATTTTGCGAATTCGCGACTTGCGTCGCTCCTACATTTGGCCTGTCCATTTTCGTCGCGCCTACATCTGGCCTGTCAATTTTCGTCGCGACAAAATCACCGCGTCACAAATTCCGCCGCGGCGAAATCAGCAGGCTGCCGAACAATATGCCTGCGACCAGTGCGATCAAGGCCATGATCACCGCGAAGGCGGTGTCCAGGCCGGACATCACGTCGCGCGCGAACACGAAATTCAGACTGCGGAAACCGAGGCTGCCCGGCACCAGCAGGATGATGCCGGGCACGCGGATCAGCGCGCCGGGGCGATTCCAGTAGCGACCATAGGCATTCGATACCGCGGTCACCACCATGCCGGCGAAAAACACGCCGGTCGGCAACGTGTTGTTCTGCGCGCCGGGAAACGTCGCCGCGAATTTCGTCGCGATATAGCCCAGCCAGACCGAAGCCATCACCAGCAGCACGTCGCGGCGCGCGGCCTTGAACAGCACCGCGAACGCGAACGAACCGGCGAGCAGGGTCAGCCACGGCATCCAGGTCGGCAACACGGTCGAGGCTTCGTTCGACAACGGCTGCCAGCCGAACAATCCGACCACGTGCGAACCGGCGACGGCGCCGAAGGTCAGCTTCAGCAACACGGTCAACGCACCGGCAAAACGCGCGGTGCCCGACACCAGCTGCTGGCTGGTCAACTCCGAGACCGCATTGGTGAGCGTGAGGCCGGGCATCAACACGATCAGCGCGGCGATGATCACGCCCTGCAAGGACAGCGGCGCGATGAAACTCGCCACCGCGCTCGCCGCGATCGTCGCGATGAAGCCGGCGAGGGCTTCATGGGCATCGGCCCAGCGCGGTCGCGTTTCGCTGTAGATGGTCAGCGCGCCGATCATCGCGCCGAGCAAGGCGGCGGTGATCAGATCGGCCCAGCCCGTACGCGACAGCAAACCGGCGACCGATGCGGACGCCAGACCGAAACTGAAAACCGCCAGCGGCTTGGCATAGGCGCGCGCCGGACGATCCAGCGCGCGCATCGCCTGCAGGCCTTCGCGGATATGCAGACGACCGGACACCACATCCTCGGCGATCGCATCCGCCGCCGCGAGGCGACCGAGATTGGTGTCGCCGGGCTCGAGCCGGATGATCTGGGTGATCTTGTGCGGCGCGCCGCGTTCGATGTCGGCGAAACTCATCAGCATGCCGGTCGGGTTCGACCAGATCTCGGCCTCGACCTCCAGGCGGCGCGCGACCTGCGCCATCGCGCCCTCGATGCGCTGCGCAGAGGTGCCATAGATGTGCAGCCGGCGCGCCAGCTCGATCAGGAAATCAATGCGCGTCAGATACGGCGCGCGGGCATCGTTGTCGATCGCGGTCATGACAAAAGGATGGCATGAAACGGGCCGCGGCCGGACAATGCCGCGGGGATTTTCCAGGGGCGGGACTTGGGCAAGGGCTTTGGCGAACTGTGCTCGATCCTCAGTGCCCTGGCCTGGGCGATCGGCGTGATGCTGTATCGGCAACTCGGCGCGCGCCTGCCGCCGCTGCAGCTGAACTTCCTCAAGAACGCCATGGTGCTGCTGATGCTGCTGCCGGCGATTCCGCTGTTGCATGGCCTGACGCTGCCGGCCTTCACCGCCATGCAGATCTTCGCCGCGGTCAGCAGTGGCCTGCTCGGCATCGGCATCGCCGACACCTTGTACTTCCGCGCCCTCAACGAACTCGGCGCCGGCCGCATGGGCGTGATCGGCAACAGCTACAGCCCGTTCGTGATCGTGCTCAGTTTCATCTTTCTCGGCGAGCGCCTGCAGCCGCTGCAGATCGCCGGGTTCGTGCTGGTCAGCCTCGGCGTGTGGCTGGCCGCCTGGCCACGCCCGGGCCAGGCGCCGCGTCCCGCCCATGCCGTGCGCGGTTTCGCGCTGGCGCTGCTGGCGATCGTGTTGATGGCGATCTCGATCGTGCTGGTCAAGCGCGTGCTGGAAGCGCAGCCGCTGCTGTGGGTGACCGGGCTGCGCATGCTCGGCGCGCTCGCCGGCATGGTGGTGATCGCGATGCTGCGCGGCGAAACCGCGCTGCTGACGCCGCCGACCGTCGGCATGCCCTGGCGCAAGCTCGCGCTCGCGGCGTTCGTCGGACAGTTCCTCGCGATGGTGCTGTGGCTGGCCGGCTTCAAATACATCCAGGCCTCGATCGCCGCCATCCTCGGCGAAACCGCATCGGTGTTCATCCTCGTGCTGGCCTGGTTCTGGCTGCGCGAACCCTTGGGCCGCCGTGCCGTGGTCGGGGTGGGGCTGACCCTGAGCGGCGTTTCGGTCATGCTCTGGGCTCGATGAGCCAAGCCCCCGCCATTGCCCCGAGCCAGAGCGACCCGGACATCCTGCGCGCGACCGGCGACTGGACTCTGGTCAACGCCGACACGATCCTGGCGCTGATCGAGCGCGCACCAGATCGCGCCAAAGACATCGACGGTCGCGACATCGCCCGCCTCGATTCCACCGGCGCGATGCTGCTGTCGCGCTACGCGGTGAAGGTCGGGCTCGGCCTGGCCACGGTCGATGTCAAACCCGTGCACTTGAAAATGGTCGAGTCGGTGCGGCTGATCTGCGAAGCGCCGCCGCGCGACAAACGCCGCGACCACGGCTTCCGGCAGATGCTCGAACGCCTCGGCTACTCGGTCGAGGACTACTACAACGAGATCAAGGCGCTGATCGGTTTCGGCGGCTTGACGCTGGAAACGGCATTCGCGACGCTGCTGCGGCCCTCGCGCATCCGCTGGACCGCGACCATCTATCACATGGAATCGGTCGGCCTCGATGCCGTGCCGCTGGTGCTGCTGCTGAGTTTCATGGTCGGCTGCGTGGTGTCCTTCCTCGGCGCGACCGTGCTGCGCGATTTCGGCGCCGAGGTGTTCGTCGTCGAACTGGTCAGCATTTCCTTCCTGCGCGAATTCGGCGTGCTGCTGACCGCGATCCTGCTCGCCGGCCGCACCGCCAGCGCCTTCACCGCGCAGATCGGCGCGATGCAGAGCGGCGAAGAAATCGACGCCATCCGCACGCTGGGCCTGAACCCGATCGAGTTGCTGGTGCTGCCGCGGCTGTTCGCATTGGTGATCATGCTGCCGCTGCTGACCTTCCTGGCGATGATCTCCGGTCTCGCCGGCGGCCTGGTGGTCGGCTCGGCGAGCCTCGGCATCTCGCCGGAAATGTTCTACACGCGCCTGCACGAAACCGTCGAGATCCGGCATTTCTGGGTCGGCCTGTCGAAGGCGCCGCTGTTCGCGATCATCATCGCGCTGATCGGCTGCCTCGAAGGTTTCCAGACCCAGGGCACCGCGCAATCGGTGGGCGAACGCACGACCTCGAGCGTGGTGCAGACGATTTCGCTGGTGATCCTGGTCGACGCATTCGCGGCGCTGTTCTTCATGCAGATGGATTGGTGAGCGCATGAACGATACGTCGCCGCTCCCGCAGGACTCGTCGCTGGCGATTCGCGTGCGCGGCCTGGGCAATTCCTTCGGCGATCAGGTGGTGCACGAAAATCTCGATCTCGACGTGCGCCCCGGCGAGATCGTCGGCGTGGTCGGCGGTTCGGGCACGGGCAAATCCGTGCTGATGCGCGCGATCCTCAATCTGCGCACGCCGCAGGCCGGCACGATCGAAGTGCTCGGCGTCAACGCACTGACCGAGGACAAGGCCGCGCGTCTGAAGGTCGAGCGCAACACTGGCGTGCTGTATCAGAACGGCGCGCTGTTCTCGTCGCTGACGGTGCGCGAGAACGTCGAGGTGCCGCTCAAGGAACATTACCCGCACCTGCCGGCCGATCTCGTGCACGACCTGGCCATCCTCAAGATCCGCCTGTCCGGCCTCGGCGACGAAGCGGCGGCCAAATATCCCTCGCAACTTTCCGGCGGCATGCGCAAACGCGCCGGCATCGCGCGGGCGCTGGCGTTGGATCCGGCGTTGCTGTTTCTCGACGAGCCCACCGCCGGCCTCGATCCGATCGGCGCGGCCGCGTTCGACGATCTGATCCGTACCTTGCAACAGGCGTTGGGTTTGACCGTGTTCCTGATCACGCACGATCTCGACACGCTCTACACCATCTGCGATCGCGTGGCGGTGCTAGCCGACCGCCGCGTGCTGATCAACGCACCCCTGGCCGAGGTCGAGAAATTCGATCACCCCTGGGTGCAGGAATATTTCCACGGCCCGCGTGGCCGCGCTGCACAAGCCGCCACAGGCAAGAAGGATTGACCATGGAAACGCGCGCGCACCATGTCCTGATCGGATTGTTCACGATCTTCGTTTTCATCCTCGCGATCCTGTTCGCATTGTGGGCCGCGAACTGGGCCTCCAACCGCAGTTGGGACACCTATCAAGTGGTGTTCAAGGAAGCGGTGACCGGCCTGGGCACCGGTGGCATTGTGCAATACAACGGCATCAGCGTCGGCGAAGTGCAGAACCTCACGCTCGATCCCGATGATCCGCGTCGCGTGATCGCGCTGATCCGCCTGCGCGCCGGCACGCCGGTGAAGATCGACACCAAAGCCAAGCTCGCTTTCATCGGACTCACCGGCGTCGCGCAGATCCAGCTCAGCGGCGGCCTGCCAGAAAGTCCGCGGCTGCTGCCGAAACCGGGGCAGCGTTATCCGGTGATCGAAACCCAGCCGTCGGCACTGCAGAACGTCGCCGAAGCCGCCAGCGATATCGTCGAACGCGTGCGCCTGATTCTCAGCGACCAGAACATCGCGCGCCTCAGCGGCGCGCTCGACGACCTGCACCAGCTCACCACCACGCTGTCGGGCGAGAAGCAGGACATCGCCGTACTGCTGAAGAATCTTCGCGATGCCAGCGGCCAGCTCAATCAGGTGCTGGGCAAGGCCAACGGCAGTCTCGACACACTCGACAGCAAGGTCATCAACGAGCTGCCGCCGATCATGACCAAGCTCGACCGCACACTCACCGCACTGGAATCGGCGAGCAAGAATGCCGATTCCATCCTCGGCGGCAATCGCGAGGCGATCGCCAGCTTCAGCCAGAATGGTCTTACCCAGGTCGGCCCGACGCTCACCGATCTGCGCAGCCTGATCCGCGACCTGCGCCGCGTCGCCACCAAGCTCGACAACAATCCCGGCGGCTACATCACCGGCCGCACCCGTCCGGAGGAGTTCGATAAAAAATGAAACGTCCCCTGATCGTCGCCCTGATCGCGCTGCCGCTGCTGCTGGTCGGCTGCTCCACCATCATCGGCAAACGCGAGCCGGTGAAAGTGTTCGTGCCGCAGCTCACGCGCGGCACGCATGACGACTGGCCGCGCGTGGATTGGTCGCTGACCGTGCCGCGCCCGAACACGAGCCAGTCGCTGGATTCCGAACGTATCAGCGTGCGTCCCGACGCGACTTACACGCAGGTCTACAAGGGCGCGATCTGGTCCGACAGCGTGCCTGACCTCGTGCAGAGCGCGCTGCTGCACAAACTCGAGGACTCCGGAAAAATTCTCGCCGTCTCGCGGCCCGGCAACGGCATCCGCGGCGAATACCAGCTGGCCACGGAATTGCGCAGCTTCGAGTCGATCTACCACCAGGCCGGCGCACCGGAAGCGACCATCGAGATCGAAGCCAAGCTCATTCATGGCGACGATGCCCGCGTGGTCGCCGCGCGCAACTTCCGTTCGACGCAGCTGGCCACCAGCGAGGATGTCAGCGCTGTCGTTGCCGCGTTCTCGCAGGCGCTCGATCGCAGTTCCGATGACATCGCGGCGTGGGCTCTGGTCAGTGGGCAGGGAGATACGGGGAAGAAGTGACGACCCCGCCAGCGCCCCACCCCGCCGTTGCGCATAACTAAAGCGAGCACTTTCATGGCCCCCTGGTTCTGGTATGCCGTCGTCGCCGCGATTCTTTACGGCGCACATCAAATTTTCACGCGTCTGGCCTCCGACCATATCGGCGATGGTCTGGGTGGCTTCGTGGTCGAGGGCACGGCGGCGCTGACCATTCTTTTGTATCTCGGCTTTCTCTGGTTCAGTGGTCGCTGGGAACAGAAATTTTCCCTGATCGGATTCAACTACTCCGCGCTGACCGGCATTTGCGTCGGCGCGGGCACGGTCGCGTTTTTCCTGCTGTTCCAACGCGGCGGGCCGTTGTCGGCGGTGCCGGTCATTCTCGCGGGCGGTGCGGCGATCATGGCAGTCGCGGGCATCGTGTTCTTCAACGAGGCGATGTCCTGGCAACGCATGCTCGGCGTGGTCCTCGCCATCGCCGGATTGTTTCTGCTGCGCCGATAGGGGATGACCGCATCGAGGCCGTGATGGCATCCCCGTGCGGGCATCACCATGCAATCACTCTGTTCCACCTTCCAGCCAACGAGACCACTCGATGAAAACCCCGCTGATTCTTCTACCGTTCGCCGTCGCCCTCACGCTCGCTGGCTGCAGTTCGAAGCCATTGACGGCGGTCGAATGCAACACGCTGACCGGCATCGAAATCGGCGTCGCGACGGAAGGGATGACCAGCGAGAGCGCCGAGAGCTTCAAGGAATTCGCCGAACACGCCGCCGAGACCGGCACCGCGAAATGCGTCGCCGGGCAGACCTACAATCGCGACGATTACGAATGCCTGACCGCCGCGAACAGCAAGCCGGAGAAGATGCAGTGCCTGGCCAAGGCGACGGCGCATATCAAAAGGTGACCTAGGAGCGGGCATGACCATGGCTGCCTCAGCAGAAACTATTCCCACGGTCTTGTGCCTGCGTTGACCAGAGGCACGGTGGCGCCGCAACCGGATCAAGTCGCGGCTCCGCCCACAACCGCAAGCCGGCGATCACTCGCCGCAGTCAGCCACCGCTGAGATGATTTCACCGAGCTCCAGCAGGCGCAGATCGCTGCCGGGCGCGCCGACCAGTTGCAGGCCTTGCCCGCCGGACAGCGGCAAGCTCAGCGCCGGGCAGCCGGCGAGGCTCGCGAGCGCGCATAGGTCAGCGAGATTGGACGGCTCCGGCGCGCCGGCTGGCGGCGGCGCCATCGGCACGGTCGGCAGTAGCAGCACATCGAATTGTTCGAACAATCGCCGCACCTGCACCACATAGGCATCGAGGCGACGATCGGCGCGCGCGAAATCCACGGCCGACTTTCCTTCCGCGAACGCCAGCAAGCCGCGCAATCTTTCCGATGCCGATTGCATCGCTTCGCCATGCGCGGCGAGGATTTCCGCTTCCATCAACAACAGCGCCGCGCGTCGGGTCGCGGCGATATCCATCGGCGCGATGTCGAGCGCGACCGGCTGCGTGCTGCCGAACACCGGTGCGACGCAGGCCATCGCCGTGCTGAATCTTTCCACCACTTCCGGCGACACGCCCAGCGCGGCGAGATCGGCGACCACGCCGGCGCGCAATTCCCCCGGCGCCCAGTCCGGCGGCGCCAGCGGCACGCGACGCTTGCGCGAACGTGGATCGCCGGCATCGTAACCGGCGAGCACCGGCAGCAGCAGCGCGATGTCCTGCACGCAATGCGCGATCACACCGGGGCAGTCGAGCCGGCGTAAACCGGCAGCGAGGCCACGGCAACTCAATTCGCCGAAGGTCGGCTTGTGTCCGACCAGGCCCATGAAAGCCGCAGGAATGCGGATCGATCCGAGCGTGTCGGAACCGAGCGCGATGATCGCGTGACCCGCCGCCACCGCTGCCGCCGAACCCGCGGATGAGCCACCTGCAGCGCGGCCGGTATTCACCGGATTGCCGACATCGCCGTGATGAACGTTGCGACCGATCGTGCCGAACGCGCCTTCGTCGAGGTTGGTCTTGCCCAGCAACACCGCACCGGCGCCGCGCAGACGTTTGACCACGTGCGCATCTTCGCGCGCCGCGGCGTGATGTCCGGGCAGGCCAAGACTCGTGGGCAGGCC
>Ga0074062_10053669_pt1 | contig 16233 bp, 14 predicted proteins | sample SoimicmetaTmtHMA_FD_74473 | JGI IMG/M metagenome (GOLD analysis project Ga0074062, IMG submission 74473) | Soil and rhizosphere microbial communities from Centre INRS-Institut Armand-Frappier, Laval, Canada - Soil microcosm metaTmtHMA... | ecosystem: Engineered > Artificial ecosystem > Soil... | reverse complement strand
AGGCTCGAATAAACCATCGGCAGATGGCCGCGACGCATCAGCCCGAGCGCGAGGTCGCGCACGTAGACTTCCGATCCGCCGCGCGCAGCCAGCGAATTGTTGGTGATCAGGATTCGCAAGGGTCCGGACATCAGGAGGCCAATGCGCGAATGATCGGTGCGACGTGCGCCTGGTAACGGATCACATGGCGATAGAGCCCGGCCGCGACCTGTTTCTCGCCATGCGTTTCGTAGAACGGGCGCTGCTGCGCAAACACCGCGAAGTCTTTGGCCAACGTCGCCGGTTGCAGAAATTCACGCGCGAAGCTGGCTTCGCCAAACTCCGCGATCATCGTCTCGACTTCCTGCACCAGCGCGCCGCCGGCACGCGCGGCGTAACGGCGGGATTCGGACAGTTTGTCGGCGAGGGCGGCAGCCGACAGTTCGACGGCGACGGCATTCTCCGGCGCCTCGCGCATGACCGGCGCACCGGTCAGCAGGAAGGTGAAATGGGCGATGGCGCGGCTGCTGCGCGCTGTCGCGAGGCGTGCGGCGCGACCGGCGACGGCCGCGCACAGATCATGGGTCGGGTTGTAGCCTTCGACAGCATCACTGGCGACGACATCGACTTCTTCGAGCAGCAACCAGTCGGCGAGTTGTCCGGCCAGGCGAAGGAAAAAATCGTCCTCGCCTTCAAGGATCGCCTGGTAGATGTCCTTGTCGGTATGGATGCCATACAGGCTGGAACGTCTGCAGCCGGCCGCGTCGAGCAGATCGGTGGTCAGTTCGATGCGGCCGTTCTGGCCATGGCCCGAACCGTCGGTGAGCACCGCGACTGCCGGCTGGCACCCGCGCATCCAGCCGAGCACACGCAGTTCGTGACCGGGATGGCCGACGATCAACGCCGCGCGTTCGCCGGCCAGCGATGAATCGGCAGCGCGGGTCATGCGAGCCCCATCAGTTTTTCGACGCGCACGGTATTGGGCAGATAGACCTGGGTGAAGATCCAGCCGCGCGCCGCCGGCAGCACCTTGAACGGATGCACGATCTCGATGACATCGATGAAGTCGGCATGCTGGTGGCGATCGATCGGCGTGGTCACGGAAATGCGCAGGCTGTAGTCGCCCGGCATCAGCGGCAAGCGTGTGCGGTATTCGATCTGGTGCCAGTCGCCCGCCGACAGTGTCAGCAGTTCGTTGTCGGCAATCAGGAAATCGGCGCCGGCGACCGCGACAAGATAACGATCGCGGATCTTGTAGTTGACGGATATGGTGCAGGCCTCGATCGCCTCGACGGTGATCCGCACTCTGGACTCCTGGTCGAAGTCGGCCATGTCGAGCGCCTTGCCATCGTTGTCGAGGAACTCGACCAAGCGAACACGGGCCTCGCCAGTACCATGGCGCGGGCTCGACAGGTCGCGCTCGAAAGCACGGATCGCTGTGCTCAGGCCCGCCGGCGTGGGGCGGCACGGAGTCGTGTCATCGCAGGTTTCGGCCGGCAGTTGCGGCCGTTGCGCGAGCTGCGCATGGGTATCGCGGGTATAGCGGTCGACGATGCCGGGGGCATCGCCGATCTCGAGCAAACGGCCGCCTTCGAGATAGATCGCGCGCCGACACAGATTCTTGACCGCCGATATGTCGTGACTGACGAACAACAATGTGCCGCCGCGTTCCTGAAACTGGCGCAGGCGATCCATGCATTTGGCCTGGAAAGCCATGTCGCCGACCGACAAGGCTTCATCGACGATCAGTATTTCCGGATCGACGTTGATCGCGACCGAAAATGCCAGGCGCACGTACATGCCACTGGAATAGGTCCGCACTGGCTGCTGCGCGAAATCGCCGATATCGGCGAAAGCGAGGATGTCATCGAGTCGGGCATCGGTCTCATCGCGGCTCAGGCCGAGGATGCCGGCATTGAGGTACACGTTTTCGATGCCGGAAAATTCCGGATGGAATCCGGCGCCGAGCTCGAGCAGCGCGGCGACGCGGCCGTGGATGCTCACGCTGCCTTCGCTGGCGGCAAGCGTGCCGGCGATCATTTGCAAAAGCGTCGATTTTCCTGAGCCGTTGCGGCCGATGATGCCAACGGTCTCGCCGGCAGCGATCGCAAAATCGACATTGCGCAAGGCCCAGAAATCGCGGCTTCTCGGAGCGATAAAGCGCTTGCCGGGCAATGCGCGCTGGATGCCTTCGAGCAGGCGATCGGAAGGCCGGTCGTATTGCCGGTAGCACTTGCCGAGGCCTACGGATCGAATCGCGAAGCTGGCGTCGGCGGCTACGGGCGGCATGATTGTGTGGTCCGGAGCCCGGATGCGACGGGGCAAGGCCAGACTATCCCAGAACCCGAAGTGCGGCAATTCAACGCATGATCGATTTGCGTCATGCGTTGCCTCGATCGTGATAGCCAAGTTGCCGCAGCAGGTCGCCCGCAATGCCTGCGAATCGCCGCTGCTCGTCGGCATCGAGCGATGTCTTCCATGCACCGATCCTTGTTGGATCCAGTGGCAGTGCCGACGACGCCTGTTGCCGATGCCGATCCTCTGCGGAAAGTCGGCGCCCATCGGCGAATGCGCGTCCTGCGTGTTCCTGCAGGCGCTGTGTTGCGCCTTCGTGGTAGCCGAGCATGCATGCATCGTAATCGATGGCGATGAAGTCGCAGATGCGGCGCAGCTGCGTCGCCGGCGCGCGGACGAGATCCTCGTAGCGGACTTCCAGGTAATTGCGCACGACGGAGCTCTGGGCGCGCGCGCTCGAGACGTTGTCGTGCCAGTACCGCGCCTGGGTCTCGATGTCCTCGCCAGGAGAAAACCACTGCCGACGCAGCGACAGCGCGGCATCGCGACCGTCGCGGATCAGGTGGATGAAGTGTGCCTCGGGGAGCAGGCGTTCGAGTGCAGGCATATGCCGGGTATAGATCGGCGTCTTGTCGCCCCAGCGGGACTTTCCGAAGCGCTCGGCATACATCCGGTAGAACAGCCGGAAGCCTGAGGCCATCGCGAATGTGGGCAAGGCGTCGAGGCGGGCACGCAATCCATCCGCCGACAGGCCGTAGTCGGCCCAGCCTGGGGAATCGGCGGGATAGGAGGTAAGCGCACGCAGGAAACTCTCGGCATCGTCGGCCGCCGGCAGCAATAGGAATCCGGTTTCCGGCGGAATCGCCAGGGCCGGGTGAGCGTCTAGCATCAGCCGCAACAAGGTCGTCCCCGAACGCGGCGAGCCCAGGATGATGGGCATGGGCGCAGCAGGCGGATCGATCGGCGGCGGCGCGGTTCGTGAGGGCATGGATCGGGTTTGGTGGCGGTGCCTGTGGCGAAAGGTAGCAAGATCGCCCGCTGCGCCCGCGTCGTGGTTCCTTGAAAACCATTGCCCCGGCCCCATTCAGGTGGGGTCGCACCGCTACCTGCTGGCGGGTTTGCGCGTTAAAATTGGCACTCATCGGGGTCGAGTGCTAACAGCCGACTCCGAATTTCAAGCAAGTCACTGATTAATAAGCCATCACGAGGGTAAGCATGAACATCAAGCCGCTTTACGATCGCGTCGTCATCAAGCGAATGGAAGAAGAAAAAATGTCCGCCGGTGGCATCGTCATCCCCGATTCGGCGACCGAGAAGCCGATCAAGGGCGAAGTGCTGGCCGTCGGCGCTGGCAAGGCGCTGGACAACGGCACGACCCGCACCCCGATCGTCAAGGTTGGCGACAAGGTCCTGTTCGGCAAGTACTCGGGCACCGAAGTGAAGCTCGACGGCACCGACATCCTGGTGGTCAAGGAAGACGACATCCTCGCCATCCTGTGACCGCGCGTGAGCGGTGAATGGTGAGCGGTGAGCGGAAACGCCACGCTCCTGCTCCTCCCGCTCACGGCTCACCGTTGACCGCCCACCTCATTCTTTCAACAAGTTTCTGGAGTCACACCAATGGCAGCTAAAGAAATCCGCTTCGGCGAAGACGCCCGCGCCCGCATGGTCAAGGGCGTGAACATCCTCGCCAATGCCGTCAAGGCCACGCTCGGTCCGAAGGGCCGCAACGTCGTGCTCGACAAGAGCTTCGGCGCTCCGACGATCACCAAGGACGGCGTTTCCGTCGCCAAGGAAATCGAGCTGAGCGACAAGTTCGAGAACATGGGCGCGCAGATGGTCAAGGAAGTCGCTTCCAAGACCTCCGACACCGCCGGCGACGGCACCACCACCGCCACCGTGCTCGCCCAGGCGATCATCCGCGAAGGCATGAAGGCGGTTGCTGCCGGCATGAACCCGATGGACCTCAAGCGCGGCATCGACAAGGCCGTGGTTGCCGCTGTCGACGAGCTCAAGAAGATCTCCAAGCCCTGCTCGGACAGCAAGGAAATCGCCCAGGTCGGTTCGATCTCGGCCAACTCCGACGCCAACATCGGCGAGCTCATCGCCAAGGCCATGGACAAGGTCGGCAAGGAAGGCGTGATCACCGTTGAAGAAGGCTCCGGCCTGGACAACGAACTCGACGTCGTCGAGGGCATGCAGTTCGACCGCGGCTACCTGTCGCCGTACTTCATCAACAACCAGCAGTCGATGTCGGCCGAGCTCGATGACCCGTTCATCCTGCTGCACGACAAGAAAATCTCCAACGTGCGCGAGCTCCTGCCCGTGCTCGAAGCCGTCGCCAAAGCCGGCAAGCCGCTGCTGATCGTCGCCGAGGAAGTGGAAGGCGAAGCCCTCGCCACGCTCGTCGTCAACACCATCCGCGGCATCGTCAAGGTCTGCGCCGTGAAGGCGCCGGGCTTCGGCGACCGTCGCAAGGCGATGCTCGAAGACATGGCCATCCTCACCGGTGGCACCGTGATCTCGGAAGAAGTCGGCCTCGCGCTCGACAAGGCCACGATCAAGGATCTGGGCCGCGCCAAGAAGATCCAGGTCACCAAGGAAAACACCACGATCATCGACGGCGCCGGCGTTGCCGACGGCATCCAGTCGCGCATCAAGCAGATCAAGGCGCAGATCGAAGAAACCTCTTCGGACTACGACAAGGAAAAGCTGCAGGAGCGCGTTGCCAAGCTCGCCGGTGGTGTGGCCGTGATCAAGGTCGGTGCTTCGACCGAGATCGAGATGAAGGAAAAGAAAGCCCGCGTCGAAGACGCCCTGCACGCCACGCGCGCAGCGGTCGAAGAAGGCGTGGTCCCGGGCGGTGGCGTCGCGTTGATCCGCGCGCTGTCGGCGATCGGCAAGCTCACTGGCGCCAATGACGACCAGAACGTCGGCATCGCGCTGGCGTTGCGTGCGATGGAAGCGCCGTTGCGCGAGATCGTCACCAACTGCGGCGAAGAGCCGTCGGTGGTGTTGAACAAGGTCAAGGAAGGCAAGGGCAGCTTCGGCTACAACGCCGCTACCGGCGAGTACGGCGACATGCTGGCCATGGGCATCCTGGATCCGACCAAGGTCACGCGTACCGCGCTGCAGAACGCCGCGTCGATCGCTGGCCTGATGATCACCACCGAGGCGATGGTTGCCGAAGCGCCGAAGAAAGACGAGCCGGCTGGCGGCGGTCACGGCGGTGGTATGGGTGGCATGGGCGGCATGGATTTCTGAGTATTCCCCCGCCTTCGGCGAGGTAATACATCGCCGGATTCGAACACTCCCTGGGTGTTCAATCCGGCGGCGGATTCCAGTCAGTCTTGCAAGAATCAAGAAACCCCGCTTCGGCGGGGTTTTTTGTTGCGCGGGGCAACGCAACGCATGCGCATGAACGTCATCGCGGCAGCTGAACCCTCTGCCTGCGGTGAACGAAGGAACCGCAGAGCGTGAGGGGAGGCCTTGCGATGGAAGCGTGTTGGCGGCGCCGACGTTCACTGCCACCTCGATTCACATCAGGGCTTTCGCCCTCCCGCTTTGCGCGGCTCCACCGTCACCGCATATTCCCGCGCCTGCAGCAGCAGCCAGTCGCGGAACAGGCGCACGCTCTGTCGCTTTTCCGAACGCGGCGGATACACAAGGTAATGCGAGAACTCCGCGCGCAGGCGTTGTTTGCCTAGCAGCCGCAGGCGATCGGTATCCACCAGAGGCCGCGCCATCGTCATGCGCCCCAGTGCGATTCCGAGCCCTTCGACCGCGGCGCGGTGCAAGGGCTCCGAGTCGCTGAACTGCGCGACGAAGCGCGTCGGTGGCGTGCCGCCGAAACGAGCGAACCATGCCGTCCAGCGCCCGCCCGGATCGCCGAGCAACGGGCAACCCGACAGATCGCGCAGGCGCGTGCGGCCGAGTTTCGCAATCAGTGCCGGGCTCGCGACGGGTGTCAGCCATTCGTCGAAAAGGTGCTCCGCCGTCAGCCCGGGCCACTGGCCGGCGCCAAAACGGATGGCGACGTCCACCGGCTCCTGGTCGAAATTCACCAACGTCGTATTCGATTGCAGATTGATCTGCAGCTCCGGATGCGCGGCAAGAAAATCCGGCAGGCGCGGCAGCAGCCAGCTCGAGGCCATCGATGGCATCAGGCTGAGCGTAAGGATGTCGTCGGACGGCACTTGGCATTGCCGCAACGCGCGCTCGATCGCCGCGAACGGTAACGCGATGCCTTCGAGCAATCTCTCGCCCTCGGCAGTAAGGCTGACGCCGCGCGAACCGCGCACCAGCAGGCGTTGCCCGAGGCGTTCCTCCAGCCCGCGCATCTGATGGCTGAGCGCGCTCACGGTGAGGTTGAGTTGCGTCGCGGCGCGGGAAAGATTGCCCAGGCGGGCGGCCAGCAGGAAGCCTTCAAGGGCAGTGAGTGGAAGTCGTCCCATTGAATTTTCCTCAAGTCTGGCTTGCCAAATCGTCGCTTTCTGGCCAAATTTTCCGCGCGTATCTTCTATCACACTCAAGACGCGGCGATCTGCGGCGTCGGATGAAAGGAGAGCGTCATGACGATCTGGAAGGAATTATTGTTTCTGGGTGGCTATCTGTCGGTCGCCACGGTGCAGGCCGAGGCTGCGCAGGCATCGCAGACGATTGCCGCCTCGCCCAGGGACGTGGTCAGCGGATTTCTGCAAACGGTGCGTAGCGGGCGCCATCCCGAACGCGCCGGCGACTTCTTCGCCGCGCATGTGATCGCCCATCAACTCAATGCCGAGGCACCCGCTGATGTCGAGCGCACGCCGGCCGATTACGCGGCGCATGTGCAGGAATTCCGCCAGGCTTACGGCGCGTTCGATCTGCAGGTCACCGAGCTCATTGCCGACGGCGACAAGGTCTATGCGCGCTGGCGGCAGACCGGCTGCCATGTTGGAGTGATCGACGGCAATGCGCCGACCCGGCGCCCGGTGGTCGAGATCGCCAGCGCGGTGTATCGCGTCGTCGATGGCCGCATCGTCGAATACTGGATCCAGGTCGATCGCTTCGGCACCGACGCGCAACTGCGCGCCAATCGCCTGGCCCCGGCACTGGCGGCCTGCGCCTAGGCAGCCACGCACTCTTGCCGATATGCGCCATCCCTTCTGCCGGGGAGAGGGCAGGGAAGGGCCTCCCTTGGCCTCACCCTGCCTGGCGCTTTCGGCTACCCTTGGCACGTTCAATGCCGGCCTTGAGGGAGAGTCCGTTGGCGACCGAATCCAATCCGCTGCTCAGTCAGGTCGCCCGACTGGACACCCAGACCGCGATCGAACGCCTGGACACGCAGGATCCGGCGACCGTCGCCAAGCTGCTCGCCGCGCTGCCGCCCGCTCGCGCCAACAACATTCTTTCGGCGATGTCCGAAGACGCCCGCGCCCGCATCATGGCCGCGGCGCCAGCGGGTACTGACTGGTCCGATTCGCAACGCTATGCCGAAGGCACCGTCGGCCGTCTGCTGGAAGACCCGCCGGCAGTGTTCCGCAGCGGCACCAGTGTCGCCACCGCGATCGATGTGCTGCGCGAGACGATCCGGCAACGCATGGTCACCTACCTGTTCATCATCGACGCCAGCAATCGTCTGCTCGGCGTCACCGCCTTCCGCGAACTGCTGTATGCCGAGCGCACGCAGACGTTGGACCAGGTGATGCTGCGCAATCCATTTTTCCTGCGCCCCGAGCAGACCCTGGTCGATGCGATGCGGGAAGTGGTTACCCGGCATTTTCCGGTGTATCCGGTCTGCGAGGAAGACGGCACCCTGGTCGGCCAGGTGCGTGGGCAGGTGCTGTTCGAACAACAGGCCTTCGAGATTTCCGCGCAGGCCGGTGCCATGGTCGGTGTCGAGAAAGAAGAGCGCCTCGCCACGCCGCTGATGCGCGCCTTCAAATTCCGCCATCCCTGGCTGCAGATCAATCTGGTTACGGTGTTCATTACCGCCGCAGTGGTCGGCATTTTCCAGAACACCATCGATCACATCGTTGTACTGGCGATGTTCCTGCCGGTGCTCGGCGGGCAAAGCGGCAATCTCGGCTGCCAGTCAATGGCAGTGTTGTTGCGCGGCATGACGCTGGGCGAATTGCGCGCCACCAAGGTCGCCGGGTTGATCGCCAAGGAAGCGCTGCTTGGCCTGATGAATGGCGCGGTCACCGGTGCGCTCGCCGGCGTCGCGATGTTCATCGTCGCCAGCCGCGAACACGGCGGACCCTCGCCGATGCATCTTGCATTGATCACCGCCAGCGCGATGGCCTTCAGCTGCATGATCGCCGGTGTCGCCGGCACCGCGATTCCCTTGCTGCTCAAGCGCCTCGGCGCCGATCCGGCCACCGCCTCGAGCATTTTCCTCACCACGATCACCGACGTGGTGAGCATGGGCGGCTTCCTGAGTCTGGTCACGATCTTCCTGTTGTAGTGCTGCAGCGCAACGTGCATCCTTGCCCGACGCCGGGCCAGGATGCCGGCGGCTTCCGACGTGGGGGAGGGAGCGGAAAGCCCGCAGCTGCCTAGCGCTGCGGGCTTTTCTTTTTCTGCCTTGTGGGAGCGGGCACGATCGCGATGCAAGCCGCGATGCCGGCTCACTATTGAACCCGACCCCCATGCCAGAATCGCGCATGGCTCCCGCTTCGAATCCCACTCTCTCCGCCGTGCAGGACCGCGCGTTCGCCCGCCTGCGCCAGGCTTGCCCCGAGGCGTTCGCCGATCCGGTGCAGGCGGAAAAATTTTCCCGCCTCGCCCTCGCCAGCGATTTCGCCGTTGACACGCTGTGTCGGCAGCCCGGCCTTTGTCTCACGCTTGATGACGCTGCCCAGCCGCCACCGTTGCTGCCTGCCGATGACGAAGCGCAATGGCCGGGCCTGTTGCGACGCTGGCGCGCCGGCGAATCCGCGCGCCTGATCTGGCGTGATCTGTCCGGCGCCGACACGGTCGACGACACTCTTGCCGGCAGCAGCCGCATCGCCGAGCAGGCTTTGGCGGCTGCCCTGTCGGCGTTGTCGCTGCAATTCCAAGCGCGACATGGCGCGGTGCGCGACGCGCAAGGTGCGGCGCAGTCGCTGGTGGTGTTCGGCCTCGGCAAACTCGGTGGCGGCGAACTGAATTTTTCTTCCGACATCGATCTCGTCTACGCTTTTGCCGACCACGGCGTCAGCGACGGCGCGCGCCCGCTCGATGCCGAAGCGTATTTCACCCGGATCGGTCAGCGCCTGGCGCAGTTGCTCGGCGAAGTGACGGCGGAAGGTTTCAGTCATCGCGTCGATCTGCGCCTGCGGCCGTTCGGCAGTTCCGGACGCATCGCACTGAGCTTCGCGGCGATGGAGCAGTACTACCAGCGCGAAGGTCGCGACTGGGAACGCTATGCCTGGATCAAGGCGCGTCCGGTCGCTGGCGACATCGCTGCCGGCGAACACCTGCTCGACACCCTGCGGCCTTTCATCTATCGCCGCTATCTCGACTATTCCGCGCTCGACGGCTTGCGCGAGATGAAAGCGCTGATCGACGCCGAAGTGCAGAAGCGCGAACTCGCCGAGCACATCAAGCTCGGCCCGGGCGGCATTCGCGAAGTCGAGTTCCTGGTGCAGGCCCTGCAGCTGATTCGCGGCGGCCGCGAAGCGGCTCTGCGTCAGCGTTCGTTGCTGCCGGCGCTGGCTGCGCTCGCCGATGCCGGCTATTTGCCGCTGGCGACGACGCAGGCGCTGGCGCAGGCGTACCGATTCCTGCGCCGCCTGGAAAATCGCGTGCAGATGTTCGCCGACCAGCAGGTGCACGCACTGCCGGAAGACGAAGCCGCGCGCCTGCGCATCGCGCTCGCGTTGGGCTATGCCGACACCGCCGCGCTGCTGGTGGAACTCGATGCGCACCGCGCCGTGGTGTCGGAAGCGTTCGAAGGCCTGCTGCAATCGCGTCGACGCAAGGTCGCGGCGAATGCGCTGGCGCAATACTGGCGCGCGTTGCCGGAAGGCGGCGATGTGCAGGTATTGATCGATGCTGGCTTCGTGCAGGCGGCAGAACATCACCAGCGTCTGCGCGATTTCGCACAATCGCCGGCGGTGCGCAGCCTGTCGGAGCGCGCGCGGCAACGGCTCGATCACGTGCTGCCGGCGCTGATCGAAGCCAGTGCGCAGAGCAGTGCGCCCGATGCCGCGTTGCCGCGCGGCCTGAGCTTGATGCAAGCGATCACCCGACGTACGAGCTACCTCGCACTGCTGGAAGAACAGCCGGTTGCGCTTGCGCGTCTTGTCGATGTGGTCGCGCGCAGTGCGCTGCTGGCCGAGCGCCTTGCCGAACATCCGCTGCTGCTCGACGAATTGCTCGATGCCCGGCTCGCCGCCGCCGACATCGGTGCGGCCGATGTGCAGGCGCGCCTGCAGCGCGATGCTGCGGCGATCGCCACCGGCGATACCGAATCGGCGCTGTCTGCGCTCAACGAAATCCGCCAGAGTCTGGCGTTTCGTTTTGCGCTGGCGACGCTGGCGCAGCGTTTGTCGGCGATGGCCTGCTCGCGGCATCTGGCAACGCTCGCCCAGTCGCTGCTTCAGCAGGTGGTCGCGCTCGCGGAACGGGAAATGCGCCAGGCGCACGGCGAGATCGCCGGTGCGGGCTTCGCCGTGGTCGCTTATGGCAGCGTCGGCGGACGCGAACTCGGCTTCGGTTCCGACCTCGATCTGGTATTCCTGCACGATGCGCGTGGCGATGAAATGTCCGACGGCATGCGCCCGCTGGAAGCCTCGCGTTATTTCGCTCGTCTGGCGCAGAAGCTGGTGAGCCTGCTCGGCACCGTGACTGCGGCGGGCCGTCTTTATGAAGTCGATGTGCGGCTGCGCCCCGATGGTGCCAAGGGCCTGCTGGTATCGACGCTGGAAAGCTTTTCCGATTACCAGCAGCAGCGCGCCTGGACCTGGGAACAGCAGGCGCTGGTGCGCGCGCGTGCCGTCGCTGGCGATGCGCGCGTGCAGGCGGGTTTCGAACGCATCCGCCGCGAGGTGCTGCAGCGCGTACGCGATGGCGATGTGTTGCGTGCCGAGGTGATCGCGATGCGCGCCCGCATGCGTGGCGAACTCGATCGCAGCGACGCTCTGCGCTTCGACCTCAAGCAGGGCGAGGGTGGATTGGTCGATCTGGAATTCCTGTTGCAGGCGCAGGTGCTGGCGCTTGCGGCGAGTCATCCTGAACTCGCCGATGTGGCCGGCACACCTGAGTTGATCGCAGCGATCGCGGCAGCCGGTGGTCTGGAGGCGAAGGAAGTCGGGCCGCTGCGCGGCGCGCATGCGCTGCTGCTGACACGCTCGCTCGATTGCACGCTCGATCAGCGCCCGCGGTTGTGTCCACGCGATGCCGAGCTCGATGCTGCTCGCGCCGCTGTAAGCGCGGCCTGCACCGCGCATGGCCTGGTGTTCAGCGCGCCCTGAAGAACTCGCGCACCTGCGCAGCGATGCGCGCAGTTTCCGCAAGCGGGGTCACCGGGAACTCGCCCAGGTGGCGTTCCTGTGCACGCACGCGGCCGGATGCTTCGAGACTGGCGATGAAGCGCCGCACGCGTCCGGTCGCACGGTTTGGTTCGGCGATGAACACCGGCGCGCTCGTCGCGCAGGCCTCGGACATCATGTTGACCGAATCGGGCGAGACGATGATGCGGTCGGCCCAGGCGAGCGCACCGGCGTAAAAATTCTCGCCGTCGTCATTGTTCATCCAGACTGCGGCCGGACTTTCGCCGTAGCGCGCGCGGACGATTTCCGCGAACTCGCGCGGCGTGCGTCGCGAACCGCAGACGATCACGCTGCCGCCTTCCGTGGCCAGCGTGTATTCGAGTTTGCTCGCCAGCACTTCGAAAGCGCTGCGATCGAAGCGCACCGCGTCGGTCGGGCCACCCAACAGGATCGTCGTGCGCGGGCCGGGCAGGTTGCCCAACTCGGGAAAGCGCATGCGCGCATTCATCAACCATGTCGCATCGACGGGATTGAGACTGCCGATCAGGCTGAGGACATTGCTGCCGCGCAGGCCGTCGTGCTCGGGGGCGATCACAAGATCCCAATGCTGCGGATCGATGCGCGGATCCAATATCTGCACGGTGCGTGCGCCGCGTGCGTGCAGAAGGCGCGTGGCCAGGGCGGCGCGGCGTCCGCAGCCGATAGCCCAGGTTGGCATCGGTGCCTGCAATGCGGCGGAGAAATTCGCACCGAACGCCGCTTCGCTGCCGGGCCATCGCCGCGGTGCGAACCAGCGCGCAGGCGCCGCCAAGCTCAGTGGCCAGTCGCGGGCGGTGAGTCCCAGCGCTTCGGCCAGCGCACTGGCCTGGCGATGATTGCCGGCCGCGCCGTCGTGGAGCGCCCAGGCGGTTTCGGTAGCAGTGTCTGCACTTTCACTCATGGGGTCAGGGTAGCAGGGGGCAATCATCGGGCCAATTCGCAACAATCCGTTTCGGTCATCCCCGTGTGTTTCGTTTTTGGAACCAATAAACTCTCCCCCTCTTCATCCCGGGCGGTCTAGCTTGGGCCCTCATTTGGAGTCGTGCATGTCCCAGGTTCTAGACGCATCCGCCCTCGATCAGCTTTTCCGCAACGCGCGCACGCACAACGCCTGGCGCGATGAGCCGGTCACCGACGAACAGCTGCACCAGATCTACGAATTGATGAAATGGGCGCCGACCAGCGCCAACTCCTCGCCGGCGCGCATCGTCTTCGTGCGCAGCGCCGAGGCCAAGGAAAAACTCAAGCCGGCGCTGTCCGACGGCAATCGCGACAAGACCATGGCGGCACCGGTGACCGCGATCATCGCCACCGACTACGCCTTCTACGAAAAACTTCCGCAGCTGTTTCCGCATGTCGATGCGCGCAGCTGGTTCGTCGGCAACCAAGCGCTGATCGACAGCACCGCGCATCGCAACGGCACGCTGCAGGGCGCCTATCTGATCCTCGCTGCACGCGCCGTCGGTCTCGACTGCGGACCGATGTCGGGCTTCGACAATGCCAAGGTCGACGCGGCGTTTTTTGCCGGCACGACGATCAAGTCCAACTTCCTGATCAACCTCGGCGTCGGTGACCCCGCCGCGCTGTTCCCCCGCTCACCGCGCCTGGCTTTTGACGAAGCCTGCCGCATCGCCTGATCCCACCGGAGAAAATCATGAAACGCATCCTGCTTGCCGCACTGCTTGCCACCAGCTTCGTCGCTACCGCCAATGCGACCGACTACAAGATCGATTCCAGCCACACGCAAGTGCTGTTCACTTACGCGCACATGGGCTACTCGCACATCACCGGCCGCTTCGACAAGGTCAGCGGCACGTTCGATCTCGATCCGGCCAAGCTGACGGCGTCGAAAATCAGCATCGAGATTCCGATCGCCAGCATCAGCACCGGCGTGGACCGACTCAACGAGCATCTGCAGAGCGCCGATTTCTTCGACGCGGAAAAATTCCCGACCGCGACCTTCAAGAGCACCAAGGTCACTGACGCCGGCAAGGGCAAGCTCGCGGTCGCGGGCGACCTGACCATTCACGGCGTGACCAAGCCGGTCGTGCTGGACGTGACCATCAACGGCATCGGCCAGCATCCGATGAAGAAGATTCCGGCCGCCGGCTTCGATGCCCGCACCACGATCAAGCGCTCGGATTTCGGCATGGGTAATTACGTCCCGGCCGTCGGCGATGAAGTGACGCTGGCGATCACGCTGGAAGCACAGGCCGTACCGGCGAACAGCGAAAAGTAAGTGCAGCGACGCCGCCGGCCACGTGCCGGCGGCGGTTCTACGGTTCCGGTGCAAGGCCGGGATCGGCAATACGACTGCCGCGGTGGGCGCGGCCGGGGTAAAATGCCGGCCTGAATTCCAGGATCGAGCCCATGACGCGTCCCGAGTCTGCCCCGGCCAATACCGAGCGCCGTTACGAAGTCACCCGCGCCGATCTGCCCCTGTGTTGCCCGACCCCGGCGATGGCGGTCTGGAATTCGCATCCGCGCGTCTATCTCGCCGTCGAAGCTACTGGCTCGGCGACCTGCCCGTATTGCGGCGCCCTGTTCGTCCTCAAGGACTAAGGGCGCGCCCTGCGCATGGGCCAACTCACCGTCGTGCAATTGCTGCCCGCGCTGGAAAGCGGCGGGGTTGAGCGCAGCACGCTGGAAATCGCCCAGGCTCTGGTCGCCGCGGGGCATCGCTCGATCGTGATATCGGCCGGCGGCCGGCTGGTGCCGGAGCTGCTCGCGCAGGGTAGCGAGCACATCGAGCTCGCGCTCGGCCGGAAATCGCTGGCCACGCTGCGACACGTTTTCACCCTGCGCCGTCTGATCAAGCACCTGCGCCCCGACATCGTGCATGCGCGTTCGCGGCTGCCGGCGTGGCTGGCGTGGTTGGCGCTGCGCCTGCTGCCGGCAGCGCGGCCGGCGTTCGTCACCACCGTGCACGGGCTCAATTCCGCCGGCTGGTATTCGGGCGTGATGACTCGCGGCGACCGCATCATCTGCGTGTCCGACACCGTGCGCGAACATGTGCTGCGGCAGTGGCCGACGACGGATCCGGACAAACTCGAAGTGATCGAACGCGGCGTCGATCCCCGGCAGTTTCCGCAGCGACCTCCTGCGAGCGCGGCCGAACGCGCGGCGCTGGCCGAGGAAATTCCGGCGCTGGCCGCCGAAAAGTTATTGTTGCTGCCTGGTCGCGGCAGCCGTCTCAAGGGTCACGCGGCGGCGATTCGCCTGCTGGCCGCATTGCGTCAGGAAGGCATCGACACCTGCCTGTGGTTGCTCGGCGCACGTGAAGCGGGTCGCGATGCCTACCTCGCCGAACTCGAAGCGCTGGCTGCGGAATTCGAGGTGCAGGATTTCGTCGCGATCAGTCCGGCGCGCGCCGGCATTGTCGACGCCTATGCGCTCAGCGACTTGGTGCTGCAGTTGTCGGAACGCCCGGAGGCGTTTGGTCGCACCGTGCTCGAAGCGCTCGCGGTCGGTCGTCCGGTGCTGGGCTGGGATCGCGGTGGTGTCGGCGAATTGCTGCGTGAGCACTTTCCCGCCGGTGCGGTGGCGCGTGACGACATGGCACGACTCGCGGCGACGGCGCAGACCTTGCTGCAGTCGTCGAATGCGCTGCCCAATACACTTGCCGATTCCCTTGCCCCGATGCAAGCACGTACCCTGAAGGTCTATGCGTTCCTGGCTCGCTGAATTCACTCGTTTCCGCTGGACGCCGTACGCGGTGTTGCTGTTCGTCGCACTGTGGCCGACGGTCGGGCCGGCCGAGGCGGTGTTGAGTCTGGGTGCGGTCGCGGGCATCGGCATCCTCGCGTATTCGCGCTTCCAGGAAGGGACGTCGCTGATCAGTCGCGAGGCCTGGGCGCTGTGCACGGCGCTGTTTCTCTGCTACTGGCTGCCGGAATTGTTTTCCGCCTTCGATGCCGTCGACAGCGAGCGCGCCTGGCATGAAGTGCTGGTGGATGTTCGCTACCTGCCGTTCCTGTGGTGGGTGGCGATGGCGGTGGCGCATCGGCGTGGTCGCCAGCTGGTGTTCGCCGGGCTCGCGCTGATCACTTCGCTCTGGGTTGCCGATGCATTGGTGCAAGCGGCGACCGGCTACAGCCTGGGCGGCATGAATACCTCCGATCGCCTCAGCGGCGTGTTCGGCGCCGGCAATCTCAAGCTTGGTCTGGTGCTCGCCAGCCTGTCGCCGTTCGCGCTCGACTGGGCCGGCGAGCGCGTCGGTCGCGCCGGTTGGCTGGCGATGGCATTCGTGTTGAGTCTGGTGATCCTGCTCGCGGGCTCGCGTGCGTCCTGGCTCAGTTACGCGCTGGTGCTGGCGTTCAGTGCCTGGCAGCGCTTCGGCAGCCGCCGACTCGCGTTGCTGGCGGTGGTCGGGCTGATCTGCGCCGCGGCGCTGGCGCTGAGTTTTTCCACGCAATTCGAAAGCCGCATCGAGCGCAGCCGTATCGCGCTCAACGGTGACACCGAC
>Ga0074062_10046138_pt1 | contig 21087 bp, 17 predicted proteins | sample SoimicmetaTmtHMA_FD_74473 | JGI IMG/M metagenome (GOLD analysis project Ga0074062, IMG submission 74473) | Soil and rhizosphere microbial communities from Centre INRS-Institut Armand-Frappier, Laval, Canada - Soil microcosm metaTmtHMA... | ecosystem: Engineered > Artificial ecosystem > Soil... | reverse complement strand
GTGCCGTACGCAGCAGCGCGATCATCGGGATCGCGTAAGGGGCATCGGTTTCGATCATGTCCAGCGTGGCGGCATCGATGTAATAGTCCTGGTCCTTGCTGTCTTCCTCCTCGAGCGCATCGATGAGGATCTTCAGGTCGGACTCGCTGACGTTGCCGATGAGCTTGCCGCTGTCTTTTTCGCGAAGCGTGATCATGCTGGTTCCCTTGTGGGCGATCAGGCGGCCTGCGCCTGCGCGTTGCGCGGGCCCTTGAGCAGCGCGTGGCGGACGTGTTCGATCATCAGGTCGACTTCGTCGCCGGTAATCGCGAAGTGCGGGGTGAAGCGCAGCGAGTTGGTGCCGCCGTGGATCACGCCGAGGCCGCGTTCACGCAGGAATTCTTCCGTGCTGCCGCCGCCGTAGCACTTGAAGGCCGGGTCGAGCTCGCAGGAGAACAGCAGGCCAGTGCCCTGGACCTTGGTGATCAGGCCGCCGAGTTCGTCCTTGAGCTTGTTGAGCTTGTCGAGGAATTCCACGCCCTTGCCGCGGATGTTGGCGCGCAGTTCCGGCGTCAGCGAGTCGAGCACTACCGAGGCGATATCCATCGCGCGCGGATTGGTGGTCATGGTGTTGCCGTACACGCCCTTGCGATACAGGCCGGCGGTGCGTTCGGTGACCGCGAGCACCGACAGCGGGTACTGGCCGCCGTTGAGCGCCTTCGAATAGGTTTCCATATCCGGCGCTTCCAGGCCTTCGAAACCCGGATAGTCGATCATCGACAGCACGCCGTGCGCGCGCAGACCGGCCTGGATCGAGTCGATCAGCAGCAGGCTGCCGTGCGCCTTGGTCAACTCGCGCGCGGCGGCGTAGAACGCCGGCGGCACCGCACGACCCGGGTCACCTTCACCCATCACCGGTTCGAGGAACATCGCTTCGATGAACCAGCCGTTGGTTTCGGCGTCGGCGAAAGCTTTCTTCAGTTGCTCGATCGAGTACGGCTCGATCGTGATCAGCGAATCCTCGCCGCGGAAGCTGGCGAGATTCTGCTCGTAAGCTTTGCGACTGGAATCGGAGAAGATCGCCGGGCGTTCGGTGCGGCCATGGAAAGCTCCCTTCATCGCCAGGCGCTTGATCGTACGGCCGGCGTACTTGCCACCAGCGTCGGTCATCAGCTTGCTGTTGACGTCGGCGATGCGGCCGGCCAGCGAGACCGATTCCGAACCCGAATTCAGGCACAGGAATTTGCTGTAGGGGCAGCCGCCGCGGCTGTGGCCGATTTCCTTGCGCAGCGCGCGGGAAACGCGCAACTGCGACAGACTCGGCGACATCACGTTCGCCATCACCTGCGGCTTGGCCATCGTGGCGATGACGTTTTCCGGTGTGTGGCCGAAACCGAGCATGCCGTAGCCGCCGGAATCATGGACGACGGCGCCCTTGAGCGTGACCACCCACGGTCCGCGCGCGGCGATGGCGACATAGGGGTTGATCGCATCGTCGGCATAGAAATTGACGAAGCCCGACTGCACGGCGTCGATCTGCGCCTGTTCGTCGAGATCGATGAGGTCGGCGAACTCGGCCTTGATCGCGGCGTGCTGCTCGACGGCGGCCTGGACGGCGGCGGTGAGTTCCGGGAACTTCGCGGCGAGGCGGAGCAGGGTGGCGTCGTCGAGGCCGGTGGTGCGGACCTTGCCGGCGTGGCTGCGCAGCGGCTTGAGGGTGTCGATCAGGTTCATGCGGTCCTCCCGGACTCGGAATGGCCGCGGCGAGGCCGGCTGCACATCCCGTCTAAGTTAATAAAAACAATCACTTAGGCTGATATTACCACCGCGAAAGGGCTGGCGTAACCCCCGGGCGTTTGAAATCTCCCTGCACTGTGTCCCAGTAGCTGAAATGTGGGATGCAATGAATCGCCGATTGCGGATGACAGCTGTCAGGTGCAATCACTGACGGCGGCCACTGAAGCTCCGCAGCGGCGATCGTCAAAGTGGCCGCACCTCAGGAGATGCGCGATGACCCGGCAACAAGAATTCCCCTCGATCAATCCCCTCACTCCCGCCCGCGGCACGCCGCTGGCCTGTCTGCGCGGTGCGGAAAAACGCTATGGCGCCGTGGTCGCGCTGGCCGGCGTCGATCTGGAAGTGCGCGCCGGTGAAGTGTTGGCGGTACTCGGCGCCAACGGCGCAGGCAAGACCACCGCACTCGGTTTGCTGACCGGGCGCCTGACCGCCGACCGCGGCGACGTCGAACTGTTGGGTGGCGACCCCACCGATCCGGCAATCCGTCGCGGCATCGGCGTGATGCTGCAGGAAGGCAGCCTGCCGGACGCGTTGCGCGTAATCGAACACGTGCAACTTTTTTCCAGCTATTACCCGAACCCGCGACCGGTCGCGGAAACGCTGGCGCTGGCCGGCCTGACCGATATCGCCCAGCGTCGATATGCGGAGCTGTCTGGTGGCCAGCAGCGCCGTGTGCAATTCGCGCTGGCGATCTGCGGTCACGCGCCGCTGCTGTTCGTCGACGAGCCGACGGTCGGCCTGGATGTCGAATCGCGCCGCAACTTTTGGGCGGTGCTGCGGCAGTTGCGCGATGAAGGCGCCGGCATCGTATTGACCACGCACTATCTGGAAGAAGCCGATGCGCTCGCCGATCGCGTCGCATTGATGGCGGACGGTCGCATACTCGCCGAAGACACGCCGGCCGGCATCAAATCGCGCGCGGCCGGCAAACGCATCCGCGCGCGCTCGCAGCTCTCGACGCAGATCATCGCCGGCTGGCCGGAAGTGCGTTCGGTGACCGCGACCGACGACAGCATCGAAGTGGTCAGCAACGACGTCGAAGCGGTACTGCGGCGCTGGCTGGTCGCCGATGATCGCCTCGCCGATCTCGAAGTCCGACCGCTGAGTCTGGAAGAAGCCTTCCTGTCGCTGACCGCAGCATCCGCAAACGTCGAGGAGACGCAGGCATGAACACGAACATCCGCACACAGTCCTTCCATGCCGGCCGGCCGTCGCTGCTGCGCATCTACTTGAACGAGGCGCGCTGCGAACTGCTGCGCCTGATCCGCACGCCGAGTTTCGCAGTGCCATCGCTGGCGTTTCCGCTGGTGTTCTATGTGATGTTCGCGCTGCTGATTCCCGGTCAGTGGCAGGGCATGCAGAAAGCGACTTACCTGTTCGCGACCTACGGCGTGTTCGGCGTGATCGGACCGGCGCTGTTCGGCTTCGGCGTCGGCATGGCGATCGAAAGGCAGCAGGGCTGGCTGGAGCTCAAGCGCGTGTCGCCGATGCCGACCGGCGCATATTTCTTCGCCAAGATCGCCGGCAGCCTGATGTTCGCGCTGACCACACTGACGTTGCTGTCGATCGCCGCGATCGGTTTCGGCGGCGTGCGCATCGCGGTTGGCGACTGGCTGCTGCTGGCGGCAACGCTTCTGCTGGGCACCTTGCCGTTCTGCGCGCTGGGCCTGTGGATCGGTTCGATGGTGAAAGGCCAGGCGGCGGTGGCGGTGGTCAACCTGATCTATCTGCCGATGTCGGTGCTCTCGGGTTTGTGGATCCCGTTGCAGGTGTTCCCGAGCTTCCTGCAGAAGATCGCGGTGCTTTGGCCGGCCTGGCATCTGAGCCGGATGGCGTTGGGAATCGTCGGGCAGGATCACGGTGTGGGTTACGGCACGCATGCCGCGGTGCTGTTGGCGATGACCGGCCTGTTCCTGTCCCTGGCCGCGATGCGGCTGCGCTCGAAGTAAGGACTGTTTCGCATGAAGATTCTGAAGTTGACGATGGCCGCGAGCATCGCCTTGCTGGTGATATTGCTGATGCAGATGTCGCAGACGCCGACGATGGCGGATCCGCACGTCAGCATCGCCATCCGCGACGTCCGCGTTTTCGATGGTGAGCGTGTCTGGCCGAAGGCGACAGTGTTGCTGCGCGACGGCCTGATCCAGGCGATCGGCGAAGGCATCGCGATTCCCGATGGCGCCGAAATCATCGACGGGAGGAATCGCACGCTGCTTCCCGGCTTGATCGATGCCCATGTCCACGCCTGGGGCGATGCGCGCAAGGATGCATTGCGTTTCGGCGTGACCACCGAGCTCGACATGTTCACCGACTTTCACCTGTTACAAGATGCGCGCCGCGAACGCGAAAGCCTCGCCGCCACTGATCGCGCCGATCTGTGGTCGGCCGGCACGCTGGCGACGGTGCCCGGCGGGCATGGCACCGAATACGGCATGAAGATTCCGACGCTGACCACGCCGGCGGAAGCGCCGGCATGGGTTGCGGCGCGCAAGCGCGAAGGCTCGGACTACATAAAAATCGTGCGCGAGGATCTGCAGGTCTACGCTGACGCACGAAGGATTCCGACGCTCGATGCCGCGACCGCAGCGGCGCTGATCGGCGCCGCACATCGACAGGGGTTGAAAGCAGTGGTGCATGCGTCTGCACAACAAAGTGCGCGCGAATCACTGCGTGATGGCATCGATGGCCTGGCGCACGTTTTCCAGGACACGCCGGCCGATGCCGATGTGGTGAAGATGGCAAAGCAACGCGGCGTTTTCGTCGTACCGACCTTGACGGTGATCGCCGGTTTCGCCGGCGAAAAAAGCACGCTGGCCGATGACGGGCGCATCGCGCCCTGGCTGACTGCCGCGCAGAAGCAGACGCTGGCGGCGCGACTGGCTATCGGCGCCGCGAATCCGGCGCTGATCGCCAATGCCCGCGAAAGCGTGCGGCGCTTTCATGCGGCGGGCGTGATGCTGCTTGCCGGCACCGACGCGCCGAATCCACATACCACGCACGGTGCGGCGCTGCATGAGGAGCTGGAGCAACTGGTCGGCGCTGGACTCAGCCCGATCGAGGCTCTCGTCGCCGCGACGTCGGCGCCCGCGAAAGCTTTCGGATTGCCCGACCGCGGTCGCATTGCGCCCGGCCTGCGCGCCGATCTGCTGCTGCTCGACGGTGATCCCACCCGCGACATCACCGCCACGCGCGCGATCTTCGCGATCTGGAAAAACGGTCATCGCATCGATCGTGATCCGGGCGCGAAAGCGTCGGTCGTTGCGGCAGCGCCGATGGCGCGCGGCATGATCAGCACGTTCGATGGCGCGATCGCAGCGGCGGGCGGCGGCCATTGGTCGCCGACCACCGACAAGATGGCAGGCGGCGCATCGACGGTGGCGCTTTCGCGCATTGCGGAAGGCGCCGCCGGCAGTGCCGGTGCGTTGCGCATCAATGGCGAGGTCGTACCTGGTGGCAGTTGGCCGTGGTCGGGTGCGATGCTGCAGCCGGGCGCGCAGCCGATGCAGCCTGTTGATGCCGCGAGGTTGAAGGAACTCGTGTTCCAGGCGCGCGGCGATGGCCGCGAGTACAGCGTCATGCTGTTTTCCGGGGCGGATGTGCAGTCGATGCCGAGCATGCTGACGATCACGCCGGGGCGCGACTGGAGTGAAGTGCGCCTGCCCCTGGCTGGGTTCGCCGGCGCCGACCTGCGACAATTGCGTGCCGTCGCGATCACCGCGGGCGCGCCGGCGGGTCGCTTCCAACTGGATGTCGACACAGTCGAATTCCGCTGATGTCGAACTCCGGAGGCTCCGTGTCGATCGAGAAATACGCCGTGCTGTCGGACGAGCGGGATCTGCATTCCAAGCCCTGGTTTGGCCTGACCTATCTGCTGTTCGTATACCTGCCATTGCTGTTCTGGCCGCGGCGCCCGGACTCGGCGGTGATCGCCAGCATCGTGGCGATACTGGTCTTCCTGCCGACCTACTTCGCTTTCTATCGTGTCGGCGAGCGCATCCGGCCCTGGCTGATCGCGGTGATCGCGCTGATCGGCTACGTGCTGATCCCGTTCAATCCCGGCGGCAACACCTTCATCATTTACGCGTTGGCGATGGTCGGGATCATTCTTCCGGCGCGCCCGGCGATCATCGCGGCGCTGGCGATATTCGCGCTGATGGCACTGGAATTTTTCTGGCTGGTGTCCGATCCGTTCTATGCGTTGGGCTCGGTGTCGGTGGTCGCGGTGATTGGCACCATGGTTGTCGCCGGCAACATCTACGCGCGCGCGCGCTGGCGTCGCAACGCCGAATTGCGCCTGACCCAGGATGAAGTGCGTCGCCTCGCTGGCATGGCCGAGCGCGAACGCATCGGACGCGACCTGCATGATCTGCTCGGCCACACGCTTTCGGTGGTGGCGTTGAAGAGCGAGCTCGCCGGCAAGTTGATCGATCGCGATCCTGCCGCAGCGAAACTGCAGATCCGCGAAGTCGAGACCGTCGCGCGTCAGGCCCTGGCGCAGGTTCGCGAAGCGGTGGCGGGCATCCGCGCGACTGGCCTGCAGGCCGAACTCGCGGCAGCGCGGCTGGCGTTGTTGGCGGCGGACGTGCGTCTGGATCAACGCCTCGCGCCGCTGGCGCTGGATGCGAAGGTCGAACTGGCGCTGGCGATGGCGCTGCGCGAGGCTGTCACAAACATCATTCGTCATGCCGATGCGCAGCGTGTCGAGGTCGAGCTCGTGGAGGAATCTCCGGGGTTGCGATTGTCGATCGTCGATGACGGCTGCGGCGGCATCGCCCGCCACGGCAACGGCCTGACTGGCATGCGTGAACGACTGCAGGAAATTGGCGGCACGCTGGAGATCGAGAGTCTGCCTGGCGCGGGGACACGATTGGTGTTGCGCGCGCCGATGCCGGCCGCGGCGGGTGCGCCATGATCCGCATGGTGCTGGCCGAGGATCAGGCGATGGTGCGCGGCGCGCTGGCGGCGCTGTTGCGCATGGAGAGCGATTTCGACGTCGTTGCGGAAGTCGGCGATGGCGAAGCCGCCTGGCTCGCCGTGCAGGCGCAGCAGCCCGATCTGCTTGTCACCGATATCGAGATGCCCTGGTTGACCGGGCTCGATCTCGCATTGCGCGTGCAGGAGGCGAAGTCGAGCACGCGCGTGGTCATCCTCACCACGTTTGCGCGCGCCGGTTATCTGCGTCGCGCGCTCGATGCCGGCGTGCGCGGCTATCTGCTCAAGGATGCGCCGTCCGAACAACTCGCCGCGGCGCTGCGCCAGGTGCATGCCGGTGGCCGCGCGATCGATCCGCAACTCGCAGTCGCGGCCTGGGGCGACAACGACCCGCTGACCGAACGCGAACGGCAGGTGCTGCGTCTGGCCGGCGAGGGCGTGAAGAGCGCGGAAATCGCCGAGCGCCTGAGCCTTTCCCAGGGCACGGTGCGCAATTATCTGTCCGAGGCGATCGGCAAACTCGGCGCCGCCAACCGCATCGAGGCGTATCGGACGGCGCGGGATCGTGGCCTGCTGTGATTGTTTCGGGCTGAATTGCCGCTGCAATGGCGCCCGGCCGCCCGCAACCGGATAATGCGCGCCCCTGGGCATCGCGCCCGGCCTGCCACTTCCATCCGAACTTGAAGAAATCCGATTTCCATTTCGAGCTGCCGCCCGAGCTGATCGCACAGGCGCCGCTGCCGGTGCGTTCCGACAGTCGATTGCTGGTTGTGCCAGCGCTGCCGGCAGCGTTCGCCGACCGTGGTATCCGCGATCTGCCGGAGTTCCTGCGTGCCGGCGACCTGCTGGTGTTCAACGATACCCGGGTGATTCCAGCGCGCCTGTTCGGCGTCAAGGAAACCGGCGGCCGCGTTGAAATTCTGCTCGAGCGCATCACCGGCGCGCACGAAGTCCGCGCGCAGGTCGGCGCGAGCAAATCGCCGAAGGCCGATTCGTCGATCACGCTCGACGACGGTACGCGCATGACGGTGCTCGGTCGCGACGGCGAGTTCTATCGTCTGCGTTTCGAGACCGAGGAGCCGCTGGAAAAAGTGTTGTTGCGCGCCGGCCGCATGCCGCTGCCGCCTTACATCCAGCGCACGGCCGACATCAGCGACGACGAGCGCTATCAGACCGTGTTCGCGAAAAACACCGGCGCGGTCGCCGCACCGACCGCCGGCCTGCATTTCGACGAAGGACTGTTGTCGGCTCTGAAGGAAAAAGGCGTCGAGTTCGGCCACGTCACGCTGCATGTCGGTGCCGGCACTTTCCAGCCGATGCGCGCCGAAGCGCTGGCCGACCATGTGATGCATCGCGAGTGGCTCAACGTCGGTGCTGAGCTCTGTGCGCAAGTTGCGCGCATACGCGCCGCCGGCGGCCGGGTGATCGCGGTGGGCACCACGGTCGTGCGTGCGCTGGAAACCGCGATGCGCGGCGATGCCCTGCAGCCGTATGCCGACGACACGCAGATCTTCATTTTTCCGGGCTGCCGCATCCGTTCCGTCGATGCGATGGTGACCAACTTCCACTTGCCCGAGAGCACGTTGCTGATGCTGGTGTCGGCGTTTGCCGGCCGTGAGCGCATTCTTGCGGCGTACGCGCATGCGGTGCGGGAGAAGTACCGCTTCTTCTCCTATGGCGATGCGATGCTGTTGTTCCCGTCTCCCTAGGAGCCAGCTTGCTGGCGAATTGCGAACCTTGTCGCCAGCAAGCAGGCTCCCAACCGTTGAATGATTTCCGGATGAACCCATGAGCCGCATGCATTTCGAAAAATTCGCCCAGGACGGCAGCGCGCGGCGCGGTCGCCTGACATTCCCGCGCGGCACGATCGAGACGCCGGCGTTCATGCCGGTGGGCACGTACGGCACGGTCAAGGCGATGAAGCCAACGGATATCGAGGCGATCGGCGCCGAGATCATCCTCGGCAACACCTTCCATCTTTTCCTGCGTCCGGGGCTTGATGTCATCGCTGCGCACGAGGGCCTGCATCGCTTCACCGGCTGGAGCAAACCCATCCTCACCGATTCCGGCGGTTTCCAGGTCTGGTCGCTGGCTAAGCGCCGCAAGATCACCGAGCAGGGCGTGACGTTCGCCTCGCCGACCGATGGCGCAAAAGTGTTTCTCGGCCCCGAAGAGAGCATGAACATCCAACGCGTGCTCGGCTCGGACATCGTGATGATATTCGACGAATGCACGCCGTATCCGGCTACGGAAAAGCAGGCGCGCGATTCGATGGAACTGTCGCTGCGCTGGGCGGCGCGTTCGAAGGCCGCGCATGCAGGCAATAACGCGGCGCTGTTCGGTATCGTCCAGGGCGGCACGTTTCCTGAGTTGCGCACGCGGTCGGCGGAAGGGCTGCAGGCGATCGGCTTCGATGGTTATGCGGTTGGCGGCCTGGCTGTCGGCGAGCCCGCGGCCGAGCGCGAACAAACGCTGGAAGCGATCTGCCCGCAGCTGCCTGCGGACAAGCCGCGCTATCTGATGGGCGTCGGCAAACCCGAGGACATCGTCGAGGCGGTCGCGCGCGGTATCGACATGTTCGATTGCGTGATGCCGACCCGCAACGCCCGCAACGGCCACTACTTCACGCGCTTCGGCCAGGTCCGCATCCGCAATGCCAAGAACGAGAAGGACCTGCGCCCGATCGAGCCCGGCTGCACCTGCCACGCCTGCGCGAACGGGTTCACCCGTGCCTACCTGCGGCATCTCGACCGCTGCAACGAGATCCTCGCCTCGATGCTGGCGACCATCCACAACCTGCACTACTACCAGCAGCTGATGCGCGAAATCCGCGCCGCGATCGAGGCTGGCCGCTTCGCCGAGTTCCGCGCCGAGTTCTACGCCGCCCGGGCCCAGGGCGAGGATTGATGGGCCTGTAGGAGCGGCGCGAGCCGCGATTTCTCCCGTCAGCGGCGGACACTTGGGAGAGATCGCGGCTCGCGCCGCTCCTGCAGAGCCCCGGTCCCTCCGGCCCGGGCGTATGGCATACTTGCCCGCTTTGACCCATCTCACCGGACCCGTAACCCCATGTCCCTGCTGGATTTGCTGATTTCCCCCGCCGCCGCGCAGACCGCGGGCCAGGCTGCCCCGAGCCCGTTGCCGAGCCTGCTGCTGATGGTCGCCGTGCTGGTCGGCATGTTCTTCGTGGTGATTCGCCCGCAGATGAAGCGCCAGAAAGAGCACCGCGAGATGCTCGGCAAACTCGGCAAGGGCGATGAAGTGATCACCAACGGCGGCATCGCCGGCCGTGTCGACGACATCGGCGAGAACTTCATCAGCGTCGAGATCGCCGACGGCATCAAGGTCAAGTTGCAGAAAGGCGCGATCAGCGCCGTGCTGCCGAAAGGCACGTTGAAGTCGGCCTAAGCCGTCCCCATCCGATTCATTCACGGCCCTCCGGGGCCTTAGCGGTTCTTGCCCATGCTCGAATTTCCCCGTTGGAAGTACGCTCTCGTCGTACTGGTGCTGTTGTTCAGCGCCTTCTACGCAATGCCCAACCTGTATCCGTCCGACCCGGCGGTACAGATCACTCCGAACAAGGAAAACGTGCTTGATGCCGCGCTTACTGCGCGCGTGCAGGAAGCGCTGAAGTCGCACGGAATCGCCACGAAATCGGTGGCGATCGAAGGCAAGAACCTGATCGTCCGTGTCTATGACGCCGACGTCCAGGCCCGCGCCAACGACCTCGTGCGCAACACTGCCGGCGACGGCTACACGGTCGCGCTCAACCTTGCGCCGACGGTGCCGCATTGGTTGCAGGCGATCGGCGCCAAGCCGATGACGCTGGGCCTCGATCTGCAGGGCGGCGTGTACTTCCAGATGGAAGTCGACCAGGCTGCGGCGCGCACCAAGCGCGAAGAGGACTACATCGAGGAAATCCGCGCCGCGTTGCGCGACAAGACCATCCGCTACAGCGAAGTCAGCCGCAGTGCGGCTGGCATCCGCATCCAGCTGAGCAGTGCCGCCGACAAGACCGCAGCGCTGAATCTGCTCAGCCGGGAAATGCCCAAGCTGCGCTTCACCGAGTCCAGCGACACGCTGATTCTCGGCATTGTCACGCCCGAGGAAATCAAGGCGATCGCCGACGCTGCGATCGACCAGAACGTCGCCACGCTGCGCAACCGCATCAACGGTCTCGGTGTGGCCGAGCCGGTGATCCAGCGCCAGGGCAGCAACCGCATCGTGGTGCAGCTACCGGGCCTGCAGGACACCGCCGAAGCCAAGCGCCAGCTGGGTGCGACCGCGACGCTGGAATTCCGCGCCGTAGTCGAAGGCGATGCCGCCAGCGCGCTCAAGGACGGCACCGTGCCGGCCGGGGCCCGCGTCTATACCAACACCATGAATGGCGTTCCGATCATGTTGTCCAAACGCCGCCTGGTCTCGGGTGACCAGTTGGTCGATGCGACGCCGCAGATCGATCCGGAAAGCGGTCGTCCGGCGGTGAGCATCAAGCTCAATGCCGCCGGCGGCAAACGCATGCTCGACCACACGCTCGACAACGTCGGCAAGCGTCTGGGCATCGTCTACATCGAGCGCGTGCCGACGTCAGTGATGATCGACGGCAAGGAAGTGCGCTCCTCGCGCACCGACGAGCGCGTGATCAGCGCCTCGACCATCCAGGGCGTGTTCGGCAAGGATTTCCAGACCACCGGTCTGAGCCAGGAAGAGGCAAACAGTCTCGCCAAGCAGCTCAAGGCAGGTGCGCTGGCCGCACCGGTGGACATCGTCGAGGAACGCGGCATCGGTCCCTCGCTTGGTGCCGCCAACATCGCCGCCGGCCGCAAGGCCGTCGAGATCGGCTTCCTGCTGGTCTGCGCATTGATGATCGTCTACTACCGCGTGTTCGGCGTGATCTCGGTGCTGTCGCTGTTTCTCAATCTGCTGCTGCTCACGGCCGTGTTGTCAGTGCTCGGTGCGACCATGACCATGCCCGGCATCGCCGGTATCGTGCTCACGCTCGGCATGGCGATCGACGGCAACGTGCTGATCAGCGAGCGAATAAGAGAAGAGTTGCGCCTCGGCAATTCGCCGGTGTCCAGCATCAAGGCCGGTTACGAGCGCGCCTGGACGGTCATCCTCGACTCCAACGTCGCCAAGATCATCGCCGCCATCGCCCTGTTCTCGTTCGGCTCGGGTCCGGTGCGCGGTTTCGCGGTCGTGCTGTTCCTCGGCGTGCTGACCTCGATGTACACCTCGGTCACGGTCAGCCGTGCCCTGTCGACGCTGATCTACGGCCACGGCCGCAAGATCAAGAGCGTCTCTGTCGGAGGCGGGTTCTAAGCCATGGAATTTTTCAATCCCAACAGCAACGTCAACTTCATGGGCATCCGTCGCTGGACGGTGTCGCTGTCGCTGATTCTTTTCCTCGCCTCGATCGTGTCGCTGTCGACACGTGGTTTGAACCTCGCGCTCGATTTCACCGGCGGCACGCTGGTGGAAGTCGTCTACGCGCAGCCCACCGAGCAGGCGGCCGTCAGTGCCGCGCTGGCGAAGATCGGCATGGAAAAAGCCGTGGTCCAGCGCTTCGACGCGCAGAACTACGCGATCCGCCTGTCGCCGAAGGAAGTGACCGACCTCGCCACCGCGGTGCATGCCGATGCCCGCGCGGAAGACGGATCCAATCTGGATACGCGCAACTCTCAGGTCGCCGACAACCTGCTCAAGGCGCTGGGCGCGGATGGCCAGCAAGTCACCAAGAAGCACAGCGAATACGTCGGTCCGCAGGTCGGCTCCGATCTCGCCTGGGGCGGTCTGGTCGCCGTGGTCGTGGTGCTGGTCGGCATCATGATCTACATCATGATGCGCTTCGAATTGAAGTTCGCGATCGCCACCGTGGTCACCGAGCTGCATGACGTGGTGCTGACGCTGGGCTTCTTCTCGCTGACCGGCATGGAGTTCGACCTGGCAGTACTTGCGGCGATCCTCGCGGTCGACGGTTACTCGGTCAACGACACCATCGTGGTATTCGATCGCGTACGCGAACTGTTCAAGACCACGCGCAACCTCGCGCCGGTCGAGGTGCTCAACAAGGCGGTCAACTCGACGCTGTCGCGCACGATCATGACCTCGCTGGCCACCGCGTTGACCGTGCTGGCGCTGTTCCTGTTCGGCGGCCCGACGTTGAAGGGCTTCTCGACGGCGCTGCTGATCGGCATCGTGGTCGGTACCTTGTCCTCGATCTTCTTCGCCAACCCGCTGCTGTTGTGGCTGGGCGTGACCAAGCAGGACCTGATGCCGAAGGCCAAGGACGAAGCGGAACTCGCACGCCGGCCCTGATTGCTGGTGTTGCCGCACAAATAAAAAGCCGCGCTGATGCGCGGCTTTTTATTTGTGGCTCTTGTAGGAGCGACGCAAGTCGCGACCTCTATTCAACGTCGGCAAGTTCGCGACTTGCGTCGCTCCTACAGGTGCGAAATCAATCAAACGACGACGCGTAACCCGATTGCACGATCGCTTTCTGCAAGGCCTCGCTGACGCGCAGGTTGCCGGCGACCATCTGGCCGGCGTTGAGGATCTGCTCGCCGCGACCGCGGTAATCGCAGACGCGGCCACCGGCTTCGCGCACCAGCAACATGCCGGCGGCGACATCCCAGGGCTTCACGCCGGCTTCGAAATAGCCGTCGGCGCGACCGCAGGCGACGTAGGCCAGGTCCAGCGCGGCCGAACCGGTACGGCGGATGTCCTCGGCGTCGCCGAGCAGCGTGCGGATGGTGTCGAGCTGGTTGCCCAGGCGGGCGCGTTCGCGCGGCGGGAAGCCGGTGATCAGCAAGCTGCCGCCCAGGTCCTTGCGGTCGCCAACGCGGATCTTCTTGTCGTTGAGGACGGCGCCGGCACCACGGCTGGCGGAAAAGATTTCGTTGCGCAGCGGATCGTAGATCACGCCGTCGGTCGGCTCGCCGTTCTCGACCAGCGCGATCGAGACGCAGAAGTGCGGCAGGCCGCGCAGAAAATTGGAGGTGCCATCGAGCGGATCGATGATGAAGGTCTGGCGACCCTTGCCCATCGCTCCGGATTCTTCCGCGAGGATGGCGACATCGGGATAGGCGCGGCGCAGTTCCTTGATGATTTCGGCTTCGGCGAGCGAGTCGACCTCGCTGGCGTAATCCTGGCGCGCCTTCTCGAAGACATTGAGGCTGTCGAGCTTGCCCATGTGGCGCAGGATCACATTGCCCGCTTGCCGGGCGGCCTTGACCATGACGTTGACGACAGGTTTTTGCATGGGCTTCCCGTCCAGGATCCGCTGAGTTTATGAAGAGCCGCGCCGGGTCGGTGCCCGAGCGGGTCGCATGATACCAGACCGACCCTCGAGCCTGCGCTCCAGGCCACAGCCACGGCGAAATCCCGCGCCCCGCAGCTACACTATCGCCATGAATGACGCGCTCAAGATCGTCCTGGTCGGCACCCGGCACCCCGGCAATATCGGCTCGGCGGCCAGGGCAATGAAGACAATGGGACTGTCCCGGCTGGCCTTGGTCGCACCGGAATGTTTTCCCGATCCACATGCCTATGCGCTCGCCGCCGGCGCCAATGATGTGCTCGATGTCGCCGAAGTCCATGCGACGCTCGAAGACGCACTCGCCGAATGTCGTTTCGTGATCGGCACGACCGCGCGCCGGCGCACTGTGACGATGCCGGAATTGCCGCCGCGCGATGCCGCGCGGCAGTTGGTCGATGCGCAGGCACGCGGTGGCGTCGCGCTGGTGTTCGGGCGCGAGCGCACCGGTCTGGAGAATCACGAACTGCAGCTATGCCACGCCTCGGTCTGCATCCCGGCCAATCCCGATTACAGCTCGCTCAATATCGCCGCAGCGGTGCAGGTGCTGTGCTACGAAATCCGCATGGCGACGCTGTCGACGAACGCGAATGCCGACATGGACGCCGCGACGATCGCAGCGTCGATCGATCCCGACGACCTGCCCGCGACGCAGGCGGAGATGGAAGCGTTCTTCCAGCATTTTTCTGCGTTGCTCGATGACATCGATTTCCACAAGGGCCGGCCGCCGGACATGATCAGCCAACGCCTGCGCCGGTTGTTCCAGCGCGCACAGCCCGATCCGCGTGAGTTGCGCATCCTGCGCGGCATTTTTTCCGATACCCAGCGCCTGTTGAAGAAGTCCTGAGTCGCGGCCACTGCCCTTGGGGCGGCGGTATCGGTTAGGCTTGGGAATCATGTTCTTGCTTGCGCGGGATGGCTGGGGATGATTTTCCGGGGCGCACGATGCCGATGAAGTTGAGGCTGGGGTTACGCGGCCAGCTGCTTTTCGTGCTCGCGATCCTGTCGCTGCTGGTGCTCGCGATGGCCTTCGGCCTGTGGCGCGGCGAAGAGGCGAGCCGGCGCGAAGTCCTCGCGCATTCCAATGCGGCGATGCAGGAGCTGGCCCGGGAAAACCTCACGCGCCGCGGCGAGCAACTCGCCGGACAGTTCGCGAAAGCGGAAGCCGTGCCGATGCTTTCCGGCGACAGCCCGCGCATCGCCGTGGTCGCGCGTGCAACCCTCAACCAGCCCGATGTCCAGTATGTGATCGTCTATGACCAGCGCGGCCATATCGTCGATGACGGCGGCGACGGCAGCCACGTCGGCCAGCCGATGGTCGATCCACTCGCCGATGCGGCCTTGTCTGCCAGCGCGATCACCAAACAATGGGCCGACAACCTGCTCGACGTTTCCGCGCCCGTGCTCAACGACGGCCGGCGCATCGGTGGTGTCCGCGTCGGCTTGGTCGGCAGTCCGCCCAGCGAGGCGCAGGACCGCATCCTCGGGCCGCTGAACCAGCATCTGCACGAGGCCAGCCGCAATCATCGCCGCTGGTTGGTGATCGCCTTGCTCGCGCTGCTGTCGATCAGCGTGCTGTCGGTCTACCTGCTTGAATGGCGCGTGCTTGCGCCGATACGCGCGCTGGCCAAGACCATGGCCGCCAGCGCTGCCGATCCCGAACGCGTCGCGCCAGTGGATTCGGAGCGTGAGGATGAGATCGGCGATCTGTTCCGCGCGTTCTCGCGCATGAGCGCCGGCGTCGCCCGGCACGATCGCGAAATCCGCCGCATGGCCTACACCGATCCGCTGACCGGCATGTCCAATCGCCTGGCGTTCCGCGAAGCGCTCGACGACCGCCTGCTCACGCTCAATGCCAACAGCGGCGAGCTCGCGCTGCTGTTCATCGATCTCGACGATTTCAAACGCGTCAACGACACGCTGGGTCACGAAGCCGGCGACGACGTGCTCAGCCAGCTCGCGGTGCGCGTGCGCATGACGCTGGAAAACCACGGCGGCAAGGGCGCGGAGATTGCGCGTTTCGGCGGTGACGAATTCATCGTGCTCTTCCTCGCCGACGATATCCGCGCCTCGTCCGCACGTCTGGCCGAATCGTTGATCGAGGAAATCGAACGCCCGCTGCTGCTCGCCGGCAAGCAGGTATTCCTCGGCGCCTCGGTCGGCATCACGCTGTTCCCGTTCGATGCCAGCAACGCCGGGCAGCTGCTCAAGAACGCCGACATCGCGATGTACCAGGCGAAAGTCGCCGGCAAGAATTGCTACCGCTTCTACAGCCGCGCGATGGACCAGGCGGTCGAGCGCCGCGTGCAGCTGGAACAGGAATTGCGCGGCGCCTGGGAGCGCGGCGAGATGTCCGTGGTCTATCAGCCGCTGTTCCATCTCGCCGACGGTCGCATCACCGGCGCCGAGGCGCTGCTGCGCTGGCAGCATCCGCGCCTGGGCATGGTGCCGCCATCGGTGTTCATTGAAGTCGCCGAACAAAGTGGCCTGATCGAATCGTTGGGTCGGCACGTGCTGGAAGCTGCCTGCCGCGACGCCGCGGTCTGGCCGAGTGTCGGTAACGCGAAACCGTTCGTGTCGGTGAACATTTCGCCGCGCCAGCTGCGCAGCGGCGAGTTGCCCGATGTCGTTGGCCACTCGCTGAAAACATCCGGGCTATTGCCGCAGCAACTGCACTTGGAACTCACCGAGACCGCTGTGCTCAGCGACGAGGCGCAGGCCAGCGCGCTTTTGTCGCGCGTGCGCGCGACCGGCGTGAAAGTCTGGCTCGACGATTTCGGCACTGGCTTCTCCGGCCTCAGTCATCTGCGTCGCGTACCGGTCGACGGCGTAAAAATCGATCGTAGCTTCGTCGCTGATGTGCTGCGCGATCCCGACGATCTCGCGCTCACCACCGCGATCATCGCGATGGCGCATTCGCTGGGCATCACCGTCGTCGCTGAAGGCATCGAGACCGAAGGCCAGTACGCGATCCTGCGCGAACGCGGCTGCGATCAGGGCCAGGGTTTCTGGCTGGGCCGCCCGATGCCGGCCGAGGATTTCTTGAAGTTGTTCGTGCAGGAGTGAGCGTCGGCGCAATGCCAGGCAATAGGTTCTAGTGCTGAAACCACCCGATCACATCCGCCAGCGCTTTCGTCATCGCACCTGAGAAGGTTGCGAGCACCGCGATCTCGGCCAGACCCAGGGCCCAGGCGATCAGCATCAGGCGGCCGTCGCGTTCGATCAGGGCGAAGGCGAAGACCAGCAGGATCAGGCCGAACGGGTAGTTGGTCAGTGGCAGGGGCAGGGCGAGCAATACGCCGAGCAGCAACAGCAACAGACCGGTGAACGCGTGTGCGAGCGGATGCGTGAGTACGGCTTCGTTGCGCGGCCGCGTGAGCTTCTCCAGGCGGTCCAGCCATTTGCCCATGCGATTGCGGAAACCGATCAGCACGCGGCGATGGATGCGTCGGCGGCCCAGCCATCCCGGCAGCCACGGATGTTCGAGGCGCCACAGGAATTGCAATCCGATCAGCGTGACCAGACTGCCGCTGACGCCGCCAACACCGACCGGCAGCGGAATGAAACAGGGCAGCATCACCAGCAACAGGAACAGGCCGAAGCCGCGTTCGCTGAATTGATCGAGCAACTCGCTGAAGCTCAGTGCCTCATCCGGATCGCCATCGGCGAGTTTGTCGATGAGTGCGCGGGTGCTGGTACTGGTGCTGGCGGCGTGGACGTCGGTCATCGCTCTCTATTGGGGATCAATGGCCGCGGACGCAAGTTCAGGTCGTGTGTTCGGGCTGCGACAGCAAGGTCCGTGCGACCAGCAGTTTGTCGATGCGCGCACCGTCGAGATCGACGACCTCGATGCGCCAGCCCTGCCAGTCGAAATGTTCGCCGGCATGCGGGATGCGGCCGTAACGCGCGATCACCATGCCCGCGACCGTGGTGAAGTCGTTGTCGTCTTCGCCGGGTAGTTGCCGCAGGACGAGCAGTTCGCGGAATTCCTCGATCGACAGGCGGCCGTCGATCAGCCAACTGCCGTCGTCGCGCTCGATCACCAGCGGTTCGTCGTCGGCGCTTTCGATCTCGTGCACGCGGCCGAGCACGGCGCCGAGCAGGTCGTTGAGCGTGACCAGGCCCTGGATGTCGCCGTACTCGTCGACGACCAGCGCCAGCGTCTGTTGTTCTTCGCGGAAGATGTCGAGCAGCTTCAACGCATTGGTGGAATCGGTGACGAACAGCGCGGTGCCGAGATTCGTGAACAGGTCGGGCTTGCCATCGTCGTCGATCAGGCCGGCGAGGTGTTTCACTTCCAGGATGCCCAGCACTTCGGTATCGGCGCCGCGATAAACCGGATAGCGCGCCAGCGGCGTCTCGCGCATCGTCGCGAGGTTTTCCTCGCGCTCGGCGTTCGCATCCAGCCAGACGATGCGCGTGCGCGGCGTCATCAGCGAATCGGCGCTGCGGTCGCTCAGGCGCAGCACGCGGTTGAGCATGTTGCGTTCGTCGACATCGATCATGCCCTGCTCGTGGCTTTCGGCGACGAGATGGCGGATTTCTTCTTCCGTGACTTTTTCCTCGGCAAGCGAACCTTGCCCAAGTACTCGCATCAGGAGACGGGTGCTGCCGGCGAGCAGGAATACGGCGGGCTTTGCGATTGTCGCCAACACGCTCATCGGCAAGGCCACGCGCTGCGCGATCGGCTCGGGACGCAGCGTGCCAAGGCGCTTGGGCAGCAGCTCGCCGAGCACGACCTGTATGTAAAGGATCAGTCCGAAACTGAAGGCGAATGCGATGGTATGCGCGTAAGGCGCGATGAGGTCGATCCGCGACAGCGGGACCTCCAGGCGCGCCGCCACCGATTCGCCGCCGAACGAGCCCGTCAGCAGGCTCAGCAAGGTGATCCAGACCTGGACTGCGGACAGGAAACTCTCCGGGCGCTCGGCGAGTTCGATGGCCTTGGCTGCGCCGCGGCTGTCCTTGGCCATTTCCTTGAGGCGGGCCTTGCGCGAGGTGATGACGGCCATCTCCGACAGCGCGAAGAAGCCGTTCATCAGCACGAAGACAACGACGATGAAGAGTTCGATCATGGCAGCGCAGTCGCTTCGCCGGCGCAGACCGCCGCAGGGATCGAAAGGCGGAGGAGGGGGGCGACGGACGTTGCCAGCACCGATATCGGCAGGCTGGCCAGCAGGAACGAGGGCAGGGGGCGGCGCAACAGGGAAAAGGGCATGGCCTGCGGTGGTCGGGGCTATCGTGTCCGCAAGCATACAGCAGGCCTGTATCCGGGCCGCGGACTGTCATCTTTGAGTAAACTAGCTGACATGTGCCGGATGCTCCGGCGGAACCCAGAGGGCGGCGCGATGTTTTCTCTCCAGACCATTTTCGGCAAGGGCGACAAGTTTTACGGGCTGCTGGAAGCCAGCGCTGCCGCCGCCCGCGAAAGCACCCGCGCGCTGATCGAATTGCTGGCCACGCCACCGGCGCAGCGCTCGCTGGAGAAGTTCAAGCTGGCACGCCAGCGCGAAAAGGCCCTGGCCGCGCAGATCAGCCAGGAGCTGGTCAACACCTTCGTCACCGCGCTTGAACGCGAAGACATCGATGCGTTGTCGAGCGCCCTGTACAAGATTCCGAAGATCGTCGAGAAATTCGCCGAGCGCTACATGCTCGCTGCCGAGCGCCTCGGCGAAGTCGATTTCACCTCGCGCGCCGTGATGCTCGAGCGCGCCTGCGAAGTGATCGAACAGATGGTCGGCCTGCTGCGCAAGGGCATGAACATCGACACCAGCAAGGCCCTCAACGACAAGATGCAGGCGATCGAAGCCGAAGCCGACCGCCTGATCCTCGAGCTCTATCGCGAAACCTATTCGCGCGAAACCGATCCGATGCGCTACCTGATCCTCAAGGACCTGTTCGAACTGCTGGAAAAAGCCATCGACCGCTGCCGCGATGCCGGCAACGTGGTGCACCAGGTCGTATTGAAGAACTCCTGAGGAGCCGGCCGTGCTTACCCTGCTCCTGCTCGTCATCGCGACGGCGTTGGTGTTCGAATTCATCAACGGCTTCCACGACACCGCCAACTCCATCGCCACCGTCGTTGCGACCAAGGTGCTGACGCCGATGCAGGCGGTGGTGATGGCCGCGGCGACCAACCTGATCGGTGCGTTCTGGGGCACGGCCGTGGCCAAGACGATTTCCTCGGGGCTGGTCGACGCCAACGTCGTCATCCTGTCCTCGCAGGTGATCATCTGCGCGCTCGCCGGCGGCATCGTCTGGAATCTTTTCACCTGGTGGCGCGGGCTGCCGTCCTCGTCCAGCCACGCGCTGATCGGCGGCATCTGCGGCGCCGCGCTCGCCGCTACCGACAACAACTGGCATGCGCTGGTCTGGGCGAAGACCGGCGAAAGCCTGAGCAAGAACAGCGGCCTGTACTGGAAGGTCGTCGTGCCGATGGTTTCCTCGCCGGTGGCGGGATTCCTGCTCGGCGTGCTGATCATGGGCGGGCTGATGGCCTTGATCAGCAGCATGAACAACGCCGGCGGTTCCCTGGCGCGCATCTCGCGGCCGCGCTGGATCAATGCGTTCTTCGGCAAGGCGCAGGTGTTGAGCGCCGGCTACATGGGCTTCGCCCACGGTACCAACGACGCGCAAAAAACCATGGGTGTGATCGCGATGGCGATCATCGCGGCGCAGGCCGACGGCACGCTCGATCATCTGCCGTCCTGGCTTGCCTTCATGCATCCGCACGGCGGCAAGGACGGCATCGACTCCTGGATCATCATCAGCTGCGCGCTGGTGATGGCCGCCGGTACCGCGATGGGCGGCTGGCGCATCATCAAGACGCTGGGTCACAAGATGATCAAGCTGCATCCGATCAACGGCTTCGCTGCGGAAACCAGCTCGGCGACAATCCTGTTCGTCGCGGCGCATTTCGGCATGCCGGTCTCGACCACGCACAGCATTTCGACCGCGATCATGGGCGTGGGCTTCGCCAAGAATCCGCGCGCGCTCAAGTGGTCGGTGATCGAACGCATCGTCTGGGCATGGATCCTGACGATTCCCGCCGCCGGCATCATCGCCTG
>Ga0074062_12788559_pt1 | contig 25389 bp, 37 predicted proteins | sample SoimicmetaTmtHMA_FD_74473 | JGI IMG/M metagenome (GOLD analysis project Ga0074062, IMG submission 74473) | Soil and rhizosphere microbial communities from Centre INRS-Institut Armand-Frappier, Laval, Canada - Soil microcosm metaTmtHMA... | ecosystem: Engineered > Artificial ecosystem > Soil... | reverse complement strand
TCCTCGGCGAGGGCTACGTGCGCCAGCTCGGCGGGTGGCCGTCGCGTGATAGCGGAAACGGCCAGTGGCGCCGGCACTGGTAACCGGACACGAAAGCGCCCCCCACCTCAATCGAGGTGGGGGGCGCTTTCGTGCGTGCCTAGCTCCAGAACGCCGGGTTGGCCTTCTTGAACTCGCGCGCCTTGGCCATCGCCGCCGCGTCGCTCGTGGCGTCCGCCAGGATCCACGGCGGGTCCTGGCCGGGCTTGGCCGTGCCCTGGGTCATCGTCCCCAGGATGGTTGCGCCGATCTGGCGCCGGAGGCCGATCGTCAGGACTCCGAACCAGAGCGCGTCCTCGGCGACCGTGCCGGCCGTGAGATCCGCGACGTTCATCCGGACGGCGTCCGCCGGGCCACGGGAGGTGTTGACGTTCTCCACGAACTCCAGCGGGCGGACGATCAGGAGGTGCCCCTTAACGTCGGCGGGCGACATCCTGTCGCCGCCACCCTTCGGGGCGGTCCACTCGTCGTCAAGCGGGTTCGTCCCGGCGGGGGCGGCGAACGGGTCAACTTCGGTCATGACTGTCTCGCTTTCGTGAGCGTGAACGGTAACGGGGTCTTGCGTGCCTGGCGGCCGATCTGCGAGCGCGCCGCCAGGCCAGGTGATGCTAGCTCCCACCGGCCGCGGCGGCGACCAGGCGAGCACGGACGATCTTGGCGGCGTTCACGTGGGCCATGGTCCAGCGCGGGCCGAGGTGCCGTGCCGCCGCGTACACGTCCTCGATTGTGGTGAGCGCGAGCACGTCGGCGGGCGTGAGCACCTGCGCGGGCGCGGCCTCGGGCACCTTGTACGGCTGTACCGGCCTGAGTTTGCGGAGCTTGTACACCTCGGCCGCCACCCGCGCGGTCCGCCAGCCGGCGGCCAGGTCCACGGACTGGAGGGTGCACGTGCCGGTACCCACCGGCACGTGCACGAGGATCGCCGTGGCCAGGTCCACTGGGTAAGGGTCCTGCCACTCGCCGGAGCCGTTCCACCAGTGGTCATGGTGGGCGTAGATGGCGAGCTGGGCCGACGTCTTGGTCTGCGCGTATTCGAGTTCCCCGTGACCACTCTTATCGTCTGTCACGTAGAGCTTGCCCGTGCGCTTGCACCTCATCAGGCGGTCGAATGATCCGGCCACGCCAAGCTCACGGCAGATGATGAGGGTCTCGCCAGTGTCTGGGAGCGGCTCCAGCTCGGCCGCGGCGACGGCGGCGAGCCATGCCTCGATGTCCGGGCGCCACGGCGCCGGAACCTTGCCTACCTCCAGAGTGCCGCCGACCACGCGCCGGATAAACGAGTGGAGCGCCGTGCCGAGGTTCGCCCCGCTCGACCCTCCGGCATGCTCTTTCGCCTCGTCGGCGGCGCGCTGGAGGTCACCCTTACCGTCCGGCTCGCTCTCGTCCGCGCTCGCCGCCAGCGCGGACAGGTCGGGCCGGAGCGCGATGCCGCGGGCGACCATCCGGCGCTCCCACTTAGACAGGTGGAATTTATCCTCGACGGCTCCAGCCATCGTGGTGACGCGCGTCCATGACTGGACCTTGCCCGTGACCGGGTCCGGGAGCTTGGGACGGCCGTACTGGTCACGCTCGACACCCTGGCGCTCGAACACGTCATCGGCGGGCGACCGCTTGGGGGTGACCACGACGGGCGCCGTGAACGGGTCATCTGGCTGGACGTCAGATTGGATCGCCAAGGCGAGCCTCCGTGATCTCGTGCCAGGCGGTATGCCCCGGCTGGCCGGACGGGTAGATGAGCGCGAAACACTCGGGGCACTGCCGGAGGATCGCGGCGCCAGTCTCACCCTCGGGTGTGACAGTTTCCGGCGCCAGGCCACCGGAAGTGAGCACGCCGGCCGCCACCTCCGTGGCGCTCACGCCGTCCCGGGTTGCGGCGGCCGTGACGCGGTCGCGGATATAGACGGGCTGGGCGCCCGGGACCTCGTTCGTGCTCGCCTCGCCGTAGCGCTGGATCTTGACGCGCACGTGCGAGGCGGACTGGCCGCGGTTCGCCCACCCGAATTCGATCACCTCGTATTCAACCCCGGGGGCAGGGCAGATGACATCTCCCACGTCCACGCATGCCCATGTGGTGAGCACGGTGCCGGGGGGCGCCTGGCTAGCCATGGCTCGGCGCCTTTCGCGTCGAGCGCACGAGGCCGAACGTGAGCGCCGCCGGAATGATGAGCGTGCCCACCATTCCGCAGACGTCAACCGTGCGCGGCTTCTCGCCCCATCCCATGAGCATGATCAGAATCGCGTGGATCACTCGGGCGCGTCCTTCCGGGTCACGGTGAGCGGGTAGAGCGGGCCAGGGATCTCGTCGCGGTCAAACCGGACGCCATCCCGGATCCGCCACCACGCGGTCTCGTTGCTGTAACCCGGTCGCAGGACGTACGCCTCGTGCTCGTCGTCCTCGGCCAGGTCGCCGGGCCGCCAGTCCGGCTCGGGCGGGGCGGGGCGCTCGATGAACGTCACGGCGCTGGGATCGAAGTACAGCGCCGCAGTGTGGCCGAGTCCAGTCACCAGCATCACGGCCGTCTGCATGGGGCTGCGGAGCCCGTTTTCCACCACGCCGCGCAGGCTTACCCGGTCGCCAGGCTTGAATCCGTCCTCGGGCTGGGTGCTGTTCACAGGTGCATCCTTCCGCCGTGGCCGTCGCGGCGGCCGTCCCAGTAGCGGACGGCGCCCGCCTTGGCGTCTGCCTCGCGCTTCTTCTTCGCCTTGGCCGCCTTGGCCTTGACCTCGGCGAGGATCTTGCGCTCCTGCGGGGTGATTTCCGCCATTCTGTGCTCCCGTCCGGTCTGCGTCTGCGTCATCTTGACGCTGTACACTGAGCCTAGCACGACCCAATGACGTATCAATAGGTTGTCACGTGAGGGAAGGTGAAACGCACATGGCCTCTGACACGATCCGGGCGGCGTACACACAGCAGACCGTCTACCTGGACACGCCCGAAATGCTGGCTAGGCCAGAGGGCACACTGCGCGTGATCGCCGAGCGCCATGGCATCTCACTCGGGCGCGTCATCCGCTATTGCATCCGCCACGGGCTCGCCGCCGCGCAGGCCATCGAGCACGGCCGATGGCCTGCGGAGTAGAGTGGCATTCGGCCGGCGACGGCTATCCCTCGGGACCGACAGGCCCCGGGGGATTTTTCGTGACCCACTCCGGCCGCCACGTCTGCGACTCGACCAGCACCACAGCCCACCACGCGGCGAACAGCACACTCACGCTCGCCCCGTAGAGACCGCACGCGACGTAGCCGAGGCAATCCAGCCCCACGAACCACGTACCGGCCCACCACACGGCACGGAACCATCGTGGCAGCGTGGCGGCCATCTGGATCACCGCTCGCTCCTGGGGTACAGACGCGGGATATACGACGTCGGCGCGTCGAGCGGGCGCAGATACTCGCGGTCCGCGTAGGGGCGCTCGCCCGGGAGCGGCGTGGGATCGGCCAGGCGGGCGAGCGGCAACCGGGCCGGACGGCGGCGCTTGATGTGGCGGGGCGGTACGCGCATGGCCAGAAGCGCGAGGAGTGATCCGGCGACGGCGCCCCCGGCGGCCGTCAGGAAGGTGATGGCCAGAAATCCGGCGAGGCTCATGCGAGCATCAGTGCTCCGATCTTGGTCAGATACGGGCCAGCGAACGAGTCCACGGCCCGTCCAGTGAGCTTGGTGTCTATGGCGTCCGCGAGCTGGCCCGCGTGCCAGGTGGGGAGCCAGGGGATCCCGAGGCGACCCGCGTAGAGCGCTTGCTTGCCCTTGGGATTGACCAGCTTGCGGCGCCACGCCCGCGTGCGGTCGCTATACCCGGGATCCCAATTGCGATCCTCGTGGGCACCCTCGGCCCACGCCAGCGCGTAGCCGTGATCCGTGACGTGCCGGGTTATCCAGCCGCCCGGCGCCTGCCCTCGCGGCTGGCTGCGTGGCTTCCATATCCACGCCACATCGAATCCCCCGGCGCCGTCCGGCATGACCATCACGATCCGCTCGGCGAGCGTTACGAACGGCACGCCGGTACGGGGCGCGTGGTGCCAGACGAGGCGCTGGCCGTGAAATAGGTCGAGTTCGTAGTCCTCGGCCCTGTGGAGCCGCACGGGCTTGGCTGGAGCTGGCCCGGTGCCCGCCTTCTCCAGCTCCTCGGCCTCGGCGAGCCGCTCCTCGGCCTCGGTGAGGCTCTCGCCATCCTCGGGCGCGACGTCGGCGCCGAGGAGCGTGCCACGCCCGATCAGGGAGTGCCTGGCCGCCGCGCCGGAGATGTCAATCAGCGTGGCGACCTTGCCGGGGCGCTCGGGATCCGGGCGGAGCACGCGGCCAGCCATCTGGACGTAGAGCGAGCGGCTCTGGGTCGGGCGCATGAGGAGCGCCACGGCCGCGCCCGGGAGGTCCGTTCCCTCGGTGAAGATCATGCAGTTGGAGAGCATGGGCAGATTGCCGGCCAGGTAGTCACGCACGATCGCGCGGCGCTCCTCGGTGGGCGTGGTGCCATCGACGGCCGCGGTCTCTATCTTGTGCTCGCCGAACACGCTCACGGCCTCGTGCGCCGTCGCCACGGTGGGCAGGAACGCCAGGCCCTGTTGCCCCTGGCCGTGCTCGTGATACTTCTCGGCCGCCACGTGGAGCGCCGAGGAGTCCGAGATAGCGTCGCCGAGGTCGGCCTCGGAATAGTCGCCCGCCGTGGTGCGAACCTTGGACATGTCCAGGTCATCGACCTTGACGGCGTGCCCGACCGGGTCACACAGGAATCCGCGCCGGATCGCTTTGAGGAGCGGGTACTCGTAGACGATCTCTTGCCAGACGTTCCCGAGCGCGGTCCCGTCGCTGCGTTCCATGGTCGCGGTGAAGCCCACAGCAACGGCGCCGCGCGGGCTGGCGTCCGGCTCGAAGCATCCATAGAAGTCCAGGACATCGAGGTATGACGTCGCCGTGGCGTGGTGGCACTCGTCCACCACGATCAGCCCCACATCCTGAATCTGGGCGGCGCGCTTGGCGTTGCGCACGGTCTGGACGCTCGCGCAGACGACGCGCGAGCGCGCCTCGTTAGAGGCGCCCTTGACGATCCCGATGTCCAGGTCCGGGGCGACCGACAGGAGCTTGCCCCGGGCCTGGCCCACGAGTTCGTCACGGTGGGCGAGCACCATGGCGCGGCGGCCGGGGTTGCGCTCCAGCCATCGCGTGATCGCGTGCGAGAAGATCACCGTTTTGCCGGTCCCGGTGGGGAGCACGGCCGCCGGGCGGCGCAGGCCCTTAGCCCACGCCGCCTCAACAGCCTCAATGCACTCCCCCTGATAGTCACGGGGACGCAGTGCGGAGGACATGGTCACTCAGCCGCGGCGCGTTCGATGTCCGCCACAAGCTCGCGCAGGTACGCCAGATCGTTGCTATCGGCAAACAGCGTGGCCGAGTTCTGGCGATCCAAGTCAAACAGGCCGGCCGCGTACTCGCTCACACCCATCACGGCCCCGTCGAGCGTGAGCACGCGGGACATCTCCATGGTTGCGTCCGAGGAGCCCTGCCGGTAGCGCAGTTCGGCAACCACGGCCGGGAATCCCGTAATCACCTTGGCCATCCCGATGTCCCACGAACTGGCACGGATCGCCGGCAGGGCGCCAGCGAACATCGCACCCCATCCGGCCAGGCACGCCGAGGTGCCGCACGAGAGAGACGACGTGAGGCCGATCCTGAGCGGCGAGTACTCCGACACTGCGCGCGGCGCGCCACAGTCGCCGCACCAGCACTCCTCCCGAGCCTGGACAACGGGGCCGGCCAGCTCCGTGACGTCCGCGCCCGGGTCAATCTCGGTGCTGGTCCACACGGACTGATCGTGCTTCTCGGGGTGGACCGTGACGTAGTCCACGGTGGCGCGCAGGCGGTCGAGCGGCGGCATCGCCAGGAAGCTCGGCGGGTCCAGGAGGACCGGCAAGACCATGCGGTCGAAAGCCTCAATGTCGCCATCGCTCGGCTCGGTATCAACGTCGAACCATGCCGCGCGGGATGAGGGCGACATCCCGGCATACGGGTTGGGAATCATGTGTGACCTGGCCTTTCCGGTGGTTTCGCCGCCGCTAGGCGGCCTGGCGAGACCTAATGTAGCACAAGCCAACCGGTTTGTGCTACATCTGTGCTACAGGCGTGCTACATTCACTCGGCAGATACATCCGCGCAGGTGAGAGGGGCTGGCATGGCAGTAATACAGGACGAGATCAGGGCGGCCGAGCCGCTCACCGAGCTAGTCCGTGCGCGCGTCACGGGCTCGATGCGTGAGCGGCTCGACACGCGGCTAGAGCGGACCGGCATGACCGAGTCCGACGCCGTACGCGTCGCCGTGGCCGCGTGGCTGGACGGCGAGACCGGCGAGGCACTCCTACGTGAGGCTTACGTGGCTGGAGCCGAGGCGGGGCGGAGTGTGACCCGCGTGTCTTTCGAGGACTGGCTCGCCGAGGTTAAGGCGCGTGCGGCGTGAAACTCGCCCTAGCGGACCCGCCCTATCCACCGTTCATTGGCTCCGGCGGCCGCAAGAACCGGGCCACGCGCTGGTATGGCAATGAACAGCGCTCACGCAAGGACCGGCCCGCCGATCGCCACGAGGGCGCCGCCGAGTGGAACGACCCGGCGCGGCACCGTGCGCTGCTAGACGAGCTGGCCACGGTCTATGACGGCTGGGCCATCTCGACGTCACCAGATGGCCTAGCCGCGTACGGCACGCTCCCGGTCGGCTGCCGCATCGGAGCGTGGATCAAGCCGAACTCATGCCCTGGCTCACACCGGGTGATGAACATGTGGGAGGCCGTGATCTTGTACCCGCCACGAGGGCGCCGCAGTAACCGTGGGGTTGGCGCCGTCCGGGACGTGTGGACCGGGTCCGCGCCACGGGGTTTCCCCGGGCAAAAACCGGAGGGCTATGTGCATTGGCTTTTGTCCTGCCTGAGTTACGACCCGGGCACCGACACTGTCGAGGATCTATTCCCCGGGTCGGGTGCTATGGCCAGGGCATGTTCGACGTATCGCCTCCCGGCGTAACGTCCGCAACACAGCGAACGGCGCCCCGCGGGCATGCGGGGCGCCGAGACTGACCACTTCGGGACGGAGGGCTATTCCGTTGACCCATACTAACCCCTTTGCCCCCATGTCAAACGCGCACATTGGCCAGGTGGCGGCGTGATGGGCGAGGAGAGCGAGCGCCGCTCGCCCGGCGAGCACTCACTACTCGCCGCCGCGCTCCGGTATGCCGAGCGCGGCTGGCACGTCTTCCCCGTGACGGTCCGGTGGGACGAGGCGCTCGGCAAGAAGGTGTCCACGTTCCCCGGGAGCTGGCGAGTGATCAGCACGGCCGACCCGGCGGCGATAGAGCGATGGTTCGGCCCGGGCGGGCTCTACGCGCACGGCCACGTGGCGATTGACTGCGGTAAGAGCGGGCTCGTGGTGGTCGATGTTGACGGCCCCGAGGGCGCCAAGGCGTGGCGCCGCCTGGCCGCCGAGTACCGCGTGAGCGAGACGGCCAGCGTGCGGACGCCGTCCGGTGGCATGCACTACTACTTCCGGGCCGGAGCCACCGGGCTTGACGGCGGCGACGTGACGGCGGCGCTGTACCGGGCCGGCATCGACTCCTCCGGCAAGGTCGCGGGCCACGTGGACGTGCGAGGAGACGGCGGGCTCGTCTACGCGCCGCCGTCCGCCGACGCGCGTGGCCCGTACGAGTGGTCCGGCGGCGAGCCGTCCAGTACCGGCCAGCTCGCCCGGGTGCCGTTGTTCGTCTGCCGTGCCGTGCCCGTGAAGGGCTCGGCGGCCAGTGAGTCACCGGATGACGGGCCGGTAACGGCGAGCGTGCTGGAGCCGGGACCGTTCGCGCCACCGGCCCGGATGTTCACAGCGGGCGAGGCGCGGCGGTACGTGGGCGAGAAGCTGGCGGCGTTCCGGGAGATGCGGACGCCGGAAGACCACGGGTTTAACGATGCGCTCAACGCGCTCGCCGTGCTCTACGGGCACTTTGTGCCGGAGTTCGTCTCGGCCAGCGCCGCGGCGCACGCCATGTACGCGGCGGCCGAGGCCAACCGGAGCGTGGAATACCAGGGAGCCGCCGACGTGCGCGCGACGATCAGGAGCGGCCTGCGCAAGGGCATGAGCGAGCCGTACGCCCGGACGCCGGAGGTCGAGGTGCCCGACTTCACCGCGCCGGTCTCGGTGGGCTCGGCAGAGGTGGGACAGGGTGGGACGGTGGCTAGCGCGACGCCCACATCGGAGCTAGGCCCTGTCGAGAAGTTGCTCGCACGCATGGTGGACAGTGCGGACCTCGGCGAGCTGGCCTACCCCGAGCCGCTTATAGATGGCGTGCTTGACCTGTCATCGGAGAGCTGGATCATTGGCGCGCCGGGCGGTTTTAAGAGCTTTGTGGCGCTCGACTGGGCGTGCCACGTCGCCACCGGCACGCCCTGGCGCGGCCAGGGCGTCAAGCCTGGCCGCGTGGTCTACGTGGTGGCCGAGGGTAAGAAATCCATGCGCCAGCGCCGGGAGGCGTGGTCACAGGTGTACGAGCTGGAGCCGGATCGCGGCCAGCTCCACTTCCTGCCCGAGCCGGTACAGGTCACGGACCAGATGGGATGGGCCGTACTTGTCGAGGCGTGCCGCCGGATCGGGCCAGCGCTGATTGTGCTCGACACTCAGGCCCGGATCACCGTGGGGATCGAGGAGAACAGCAATGGTGCCATGGGAGCACTCACGGAGGCCGTAAGGCGGCTCAAAGAGGCCACCGGCGCTTGCGTCCTCGTTGTGCACCACACAGGGCGCAACGGTGAGGACGCCCGTGGGGCGAGCGCCATCGACGGCGCGCAGGACACGGAGATGCGCGTGGACAGGCCCAAGGGTGAGGCCGAGCGCAAGCTCCTCACGGCCGTGATCTCCACCGACAAACAGAAGGATGGGGACGAATCGGTCACGTTTGAGATCGTCATGCGCAAGGTCGAGCTAGGGATCAATCCGGCGACCGGGCGGCCGGTTACCTCGCTCGCCATCGAGCCGCTTAACCCGTTCTCTGCGCCCCTGCGGCGGCCAGATCCGGACTGGATCGAGAACCTCACCGAGAACCAGGGCGAGACCCTGGCGGCTATGCGAGAGCACTCGGACACGTCGGGTGCGACTAAGGCGGACCTCAGCCGGTGGATCAAGGAACGCCGAGCCGAGTACGAGCGCCCCGAGATGCCACGCACGTCCATGGACTCGGCCGTGCGCGACCTCGTGGCCAAGGAACTCCTCACGCGCAAGGGCGCCCGCGTGGTGCTTACCGAGTTGCTGGAGGAGGACTGAGGTGCCCCAGAAAATGACTCTAGGTGATTGCACGAACTACAGAGCGCATGACTCAACTCTGACTCAATGGTACGTCATTGGAATTGGCCCCGACTCAACTGACTCAACTCTGACTCAACTCTACATAGCCTCTGACCTGGGGTTTGACTCAACTGACTCAACTGACTCAACTCAAACCCATGTCTGACTCAAAAACTGACTCAACCCCCCCTCTTAGGGGGTGAGTCAGTTGAGTCAAGGGCGGAACGTAGCGACGGGACCAAATGACGAGTCATTGGGATTGCGATAGGATGGGAGGCATGACGGTGCTCCTCGATGTGTTCGTGGCTGGACGGCCGGCGCCCAAGGGCTCGCTCCAGTTCGTGACCAAGGCTCACGTTTGTGAGGACAACGCGAACACGGTGCCCTGGCTGCGAACGGTCGAGGCCGTGTGCCGCCGGGCCGTGGCCGTACCGCAGGGGCGGCCTGGCCGGTGGGTGCCACTGGCTGGATATCCCTACGCCGCGCCGGTCCGGGTGGAGACACGCTTCGCGTTCAATGCACCCAAGGGCGGCACCTGGCCGGTTCCGGCGACGATTGCCACCGGCGATCTCGACAAACTCAACCGGGCCGTGTTCGACGCGCTCACCGCGTCCGGCGTCTACGCCGATGACGCGCTCGTGGTCGATCTGGTCTCCTCGGCCCGCTACTGCGAGCCTGGCCGCCAGGGCGCCCGGATCATCGTTACCGCATGGAGGGAGGATTCCGAATGACCGGCCACGACCGGATCAAGCTGGCGATACTCGCCACGCTCATACTTGTGCTCCCGCTGATTTGCGTGTGCGGCAACGTGCTCGGCTGGCTGGGTGTGCGGTGAACTACCTCGCCGAGCCATGCGCGGCGTGTGGCCACAAGGGCGGCGCGCATGGCTGGCCGGAGCGTGGTGCGTGCCGTGAGGCGCTGTGCTCGTGTGACGAGAGCTTCCATACCTCGTGCCAGCTCACCAGATGCCCGTGCGAGGCGCACGTGAGCGCTGGCGGGCCGAACGGGGGCGAGCCGGTAGTCCAGGACCCCGTTTCGCTCCTGGGCGCCCTGAGCGTGACCTTGCCCGTGAAGGCGCCGCGGATGTTCGTCGCCTCGGCCGCCGGGCTGATTGAGGTACGTGGTGTGACCCCGGCGCGTGGCCTCGTGCGGCTCGGCGCCAAGCACGGATGGGCGGCCGAGCGTGTGCACGTGGCTTGCGGTGAGGGTCTGGACGCCTACGGCAAGCCGTCCGCCGAGCGTGTCTCGCTCACGGTGCGACTCGCCGATTCGTCGCGTACCGGGTACTACGCCATAGCGACCTGGCATGATGGGACGGCTAAGCCGTGCTACCGGCTCGTCAATGGGTCCGTGACGCGCGTTAGCTCGGCCGTGTTGCGCCAGTGGATCCGTGGGGAGTCCTCTGATGGTGCTAGGGACGATTGCCAGGCGTGAGGTAGCCGCCGAGGTATGTGAACTCGCGTCACATCTGGGCACGCGGTACCGGCCCGACCCGCGTGGCCGCACGTTTCCGCCGCTCTTGTGGAGCCTGGATCACACCCGGGTCCTGACGTCGCCGCGCGCCGAGCCGGGAGGTGGGCATCGTTCACCGCCGGGTTCACGGCCGCCCGCGGACATCGACTGGCCATCGACCGCGGACGTGATCCGGCGCCAGGTCACGGCGTGGGACGCATACCTGCGCGGGTCGGAGATCCTGCGCGACCCCGTGACCGCGCTCGGGGCGCTCGGCGTTAACGCCGAGCTGGCGCCCGATCCGGACTTGCGCCGCCTGCGGACCGACGCGCGCAAATGGGTCCGCTCGGCCGCCATCCTTCTCGGCTACCTGGATCCGCGGCTCGACGTGCCGCAGTTGTACCGCGGGCCGTGCTTCGACTGTGGCGAGCAACAGGTCCACCTAGTGCCGCTGGCGACCATGGGCGAGTGTTACGCGTGTGGTGCCGAGTACTCGGCGTTGCGTGTTCGCGCGCTCGTGCTCGCCTATTACGCTGGCACGCCATGAGTGATTCCTGGTCTGTGCGCGACGGCGCGCGCCTGGCCAAGGTCGAGGCGCAGACAGTCAAGCGCTGGATCCGGCGCGGCTGGCTCGTGGCCAGGTGGACACCGCTGGGCTACCGCTTCACGCTCCAGGCACTCACGGACGCGCAGACGGTTGCCACGCTGGCCAGACAGCGCAGACTGCGTAAGGTGCGGGCGCTACTGTCCGACCTTGACTCGCCATCGTGATACCCCCATCATGCGTATGTGCCAGGCTCCTCGGAAGTGGGGCGCCCGCATCTTGACCCCGGCGGTATCAACGCCGGGGTCTCGTCATTGAGGGGTGGGCCATGCCGAAAGGGCACGCCAGTAGCGGGGGCGAACTCAACGCCAGGCGTGGGCGTGGTGGGCGTCCATGGCGCAGGCTACGCGCGGCCGTGCTCGCCGGTCCTGGCGGCGACATGTGCGGCATATGTGGCCTGCCAGGTGCGGACACGGTGGACCATCGCCGCCCCTTGTCCCGTGGTGGACAGGCGCTCGACCCGGACAATGTTCGCCCTGCGCATCGCTCGTGTAACAGTAAGCGAGGAAACCGTGAGCAACTGGGCTCCTCGCCGCGTTCACGCCAGTGGTGACGAACTGGACATAGCCGGGCATAGGGGGTAGGGGGGCCTATACCTCGCGAACACGGCAAAGGGTGGGCGACCCTCGTCCATCCCAACCGTTTCTCTCTCCGCACTTTTCATGAAACGGAGCGTAAGGATATGGATCGGGACGACGCACGGAGTGGCTTCGGCCGCACGGTGAGTGAAATTGAGTCTGACGTCGCAGAGCACCTCACCAGCGTGGCTCCGACCGAGCCGCACCCTGGCGTGAGCGCGATTCTGCGCTACTTCGCATTCGGCCATTTGCCGGCGCACCTCGCCGAGGTGTCGCGTCCGTTTGCCGAGCTGGCCACGGTCATTGCGGCCGGTCCGCAGAACGCCGAGACAACCGTTGCCCTGCGGAAACTTCTTGAATCTAAGGATGCCGCCGTCCGTGCTCGTGTCTAGCAACGGAGCGTGAGCACATGCTCAACGTCGTAGTGATCGTGCTCGCCGTACTGCTCATCCTCGCCGGCGCATGGTCCGCCGTCGCCAAGGACCGGGCGGCGACCGTGTGGGCGCTTATCGGCCTCGTCCTTCTCCTGGTCACCTCGCACGGGCTCGCCGCACTGTCGTGAGCACTAGTGGTGACATGGACGATTTCCCGGACCCGTTCGCCGAGTACGGCCCGGCGCCTAAGCCGCTCACCCCATTGCCCGCGGCCGTGGCAACGGGCGACTATCGTGCGTCCCTAGTCGCCATCCGTGACCACCTGGCCGGCCGCCTGGCCGAGTGCAAGTACCCCAAGGATGCGGCACCCCTGGCCCGGGAGCTGCGCGAGTGCCTGGCCGAGATTGAGAAGATTCCGGCCGCAACGATGGGGGACGAGGTTGACGACATCTCCGCCAAGCGCGCCGCCCGTATCGCGGCCAGGTCTGTGGCCTCGGGTACGTAGCTTCCCCGAGCCGGTCTCCTCGGCGGGCGCCGAGGCCGTCGAGCTGGCCGAGTGCTACGGCCTCACGCTCGATGACTGGCAAGCGGCCGTGCTGATTGACTCGCTCGGTGAACGTCACGATGGCAAGTGGGCGGCGCTGGAGGTTGGCATCACCGTGCCGCGCCAGAACGGCAAGGGCGGCATTGTCGAGGCGCGGGAGCTGGCCGGGTTGTTCCTATTCGGCGAGCGCCTGATCCTGCATTCGGCGCACGAGTACAAGACCGCGTCTGAGGCTTTCCTGCGCATGAAAGCCCTGCTAGAGGGCTCGGATGAGTTGCGCAAGCGCGTCCGGAAGGTGTGGCAGGCCAACGGCGAGCAAGGGATCGAACTCGTCACGGGCGCCCGCCTGCGTTACGTGGCGCGCTCGGGCGGCTCGGGCCGTGGCTTCTCGGGTGACGTCAACATCCTTGACGAGGCGTACGCGCTCATGCCGCCGCACATGGCCGCGCTCATGCCGACCATGTCTGCCAGGCCGAATCCGCAGATTTGGTACACGAGCACGCCGCCGCGCGAGGTGTCCACGGTGTTCGGTGGCGTCCGCGCCCGCGGCATCGCCGGGACGTCGCCGCGGCTGGCCTACTTTGAGTGGTCGCCGCCGGACGATTACAGCCCCACACCCAAGGCACTACCGCTCACCGAGGCGGACCGGGAGATGTGGGCATTGTGCAACCCGGCGCTCGGGATCCGGATTGATCCGGAGTTTGTGGAGGCCGAGCGCGGCGCGCTCGATGACGACGAGTTCGCCCGCGAGCGGCTCGGCACCTGGCCGCCGGAGAAGGCGGACGCGTGGGCCGTCATCTCTGAGGCGGCATGGGTGGCCCGGCGGGATCCGGCCAGCGTTGTCCGTGATCCCGTCTGCCTGGCCGCCGACATCACCCCCGACCGGGGTACCGGCGTGATCGCCTCCGCCGGACGTAACGCCGAGGGGCGCCGTCACGTCGAGGTGATCGACCACAAGGCCGGTACGGGGTGGATGGTCCGGCGCCTCGTGGCACTCTCGGCCAGGCACAAGCCGTGCGCCATCGTGGTGGACGCCTCCGGCCCAGCCGGGAGCTTGATTGCCCCGCTCCGTGCCGCGCTCGCCGAGGCCGAACTCGACGTCGAGGTGATCCTCCCGAGTGCGCGTGACGCCTCGGCGGCGTGCGGCCAGCTCTACGATTCGGTCGAGGGCGACGACGGGGGCGGGCTCGACGTGGTGCACCTCGGCCAGGTGGAGCTAACGGCCGCGCTCGCCGGAGCGCAGAAGCGGCCACTAGGCGATGCATGGGCGTGGGCTCGCGTGTCTGACTCGATTGACATTTCGCCGCTTGTCGCGGCGACCAACGCTCTCTGGGGGTACGAAATGCGCGGCACCGTTTCCGCCAGCTCGGCCCCGTGGGCGGCGTACCTGTGAGCGAAATCGAGCTTTCCCGGCGCCCGTCCGTGTGGGCTCGCGCCTGGCGCGCATGGACTCGCCAGGACGATCCCGGCGTCTACGACCTGTCCCGTATGACGCTCCAGGACATCGCCGCGCTGGTCTCCTCACCGTTCGCCACGATCCTCCAGTCCGGCGGGTCCAGCTACACCAAAACGGGACGTATCGGCGAGGACATAGAGAATTCGTTCTCTGCGTATGTTTACTCCGCATACAAGGCCAACGGACCTGTTTTCGCCACGATCCTCGCGCGCATGCTCCTATTCACGGAGGCGCGCTTTCAGTGGCAGCGACTCGACGGCGGGCGCCCGGGTGACCTGTTTGGTAACCGGGATCTCGCCATCCTGGAGCGCCCCTGGCCGAACGGGACCACGGGCGAAATGCTGGCGCGCGCCGAGCAAGACGTCTCCCTGGCCGGCAACTTTTACATGACCAACCGTGAGGGCACTCGCATGCGGCGCCTGCGGCCGGACTGGGTTTCGATCATCCTCACGGCCGATCCGCAACTCGACCCCGAGCCGGACGTGGCTGGCTACATGTACGTCCCGGGCGGGGCCGCCGTCGAGCTGGCCGAGTTCTACCTCCCGGGCGAGATGATGCACTGGTCGCCGATCCCGGACCCCATCGCGCAGTATCGCGGGATGAGCTGGCTACAGCCAGTGCTGGAGGAGATCACGGCGGACGGCTATGCGACGAGGCATAAGAAGAAGTTCTTTGAGAATGGCGCGACCCTTAACGCGGTGATTTCGCTTAAGGAAACCGTCACCAAGACTCAGTTTAACGAATTCGTCGCAATGGCGGCCGAGAGTAACTCCGGCGTCGAGAACGCTTATCGCAATCTTGTGCTCGGTGGCGGCGCGGATGCCAAGGTGGTGAGCGCCGATCTCCGCCAGCTCGATTTCAGGGCGACGCAGGGTGCGGGTGAGACGCGCATCACGGCGGCCGGTGGCGTACCCGCCGTGATTGTCGGGCTATCCGAGGGTCTCCAGGCGGCCACGTATTCCAACTACGGCCAGGCGCGCCGGAAGTTTGGCGACCACTGGGCTCGGCCACAGTGGCGCTCTATCTCGGCCGCGCTGGAGCCGCTACTCCCGCACCCGGGCGGCTCGGCCCGTCTCTGGTACGACGATCGTGACATTGCCTTCCTGCGCGAGGATGCCGCCGACACGGCGAACATCGCGCAGACCGAGGCGTCCACCATGCGCCAGCTCATTGACGCCGGGTTCGACCCCAAGTCGGTCATCTCCGCCGTCGAGTCCGGTGACTGGACCAAGCTTGTGCATACCGGGCTGTTCTCGGTCCAGCTCCAGCCGCCCGGAACCGTGGTCAAGGCCGGCAGCCAGGTGGAGAGCGCGCTCCCGCCGTCCGGTGAGCCGAGCGCACTCGGCCACGCCAAGGCGGACACCATGCCGCCACCCATCGAACCGGCCTCCGCCGGATCCACCACGCCGCCCGCAGGAGGTACCAATTGAGCGCGGAACTCTTTGCGCGGACGTTCGCGCTGGACAACATCGAAATCAGGCGGGACGCGCAGGGCGGCGACGGCCGGACAGTCGAGGCATACGCCGCCGTGTTCGACACGCCCGCCGAAATCAAGGACTCGATGGGGCACTACAACGAGGTAATTACACGGACGGCGTTCAATAAGACGCTCGCCGAGCGTGGGCCGGACCGCGTTAACGTGATGTTCAATCACGCGCTGACCGAGTACGGCACCCCGAGCGAGCTTGGGTCGGTGCCGGTGGCGCGCTGTCTGGAGATCACCCCGGACGGCCGCGGGCTCCTCACGGTCTCGCGCTATAACCGGAGCGCCCTGGCCGATGCCGTGCTGGAGTCGATCCGTAATGGCGAGATCCGTGGCCAGTCGTTCCGCGGCGCCATCTATCAGAGCACGCCGTACCGGAGGGTCCCGTCGAACGTCGCCCGGGGTGGCGGCGCCATTCCGACAATCACACGCACCGAACTCGGGCTCACGGAGTACGGGCCGACGCGCATGCCGGCGTATCGTGGGGCCGAGATCGTGGCGGTCCGGTCCGTGCCCGAGCTGGCCGCCGCGCTGGCCGCACTGCCAGATGATGAGCGGGCCGAGCTGGCCGAACTCATCCGTACCGCGTCCGTCACTCGCGAGAGCGAGCCGATGGGCGAGAATGCCGGCGCCGGAGATCCTCCGGCCGCCGAGCCGGAGCCGCACGAGCACTCCAGGCAGATCACCGTTGCGCGTGCGCGTCTGCGCCGCGCTCTGGCTCTGACAGGAGTACGTAATGGCTAAGAGGCGGAAGGCATCTGTCATCTGGGCCGAGCTGGAGGCGCTCCGCACGGAGCTTCTCGCGCTCGACGGAAAGAATGATGCCGAGTTCACGGACGAGGACATCACCCGCTCGGCCACGGTTACCACGGAGGTGACCACGCTCACGGCCGAGTACGACGAGGCCGTGCGGTACGAGGCCAGTATCGAGGCGGTGCGCTCGCTCGCTGCGCGGCACACCGAGCCGACTACGGCGCCGGGTGCGCCGGAGGTCATGACCCGGGTGGACCCGTGGGAGTCCGGCGCCATCGAGGCGGCGCGTAAGGGCTGGGCCGAGCCGGAGGACATGATCTCCCGGGCCATGGCCGCGGTCGAGCGTGCCCCGCGGCACGTCAACGACGCCGCGCGGGCTCGGCTGACGGAGCTTCTGGAGGACGAGGACAACACGCAGACCGCGGGTATCGCGCGGCACATGCTCCTCACGGGCTCGCCGCAGTATCACGATGAGTTCCGGGAATTCTTCCGGACCAAGGGCGCCATCCTTGGCGATGCGATGCGCGCGGCAATGACCCTCACGGGCGCGAACGGTGGCTACCTCGTGCCGTTCACGCTGGACCCGACCATCATCCTCACGAATGCCGGCATCGCCGGGCCGATCCGCTCGATCGCCCGGACCATCACGATCGTCACGAACAACTGGAACGGCGTATCCTCGGCTGGCGTCACGGCCGAGTGGACGGCGGAGGCCACGGCGTGGGCCGACGCCACACCCACATTCGCCCAGCCGACCATCACGCCCAAGAAGGCGGACGCCTGGATTCAGGGCTCGTACGAGGTTCTGGCGGACTCTGGTTTCGCTTCCGAGATCGGCCGCCTCCTGGCCGATGCCAAGGTGCGGCTAGAGGAAGCGGCGTTCGCCACGGCGAACACGGGCGCCTCTCAGCCTCGTGGCGTTGTCGCCGCGGTCGCGGCGGTTACGGCCTCGATTGTCACGGCGGCGACCACGGGCGCGTTTGTGGCGGGCGACGTCTACAGCCTCGCTAACGCGCTCCGCCCGCGGGACGCAGCCGAGGCTACCTGGATTGCAAACAAGGCGATCCTCAACAAGATCCGCTCATTCGACACGGCGGGCGGCTCCTCGTGGTGGGCAAACTTCACGATGGGTATGCCGCCGCTCCTCCTCGGCCAGCCGGCCCGGGAGGCGTCCTCAATGACGGCCACGATCGGCAACGGCACTAACGTCCTCCTGGCCGGTGACTTCTCGAAGTTCTACATCGTTGACCGCGTCGGTATGACGGTTATGTATGAGCCGATGGTTAAGACCACGGCCACGGGCGGCCGGCCGACTGGCGAGGCTGGCTGGGCGGCGTTCTGGCGGACTGGCTCGGACGTGGTGGATGCGGCGGCGTTCCGCCTCCTCCAGCTCAATCAGGTCGCGGCCAACACGGCGCTCGCCTAAGAGCGATCCCCCCATAATCCCGCTTATGGGGGTGCACACTCCCACCGGCCGCCGGGCTTGTCCCGACCTCGGCGGCCGGTGGGTCTCACAATTCGGGACGATCGGGACGGAGTACCAGTAACGATGACGGAACGTACAGAGTCACGGATTCCACTGCCTCGCCCGGACGACAAGGTGGTCATCGCCTACCTGTCGCCCGGCATGGTCAACCACGAGTTCCACGAGTGCCTCCTACAACTCGCCATGGCAGACGCCTACGCCGGCGTCCGGCGGCTGGCCGATGGGGGCGGGCGCCTGGCCATCAAGGCCAGCGCCAACCTGGCCGGCCCGCGCAATGAGGCCGTGCGGATCTTCCTGGAGCAGACGCAAGCGCCATGGTTCCTGTGGCTCGATACGGATATGACGTTCGAGGTGGATCTCCTGGAGCGGCTTATGGCCGTGGCGGATCCCGAGCGCGCGCCGATCGTCGGCGGACTGTGCTTCGGCATCGACCACGGGATCGTCTCACCCACGCTCTACGACTTTGCCGAGGTGGATGGCCAGCCGGAGGTGGTCCGGTACAACACCTATCCGCTCAACGCCGTCATGCCAGTGGCGGCCACCGGCACGGCGTGCCTCCTGATCCACCGGAGTGTGTTCGTCCGGATGGCGGCCGAGCCGCCCACGACGCCAGGCTTCTCGGCCGCGTACCCGTGGTTTCAGGAACGCGAGTTCGGCAAAAAGATGGTGTCCGAGGACATCACCTTTTGCTGGCGTGCTGGGCTCCTCGGCTACCCGTTGTTCGTCAACACGGGCGCCAAGCTCGGCCACGAGAAGACTCAGCTTCTCACCGAGGACACCTACCTCGCACAGCTCGACGCGTTCAAGCGTGCCGCCGCGGCCGAGCCGGACGAGGTGCGGGCCGATGGCTAAGTTCGTGGGCGTGCCGGATGTGCTGATTGCGGCGCTAGAGCGGGCCGGCATCATCGCGGACCGAAACAAGACCAGGAGCGTAACCATCGTGCTCCACGCCTCCGAGGTCGCCACGGTGACTGTCGAGATGCTCGGCGATGACGGCGAGCTGGCGACGATCGTGCGGCTCCTAAAGGTGGACGATTCCGATGGCTGACCTCGTGGTGGTGGTCCCGACGCGCAACCGGCCGGCCGCCGTACGCGAGCTGGCCGGAGCATTCGGGGAAACGTGCACGGCCCACACGAGTCTTGTGCTCGCGGTCGATGCCGACGACGAGCACCTTGACGAGTACCACGAGTCTGCCGGTACCGGGATATATGCGACGATCGCGGTAACTCCGGCGCCCGGGACTATGGTGACGGCGCTCAACTGCGTGGCGAGCGCCTACGCCAAGCTGGGCGCCGGGATCCGGCCGGCCGCCATCGCGTTCATGGGTGACGATCACCGGCCGCGGACGCCCGGATGGGACCGCGTGTACCTCGATGCTCTGCGCGAACTCGGTACCGGCATGGTCTACGGCAATGACTTGATCCAGGGCGAGCGTCTGCCTACGCAGATCGCAATGTCCGCGGATATCGTGCGGGCGCTCGGCTACATGTGCCCGCCGTCACTCACGCATCTCTACGTGGATGACTACTGGCGCACGATCGGCCAGGGCGCCAGCGTGCTGCGCTACCTCCCGGGCGTGGTGGTCGAGCACCTTCACCCGGTCACCGGCCGGATCCCGTGGGACGAGGGGCACACGCGCGTCAACGCGCGCTCGATGTACGACGCAGATGCCGCCGCGCTCGCCGAGCTGGCGCGCTCCGGCGCGCTGGCCGCTGACATCGATAAGGTCCGCGCGCTCCGCCAGGTGGCTCCGTGAGCCGGAGCGCGCTCATCACGGGCGCCGCCGGATTCGTCGGGCGGCACATGGCCGCCGAGCTGGCTCGGCAAGGGTATGAGCTGGATCTCGTGGACCTGGCGCCGCCATGGGCAACCGACGCGCGCACCACGTTCCGCACGAACACTCGCCGGTATGACCTCGTGGTGCACTGCGCGTATCACGTCGGCGGGCGCCTGGCCATCGAGGGCGAGCCGCTACTACTCGGCCGCAATCTGGAGCTTGACGCGGCGATGTTCGATTGGGCCGTGAGCACGGGCCAGCGCGCCGTCCTGTACTTCTCGTCATCGGCCGCCTACCCGGTCAAGCTCCAGACCGGATTGCACGCACGGCGGCTCGGCGAGAGCGACGTTTCGCTTGGCGGGCTTGGCGAGCCGGACGCGCGGTACGGCCTGGCCAAGGTCGCGGGCGAGCACCTCGCGCGGGCCGCGGCCGAGATGGGGCTACGCGTGCACGTGGTGCGCCCGTTCTCTGGCTATGGCACCGATCAGAGTCTCGATTACCCGTTCCCCTCATTCGTGGACAGGGCGCGGCGCCAACAGGATCCGTTCACCATCTGGGGTGACGGGTGCCAGGTCCGGGACTGGATCCACGTCTCTGACGTGGTGTCCGGCGCGCTCGCCGTGGTCGAGGCGGACGAGCGCGAGCCGGTGAATCTATGCACGGGGATCGGTACCTCCATGCTGGAGCTAGCCGAACTGATATGCGACATTCAAGGGTATAGGCCCGAATTCGACATGAGGCGTAACAAGCCGTCCGGCGTCGCGTATCGCGTGGGCTACCCCGGGCGATTCCATCAAATCTGGACCCCGCGGGTCAGCCTGGCCGAGGGCGCCGAGCGAGCGCTGAAAGGGATGGTGCCGTGAGCGCTACCGGCTATACGACGTCCGGCGGCGCCTACTCGCCGCCGGTACCCGAGAGCGACGTGACCAACCTCGTGAGCGATCTCGCGAGTAAGGCGGCCAGCTCGCACACGCACGCCGAGTCGGACGTGACGTCGCTGGTCTCGGACCTCGCGGGTAAGGCGGCCAGCTCGCACACGCACGCGGAATCGAGCGTGACGTCGCTGGTCTCGGACCTCGCGGGTAAGGCGGCCAGCTCGCACACGCACGCGGAATCGGATGTGACGTCGCTGGTCTCAGACCTGGGGGCTAAGGCGCCGCTAGCCGCGCCGAGCTTCACGGGCGGAATCACCGTAGCGAGCGGGATCACGATCTCCAGCGGTATCGGGCGGCTCGTGTTCACCACGCTCGCCAGCGACACCACGCCCAAGAACGCCAACACCACGCTCGCCGATACCGGCCTGGCCGCCGCGCTGGAGCTAAACGGCGTCTACATGGTGGACGGCGTGCTCATTTACTCGGCCTCAACCACGGGGGATCTTAAGCTCGGCTGGACCGGGCTCACGTCGCCCACATTCCACTGGACCGCGGGCGGGCTTACCTCCGGCGCCGCGGCTGCCTCGGCCTCGATCAACCTCGGGTACGACGCCTACACGGACACGCAGATTGTCGGCGGCGTGGGTGTGGGTACCAAGCTGATCGCGCGGCCGAGCGGCGTGCTCACCGTGGGCGCCGCCGGGACGCTCAAACTCCAGTTCGCGCAGGGCACCTCGGACGCGACGGATACGCTGCTCTACGCCGGATCGTCGCTCACATTCCGGAGGGTGGCGTAATGACGGACTCGTACGACGCCGGCACCACGGCCACGCTCCTCGTCGCGTGGGAGACCGGTCCGGGCGGCTCGCCCGCCGACGTGAGCGCGCAGACCATCACGATCAAGACGGCGGCCGGCGCCACCGTGGTCGCCGCAACGTCCACAGGGATCGTCCACATTTCCACAGGTGTCTACTCCTACCCGTGGGTCATCAGTGCCTCGCAGGCGCCGGGATCCTACGTCGTGACGTGGAACGCGACGAGCGCGGCGAGCGCCGCCGTGGTCGCGGTCGAGGTGGTCGCGGTCGAGTCCGCCGTGAGCACGCTCGGCGATCCGTACATCACCGCGGCACAGCTTAAGTCTCGCCTCGGGATCGCGGACACCGTGGACGATACGGCTGCCGGAGAGGCCGTGCTCGCCGCCAGCCGCGCGCTGGAAAAGTACTGCAACCGCGCGTTTGGCCGCGTTGAGACCGCGACCGCGCGGCTCTACCCGGTGCCGCCGGTCTCGCAGGTGATCCGGGTGGATGACTTCTGGACCACCACCGATCTCGCCATCGCCATTGACTCGGCCGGCGATGGCACCTATGCCACGTCCTGGCTTAGCTCGACCTACCAGCTAGAGCCGCTCAACGGCGTCTGTGACGGTGAGAGCGGCTGGCCGTACTCGCTCATCCGCCCGACTAACTGGTATTCGCTCGCCGCCTACCTCGGCCGCCCGCGGGCGGCCGTCCAGGTCACGGCTAAGTGGGGCTGGGCAGATGTCCCGGCGGGCGTGCTCTCGGCCGCGTACCTTCTGGCCATGGACTACCTGGCGCTTAAGGATGCGCGGTTCGGCCTGGCCGGAGGGGGTGGCGATTTCGGCCCCTGGCGCGTCCGCGAGAACGCGCGGGCCGAGGCCATGCTCTCGCCGTATGCGCGTAACCCGATCCTGGTGGGCGGCTAGTGGCCGCGGCGACCATCGCCGGGCTCATGGCCGGCATCGAGAGCCAGCTCGACAACATCACCGGGTTGCGCGCCAAGGACACGGCGCCGGACACCGTGGACATTCCGTCCGGGGGCGGTTACGCGTTTGTTGGATTGCCTCATACGGTCGAGTATCACGCAACCATGGCCAACGGGCACATTACGCCCATGTTTACGGTCATGGTGCTCGTGGCGGCCACGCCGAGCCGTGCGGGCCAGGCGCTCCTGGCTGGCTACCTGGATCCGGGTAGTAGCCAGTCCATTCGCGCCGCCGTCGAGGCTGATCCGACCCTCGGCGGCGCGGCCGAGGACTGCCGGGTAATGGTGGGTAAGACGCTCGGCCAGGTCGAGCTGGCCGGCGTGACGTACCTCGGGGCCGAGTTCACCCTCCAGACAGTGGCATTGGGAGCATAAAGTGTCCACATTCGTCGCATTGAACGTCACGGCCTATGTCGGCGGCTACGACATGACCACGGACACCAATAAGCTCTCGCTCTCCGGTAGTGCGGATGAGCTGGACTCGACCGTGTTCGTGCCGCCGACCGACGCCAACTCCGGCTGGCGGACGCGCAAGGGCGGGCTCCTCGATGTGGACGTGGCGCTGGAGGGTCTCTGGCAATCAGGCACCTCGCAGGCGATCGACCCGCAGGCATTCGCCAACCTCGGCGTCGCCGGAACCGTGGCCACGGTCTCGCCTACGGGTGTCGCCACGGACCCGTGTTTCATGGTCCAGGCCATCGAGTCGAGCTATGACCAGGGCGACGCCGTTGGGGCGCTGTACCCGTTCAAGCTTGCGATGCACGCATCGAGCGGCCTCGGGCTCGTCAAAGGCAAGCTGGCCGCGGCCAAGCAAAACGTGTCGGGTACCGGCCAGCTCGGCTCGGTGGTCAACCTCGGGGCGCCGAGTGCGTCGCAGTACGTCTACGCCGCGCTCCATGTCCAGTCTGCCGGAACCACGCTCACCGTTCAGGTCCAGTCCGACGACAACTCCGGGATGAGTTCCCCCACGACGCGCGGCACGTTCGCCGCGCAGACGGCCGCGGGCGGGACGTTCCTGGCGCGCGTTGCCGGGCCGTTCACTTCCGAGGCGTACTGGCGGCTCAACGTCTCGGCCATCACCGGGACGTTCTCCGTTGCTGGAGCGATCGCAGTACAGTAAGCGCCGGTCGTCGGGACACCGGCCGTGAATTTCTGGGGCGCTAGCGTCGCTCTCAGAGCGTTTTCCCACGTCAGAGAGGGTGTCCCATGGCTACGTTCGTTGCGACCGACGTCCGGACCGAGGTCAACGCGGTCGTTCTGTCCACTTTCGTCACGAAGGTCTCGCTCCCGATCACGGTCGAGGAGCTGGACGATACGGCGATGGGCGACACCGCGCGCTCGCGCGTCGGCGGGCTTAAGGATTGCTCTGCCACCGTCGAGTTCAACCAGGATTTCGCCGCCAGCGCGCCGGACGTCACGCTGTTCTCGCTCCTGGGGACCGTGGTGACGTTCAAGCTCCGGCCCACCTCGTCCGCTATCTCGACCACCAACCCGGAATATCAGCTTTCAGTCCTGGTCTCCCAGTACAACCCGATTGACGCGGGTGTGGGTGAGAAGGGCACAGTGAAGGTGACTTGGCCATGCGTGGGCGCCGTCACGCGGGCGACCACGTAACCCATGGTCAAGATCACGGTCACGCCTGGCCCGCAGAACAGCCACTACGCGCGGCTCCTGCGTGAGCGTGGCTCGGCCGAGGCGCTCCGGCGCGGCCACAACGCCGCGCTCCGCAAGGCTGCCAAGCCCATGAGTGACGGAGTGAAGGCCGATCTCGGTCAGTACATGCCGCACCGTGGCGGCTACCTGGCGACGCTGGGCGGCGCGCTCAGGGCTCGTATTACCCCTTTGCGTAACGGGGTGGAGATCCGGGACACCGCGATGGGCAAGAGCCGCGGGCGGGACCTGCGTTCACTGGAGCGCGGGCGCTTGCGGCACCCGACGTTCGGCCGCCGGTCGGGGCGGCGCGGCCAGTCGCTCATGTTCGACAAGCGGATCGTGGCGGGATTCTTCACCAAGCCCATCACGGCGCGCGCCGATCAGGCGAGACAGGCGCTACTGGACGTTATGCGCGAAATAGCACGGTCAATCACAAGCTAGGAGAATTCGGGACATGATCCGTTTCAAGCTCGGGGCCGAGGACGCCGCCAAGTACAAGGGTGGCGCCGAGTGGTTCGTCTATGACACGGCCAAGATTCGCGCCATGACGGCTCGCCAGGTCATCGAGCTAGAGAGCCATCTCGGGAGCGGGCTCTCTATCGCACAGGCTGAGGTCGAGTTCTACGGCCGCGCCAGCCTGGCTGGGCTCCTGGATCTTCTGTACCTGGCGCGGCGGCTCTCGGGCGTGGTCGAGGCGTGGGAAAACTTTGATCCGCATCTCCACGAGGTGGTGGTCGAGCGGTTCGACCCCGCGGCCGAGGCGATGCCCAGTAGTGGCGACCTCAGTCAGATCGAGGTCCGCACCGAGCCTGCCGACGAGGCCAGCATCCCTCCTACTTCGCCGGCGGCGTAGAGAGCACGCTCGCCGAGCTGTATCCGCATTTCCTGTACCACGCGCACATCTCACCCCGGGAGGTGCGCGAGATGACCCCCACCGAGATCGTTACGGCCCTGGAGTGGTGGGCGCGGACGCAACGAGGAGCGGAGTAGCCAATGCCCGGTCCCGGCGGCGCGGACGCCATCCTCACCTATCGCACGGAGGTCACGGGCGAGGAGGGTGTCTCGCTCGGGTTCCGCCACCTGGCGGACTCGATAGACGAGTCGGACCGCTCCGCCCGCCGGAGCAACGAGGGTTTCGCCTCACTCAGTAGCCGCCTTGAAACGGCCAAGGCCAATGTCACCGGGCTTAAGGACGAGTTCTCTAAGACCGGGGACATCCGGATCCTCA